>JAEEGF010045878.1_pt1 | contig 42798 bp, 34 predicted proteins | sample 9134171 | NCBI WGS metagenome assembly JAEEGF01 (sample SAMN16246542, study PRJNA631951) | gut metagenome | biome: gut microbiome; feature: rumen; material: AP-attached | host: Bos | place: Iran: Karaj | collected 2018-10 | reverse complement strand
ACGAAGAAACAAAGCAGAAGGTTCATAAGGTCCGAGAATGTGGCCATCCATGCCGGTGAGCCTTTCGGAGCCTCTTCTTCTTTTTTCTTTGCCAATGTTACTCACCGCCTCCTTCTCCGCCGCCGTTTTCACTGATGGCCGCTCTGCGCTCGGGCGAGATGAAGCTCTTTAATTTCTCCTCGATGATACGAGGGTTTTCACCTGCCTGAATCGAAAGCAGTCCTTCAACGGCGATCGTCTTTGCCGTGATCTCTTTTACACTGTTGGATTTAAGCTTGTTGGATGTGGGCGTACATATCCAGTTTGCGAGGAGCGAGCCGTAGAATGTCGTAATAAGGGCGATAGCCATGTTAGGACCTACGGCGTTGATGTCTGAAAGGTTACCAAGCATGTTGATAAGACCTACGAGGGTACCAATCATACCCCACGCAGGACCCATGGAACCGAGGTTTTCCCAGAATCCTATGTTTGATTTATGTCTGTCACCGATGCACATGAGCTCTGTCTCGAGGATAGAGCGCACAAACTCCGGATCTGTACCGTCTACGATAAGGAGAACGCCCTTTTTCATGAAGGCATCCTCAATGGAATTGTTCGCAGCCTCTTCGAGAGCGAGAAGTCCTTCTTTTCTCGCGACGTTTGAGAGGTCGATTATCTGTTTTATTATGTCTTCTTCCTTGTAATTTACCGGTTTAAAGATCAGAGTGATGGATTTGAGGCCGCCTACGAATGCCTTTATGTCATCGCTCATTACAAGACATGCGGCAAGCGCTCCACCGAAAGTGATCATCGCGGAAGGCGCATCAAGGAAACTCAAAACACTGGCAACACCTGCGTCGCCGAGCGAAATGGATATGAAAACGAATATGATGGCAAGCAACAAACCGGCCAGAGATGCTATATCCAAAGCAAATAAACCTGCCTTTCCGCATTTATTAATCAATTATACTAAACATCAAAAAAAACCACAAGATGTTACACCAAAATTTTTTAAAAAATACCACATATTGTGCTTTATTTCAAAAAATCCTGTCCAAATATCTCTCTTTTGTATTCTATGATCATCTTTTTTATCTGAAGGGGTGTCTCTTTTACGATGAAATGCTTGCCGTTGGTCAGAGTTATCGAGGTATCGGGCACCTCTTCCACCTGCTCTATGAGTTCGCAGTTGATAAAAAACTTTTTGTCATTAAGCCTTGTTACCTCGATCATATTTCCTCCTCGCGCGAATTTAACCCATTTTGCCATTCGCGTTTTTCAGATACAGAAACACGGGCGGCATTTTATTGCCGCCCTGATTCAGTTAGCCAAGATCATTATCTCTTAAGGTTTATGAGTTCTTCAAGGAGCGTATCGCTCGTAGTGATGATCCTTGAATTTGCCTGGAAACCACGCTGTGTGGTGATCATGTTCGTGAACTCTGTGGAGAGGTCAACGTTTGACATTTCAAGTACGCCCGTCGAGAAGCTTCCGCCTGTTGTTCCGATCGCAGCGCCGATGCCGTCAAACTCACCGGAGTTCTGAGTCGTTGCGAAAAGGCTTCCGCCGACTTCTTCAAGGCCTGCCGCATTTGCGAAGGTTGCTACGACCACCTGGCCGAGAAGTCTTCTGGTACCGTTGTCGTATACACCGTAGATCATGCCGAGGGAGTCGATGGAGCATCCTGTCATGTTACCTACGGAACGTCCCGCGTCAAGGCCTTCGAGATTTCCCTTTGTGTAGGAAATGTTCGTTGTGCCGCTGTTTGCAAACATCGTCATTGTCGAAAAATCAACGTCGATGAACTTTGCAAACGGGTTTGTATTGTCATCTCCGGTGGTGATCACGAAGTTTGCGGAATCATAGTCCACCGTGTCAAGGTCTGTGGGCTGCGCGCCGTTTGCGGCTGCGCTCACGAACGAGAACTTACCTGTAGCTGCGTTAAATCCGAGTGTGAGTCTTCCGACACCCGAGATCTCACCTGTCTGAGCATCCACCTGGAAATCTCCTGCCTCTCCCCATCCAAAGTTAAGGCCGTCATTCTTTGTGTATGTCTTTGTGGTCTCGTCGTAGGTGTAAAGGATGCTCTTTCCACTTGCATCCATGATGTTTGTGATATCTGCGAAATAGATGTTCTTTGTCTTGTCGCCCGTCGTTGCGTCAGTGACCTGGGAAAGCCTTATGTTTACGGTATATGCTCTTCCGAGGGAATCATAGAAAGAGAATGCCGTGAGCTTTCCTGTATCCGAATCAAATGCCGTGTCTGCGGAATCGATGTTTCCGGAGAAATATACGGCCTTTGTGGCTTCAGGTGTGGAATACATATTTTCGGGGGACATGATCCTCAAAGGGCTTACTACGTCCGCAACAGTCGCGGTCTCGTCATTGGGGTCTACCTGCCATCCCATGACACAGTATCCGTCTGCGTTGCAGAGTGTGCCGTTTGCGTCGATCTTAAAGGAGCCGGCCTTTGTGAAAAGGTTTCCCGAACCGTTGTTTACGATGAAGAAGCCTTTTCCTTCGATCATGAGGTCGAAGGGATTGTCTGTCCTCTGTGAACCGCCTGCCACGTCAATGTTTGTGGAGATCGCGTTTACGGAAGATCCGAGACCGATCTGCATGGCATTCATACCTGCGGTTCCCACATCGGGGTTGGGGCCTGTTGCGGCCGATGTTGTCTGATAAAGAACGTCTGAGAATGTTACTGCACTTGCTTTAAATCCAACGGTATTAACATTGGCGATGTTATTACCGATAACGTCCATCCTTGTCTGATGGACTTTCAATCCGGAAACTCCGGAATACAATGATCTCATCATAGAGATTAACCTCCTGTCTGGTCCTCCCGTCTGGCGTTCGGGGAGGAGATCGCCTCCAGTAGTAGGTCCGGCGATAGTTTTTCGTTGCTGAATTATTTATCGGTTGTTAGTCTTAAGCTCTTTAGCACTTTATAAGTCTTTAAGAAATTTTATGCGATGACCGCTCCATCGATATTTGAAAATACCTTTGAGTCATCACCCGTTACCGCGGTAACAACCGTATTGTTCTTAACGTTGACTATAAAAGCTATGTCGTCGACCATTACAAGAGATTCGTTTATCCCTTTTGTTTCTGCCTGTTTCACTCCATTGTTCAGGCGCTGCATCTGCTCGTCCGTGATCGTGATGTCCCTGTCGTCGAGGCGTTCCGTGGCATGCTTTGAAAACTTGACTTCACGCACCGCTTCACGTTTCAGAGCAAGCATCTCTTCAAAGCTCGTTCCCTGAGCCTGCGAGTTTGCGCCGGTCTTTTGGGACTGCTTCAAAAGTTCCTGCATCTGCTGTATGGAAGCTGTCCTGTTGAATCTTATGTCGTTTGCCATATCAGATATCCTCCGTTATCCCGGAAATATCGGGTTCGGTCTCTTCTGCCGTCTCCGCGCTCGGATGTGTGTTGTATGCGTAGATCTTTACCGCATCGTATACAGTGGTGTAGTTTTTGTCGTCAAAAACAACATCGATGTTGTAGATGCCGGGTTCAAACTGCTGCATTATCTCGGACTTTATGGTGACCGTGTTTCCGGTTAAGTAAGCGTACTGAGGCGCGAGCACCGTCTTTCCGATCATCAGAGCCACGTCATGTGCCTCGGCTATGTCGTCACCAAGGTCCACTTCAAATGTCATGTCTCTCGGATCGTCACCGTTGAACGAGAACTCGACTTCCTTAACGACCGAAGGCTGATGTGATTCGTAATAGTAGGTGTCGTCGGATACGGAATAGAGCTCGTTTATGGAGTAGAGACTGCCCTTTACGCTGAACTTTGTCTCTCCGCCGGATGTGCTCACAAAGTCCACCGTGCCGCTCTTTAAGAAAACGTCTCCCTTGGCGTCCGTTGACTTTACGGTGACCTGTTTTCCTATAAGCGAGAACATCTGCGATGCTTCCGTAGTATGTGTCAAAGTCTGCATCTCTTCAAGCTGGCTGAATGTCGCGAGCTGTGAGATCCACTCGGTGTTCGATGAAGGCTCAAGCGGGTCCTGATTCTGCATTTCTGCTACAAGAAGCTGTAAAAAAGCATCTTTTCCGAGATTGGAAGTACCTCTTGTTTCCACCTCAGCAGTGGTTGTTTTGGTCGATGTGTCCTGTACCTGCCCGTTCATTACGGGTGCAACCAATGAATCGCTCATTTTAAGACTCCTTTTCTAAGCCGAATAACTTACCGTGCTTGTTCCGTTATCTATGTAGCTCTGTGATACCATGTCGATCGGCATTGAATTGTCGACTGACTTTACTTCTTCGATGCCCGAAAGATTCTTTCTTCTCTTTGACTGTCCCTGTGACTCTTCCTTTGCGCCGCCGTTGTTTTCGTCAAATCTGAAATCCGCTACGGCAACCTCGATGTTTTCGACCTTAAGTCCTTTTTCCGCAAGGGATTCCTTGAACTGTACAAGGTTTGCTTCGATGGCTTCTCTTGCGATGTGGTTCTCGGTTTGGAACTTGGCGGTGAGAACTCCTCCGCTCTCTTCGACGGTGACTTTTACCTTTCCGAGCGCTTCAGGTGTAAGCTGCATTTCGATGCTCGTATTGGCTTTGTTCACGTTGATCTTGATCTGATCGATGATCTGCTCAGCGATCTTTTGAAGATCCGCATTGGGAGATATCATCTGTGTGTCGTCGATCTTGAAGCTTTCGGCCGCTCTTTCGATGTTGTTCATGAAAGCTGAAAACTGTGAATCGTTACGGCTTTCGGAACCATCTTTCTTTGTGTCTCTTGTGTCAGATCCTGCGGAGTTTTCTTTTGTGACTGTGACCGTCTGAACTTCTGGATCGTCATTTACGGTTTCCGCTTCGACCTTTAAGCTGTCGTCGTTCTTTAACTCGATGCCCTTTTGCTTTTCGCCGTCATTTACCACTGTGCCGGCTTCGGCTTTGGTGTTGAAGCTTTCCTGAAGATGTGCTGCGACTTCCTCGATGATCTTTCCGAGGTCCTCGGGAGTCTCAACCTCCGTGAGTTCCTTCATGAGACCTTCAAATGCATCCTGCACCTTTTCAAGAAGCCCGTTGAAGCTCTCAAGCTGTGCGTTGTCGGTGAAAAGTCTTGTCACATCGCCTTCGAGATTGAAATAGGCGAAAAGATCGGAAAGCTTGTCTGCGGATGAAAGATCGGATAATCCTATCCCAAGTTCTCCGAATGCGTTCTGCAGTTCTTCTTCGGAGATCCCGAACCATTCGACAATGATCACTGTGAGTGTCATCATGAAGCTTCCAACTGCTTCAAGCTCTTCTTCGCTGAGTTCGGTCTCTTCTCCCGCATCGCTTATCGCTGTCGTTTCTTTTGCGTTAAGCTTTTCGTTTCCGTCGGTCTTGCCTTCGTTTTCCGTTCCGATACCGTTGTTTGCGTTTAACTTTTCGGTGTCATCGGTATTTGCGGCCGCCTGTGCCTTGGTGGTATCTGCCGTGCCGTTTACGGTATTTGCGTTTGCCGTAATGTCGGGGTTTTTAGCTGCCGTCTTTGTTGCCGTAACGCTCGCGCTTACAGCCATGAACGTTTTTCCGGTCTTTCCTGCGTACGATGACATCAGGCTTTCAAATGCTTTTCCCGCTTTTTCCGCGACTTTTGAACCGATGAGGTCCTTAGAAACGGAAAAAATGCCGGAGACATCAGCAGACTGTGTGTTTTGTACCAGCATTTTTGTTCCTCCTTTCTCAGAGTATGCTTAGCCCATTGGGGTTATCATGACTGCAAGATAAGGAGTCCGTTCCTTATTCATTTTCAGTCGGCGAGGCCTTCATATCCCATGTCTTTCATGCGATTGACGACTTGTGCCGCAAACAGTGAATTGCTCTTTGACATTTCCGTGAGTATGTCCGAGATCTGTTTTACCTTGAGGCAGTCAAGCACTCTTACGATAAAATCAAGATCGCTCGTGTATTCCATAAGTATTGCCGCCGCATCCTTCGCCTTCATCTTCGCCATTCGCGCCGCGATGGTCGCATAGATCTCATCAACCTGAGAGGCTTCGGTAAGCTCGGCAAATATGGTCGCCGCGTTCTCGGGATACATGGCTTCGTACCACTTAAGGTATTCAGCCGCTTCGGGAGCTTTGTCGTTGTATACGACCTCGCGGTCGAACAACTCTCTGAGCTTCAGATACTGTTCGTACTCTTCCTCGAAATGCCGCAAGCTTTCCAGTTCCGTCTGCAGGCTTGCCTGTCTCGAGGCATAGTCGTCATTTTCCTCAGTAAGTTTATCGACCTTTTCTTCCAAATACTTAATATAATCTACCGCTTCCGATAAATTTTTATACGGATATTGATTTTCCCTTGCGATCGTCTCGTCGGAAACGTCGGGAAGTATCATGTTGAGCACGGGCACGTCCTTTAAGACGGGTCTGAATGTGTTGGTCCCGATCCCTCCGACGTCAAATTTGATAAGGAGCGCAAGGATCGCGAGCCATATAAACACGATAAGTATGATTATGATCAGTGTCAGTATCTTACTTCCCGCGCTCTCGCCCTGTTTTTCGGTATTCGGTTCCGCTTCTTTGTTCTTTGCCATATCTCTTCTCCAAAAAGATCAGACATTTTCCTGATTCCCGTGTCTGAAGGACACAAGTTCGTTGATCTCGAGCTGTTCCTCGTAGTTCATGTCCTGAAGGAACTGCTCATATGCGTTTTCTCTCAGTTTCTCGTAGGTCTTTCTTTCTTTCATGGCTTTTTCAAGCCTCTGCTGCGCGGCTTCCATTGCTTTCGTGGCGCGGATCACCGCTTTTTTCTGGGATTCGATCGCAGCCGCGTTCCCGTCGATCGCGTGCTGAGTGATGTTTAACTCGGTAAAATCCATCTGTCCGTTCATCAATGACTGCTTATAGGAAAACAACGCATCCCGTCTGTCGATCAGGGCCTGAAGCTTTTCTTCTTCTTCATTGAGTTTTGCCCTCGCCAGACCATATGCGATCTTTTCCTGGTCCTCAAGCTTCTGTTTTATGTTCAGTACACCCTGAAGCCTGAAATTGAACTTAGCCATTGAAGATCTCCTCCATCAGCTTTATGGAATCGTCAAAGCTGAACTTTGTCTCGGTATCCTGCATGAGGAAATTGTTTACCGCTCCGATCTTTTCGATCGCGTAATCTATGTCTTTGTTCGATCCCGCCTTGTAGGCTCCGATATTTATGAGCTCCTCCGACTCATTGTAGGTCGCGAGCACATTTTTAAGCGTATTTGCTGCCTTTTTGTGTTCCTTTGTTACGATGGAGCTCATTACTCTGGAGATGCTCTGCAGCACATCCACTGCAGGGTAATGATTCTTATGTGCGAGTTTTCTTGAGAGTACTATGTGTCCGTCAAGAATACCTCTTGCCGTATCCGCGATGGGTTCGTTCATGTCGTCACCGTCTACGAGAACGGTGTAGATACCGGTTATCGAGCCTTTGTCCGTTTTTCCCGCACGTTCGAGGAGCTTTGGCATCTCTCCGTAAACACTCGGCGGATATCCGCGGGATACGGGAGGCTCTCCGGACGCGAGACCTATCTCACGCTGGGCCATGGAAAAACGTGTGAGTGAGTCCATCATGAGGAGTACGTCCATACCGCTGTCCCTGAAATATTCAGCGATCGCCGTTGCGGTCTTTGCGGCTTTTTTTCTGATAAGAGCGGGCTGGTCGGAAGTCGCGCAGACTATAACGGATCTTGTCTGTCCTTCAGGGCCCAAGTCACGCTCTATGAATTCCCTTACCTCTCTTCCACGCTCGCCTATAAGCGCAATGACGTTTATGTCGGCTTTTGTATTTCTCGCAAACATACCCATCAGAGTAGATTTTCCGACACCGGATCCGGCAAATATCCCGATCCTCTGCCCTTTTCCAAGGGTTATAAGTGCATCAACGCATTTAACGCCGAGCGGTAACACCTGGTCTATCATCACACGTTCCATGGGATTCGGAGGCATCGCTTCGGAGTTGTAATAGGTCTCTGTAAAAATGGTGCTTCCGTCGATGGGACGCCCTATGCCGTCGAGCACGTGACCGAGAAGGTTGTTCCCCACAGGAACGCCGAAGCTCTGCCCGTTTGCCACAACGCAGTCCCCGATGGAAATACCGCCCACATCCTCATAAGGCATCAGGAGGAGATGTCCCTCTTTAAACCCGACGACCTCACAAAGAACCTTTTTCCGAGTCTCCTTGAGGATGATCTCACAGGTATCGTTTATCTTGGCTTCCGGCCCGGTAGATTCGATCGTGAGTCCGACCACTTTTGACACCTTGCCGTACGTCTTTATGTAGTTTTCGTCGCAAAGCGCAAGATATTTGTTTATATCCATATCAGCTCATCAAAATATCAAGAGATTCAATAAGTCCGCGAAGTTCCGGCCCGAGTCCGCATTCTACTATTGTCGAATCGTTCTCAAGCCTGAAGTTTCCGCTTTCCAGTTCTCTGTCCACAGCAAAATTCAGCTTGAATTTGTCCGCGTAATCCGCGGCTATGGAATCAAATTCCGGGCTGAACCTGTCATGATCCTCTTTTGAAAGATAAACGGTAAAATCACTGTCTTTAGGAGCCGCATTGATGCCCTTGTCTATCAGGTATTTGAACAGCCCTGAATATTTTTCGTAGGACATGCCGGTTATCTTTCTCAGATATTCCTGCAGGATTTTAACAAAGGCAGGTTCAAGTTCAGCCACCTGCCTCTCATATTGTATCTTCAGTTCTCGTTTCTGGCTTTCAAGCGCCTCGATGGCGGCTTCTTCTTCAGCCTTTGCGCGTTTAAGACCGTCTTCGTAGCCTTGCTGTGAGGCTATCGCAAGTATACCCGCTTTTGCAGCTTCCGCCTCTGCGTTACCTCTTTCGGTCGCTTCCGCAAGGATATTTTCCGCCTTCTGGTTCGCGTCGTTAAGGATCGCATCCGCTTCCTGTTCGAGCTCAGCTCTTGCCTGTTCCATCGCTTCTGCCTTGCACTCCTCGATCAGCTCGTTTCTGATCTCTTCGCGGAGTGCGGTGACATCCACCTGTGGCACAGCCTCGGGTTCCTCAGGCTGTTCCTCCTCAAAGCTGTCCGAAAGCACGTTTCTTATCTCGTCAAGGTCATTTACTTCATGGATGTCGTCTTCCGAAATGACACTTGCTTCAATACCCGGGATGAAACCTAATGCTTTTGCGGCATTCAGGTTCTCGCGCCTGCGGTCTTCCATTTCCTGGGCGCGATTGTTTATCTCTTCTTCCTCTTTGCTGAGGTCAAGCTTTTTTACGGTGGTACGGTCATAGTTAAGGCTGTAGCCTTTGATCATGTTACTAGACAACTATCTCGTCACCTCCGCCTCTGGAAATTACGATCTCTCCGGAGTCTTCCAGTTTTCTGATGATGTTTACTATCTTCTGCTGAGCCTCCTCTACGTCCTTCATACGTACAGGGCCCATGAAATCCATGTCCTCTTTGATCATTGCGGCAAGACGGCTTGAAAGGTTTTTGAAAATAGCGCCCTGAACCTCTTCGTTTGCCGATTTGAGCGCAACGGCGAGCTCGTTGTTGTCGACTTCCCTGAGGACTCGCTGTATCGATCTGTCGTCGAGAAGAAGGATATCCTCGAATACGAACATCTTCTTTCTGATCTCGTCGGCAAGTTCGGGCTCGTCGATCTCGAGGGATTCCATGATGTGCTTTTCCGTTCCGCGGTCTACGGTATTCAAGATCTCTACTACCGCATCCACACCACCGGCGATGGTGAAATCCTGGTTTACGAGGTTTGCAAGCTTTCTTTCCAAAACGTTCTCAACCTCCTTGATAACATCAGGCGACGTTCTGTCCATCTGCGCGATACGCTTTGCAACATCCGCCTGCTTTTCCTGAGGGAGCGAGGAAATGATCTGCGCAGCCTGGGGTGTCGCAAGGTAAGAAAGGATAAGGGCGATCGTCTGCGGATGTTCGTCCTGGATGAAGTTGAGGAGCTGCGAAGCATCCGTTTTTCTGATAAATTCGAAAGGACGTACCTGAAGGCTTGCGGTAAGCTTTCCGATAACCTCCTGCGCACGCTCGCCGCCGAGTGCTTTTTCGAGGAGGTCTTTTGCGTAGGTGATACCGCCTTCGGAAATGTACTGCTGCGCAAGGCAGACTTCGTAAAACTCGTCAAGGACCTCTTCTTTCAGCGCCTGGCTCACACTCCTCGTATTCGCGATCTCAAGCGTGAGCTGTTCCATCTCGTCTTCCTTGAGATATTTGAACACCTTTGAAGATTTGTCCGGTCCGAGAGTTATGAGAAGTATCGCAGCTTTCTGTAAGCCGCTCAGTTCACTCGCTCTTTGTGCTGTTGCAGCGTTCCCGCCCGCCATATTACCTGCTTCCTTTCGCTTTTATATTACATCCACTCATCGTTCAGCCAGTTACGCAAGAGCTGCGCAACGGCCTCCGGATTTTCGTCGAAGAATTTTTCTATCATCTTTCTGGTTTCGGAGCCTTCGGAGAACTCTACCTCCTCGAGGCCCTGATTTTCCTTGGTCGTTGCAAGGAGCTGCTCAATAGAGAGCTCAGGCTCGACTTCCGTGATCTCGACAGGCTTTAAGCTCCTCAAGATAACAAACAGGAGTATCGCAAAAAGGAGTACGGCAAGTGCTATCTGTACGATGGTCGTTACATCCGCGCGTCCTTTTTCTTCAGGTTCGAAATTACGAACCACGAAGCTCTGAAATGCAACATTTTCTTCAGGTATGCCGGTAGCCTTTGAAATGAGCGTGATCGCGGCGGGATTTGCTTCTTCTTCGAAGGTGCCGCCGTTCCTTAACGCATATTCCTCAAAGGTCATGTCCTCAAGAAGTCCCAGGACTTTGAGCTCCCTCTCCGTCTTTGTCTCGACACGTGTCGCAACAACGGAAATGGAACTCTTATCGGCATTGAGGGAACCTGTGTCGTAATATGTGGTCCTTACTCTCTCTGTGGGCTTGTATATTCTCTCAACGGAATAGGTCTCGGAGTTTCCGCCGCCGCCTTCCGTGATGAAATAGTCCGTATCGTCGTTTGACGTGGTGCCCGGGATGTCGCCGTTCCCGCCGGATCCCGAAGAAGACTGCTCGCGGTACTCCATGAGCACGCCGTTTTCCTCGCCTTCAAGAGGAATGATCTCGTCAAGCTGCTCAACTACCTTGTCAAAGTTCATATCAAGATAAGCCGAAGCCTGTACTTCACTGTAGCCCGAAAGCAAAAGCGGCGCCTCTACGGCTTTTTTCATCTGGTTTACAAAATAACCCTGAACGGCAAATTTGTCGGTAAAATCAATGTCCTTTTCTTTTCCGATCTCTTCGCCGTTAAAGATGATCTTTCCCTTCTGGTCGACCACCTTGACATCCTTGTTGTCGGTGTTTCCAACGGCTGCCGCACAGAGTGACGCTATGGCCTCGGCCTCATCCTCGTCAAACTTGCTGTTTGTCGAAAGAAGACAAGTTACGGCAATGGTCTTGTTCTTTGCGAGAATGGAGTTTGAAGTGTCTTTTGCCATATATGTGATATTGGCATCGTCAACGCCCTCAAACTTCTTTATCTGGTTTTCAACATCCGATTCCTGGCGAAGGAACTGCCTTAACAGTCTCTCACCGTTTGTCGTGGTGAGCGAGGTGTCCAGCATTTTGTCGATGCTGAAGCCTTCCTCTTCAATGTTTGCGCTCGAAACCGCGACTATCGCGTCGACATATTTGTCTTCGTCTACGAGCACCGTCAGCTTGTCGTTATCGAGCTTTGACGCGATGCCTCCGGCTTTCAGAGTGGATATCGCATTGCTCGCACCCTCTATCGTATTGAACTTGTAAAGCTCGGTGTAGGTCGTCCGTCCGAGCAAAAATACGATGACACCGATAAGTACAACAACCCCCACAAAAGAGCTTATGATTATCGTCTTTTGCTTGGCTGTCCACTTATTCCAGAATTCCACTATCTTCTGTTGTATCTTTTTTATTTGTTCGGGCATGAAAAACCTCTCCGATGGTGCTTAAAATATTGCTTTATGAGGATCATGGCATATGCGGCACATACATGTCAGAACTGCATCTGCATGAGTTCCTTGTACGCCTCTATGACTGCGTTTCTCACCGCAACCGTGTATTGCAGCGTAACATTCGCCTTGGTCTGGGCGATCAGAAGATCGGAAACACTGTCGTTCAGCCCCAGCATATAAGCCATTTCAGCTTCTTCCGCGGCGTTTGAATAATCTTCGGTCTCTTTTATCATTCCCATTGCGGAATTGAGCAATGCTTCAAATGACGATATCCCGCCCGCTTCCTTGCCTTTCGTGCGGTTGAGCAAGAGCTCGCTCATATTTGAAACAGGTGTTATCCCGCCTATTGAGTAAATATCAGAAGATGCCAAGTAACATCACCTCCGGTCATCAGGTCCCTATGTCGAGGGCTTTTAAGATCATGTTCTTTGTCGCGTTGAACGCGGTAACATTCGCTTCGTAGGAGCGGTTTGCATCGATAAGGTTCGTCATCTCGGTTACGGTATCAACGTTGGGATATGTGACATAGCCGTCCTCATCCGCATTCGGATGTGCGGGATCGTATACTTTTTTCATCGCGGTCACATGGTCCTCCACGACAGAAGTGATCTTTACGCCGAGTCCTATGTCGTTTTTCTTTTTGATGCCGGTCCTCTGCGCGATAAGGGCATTTTCAAAGTTTACATTGTCATTCTTTCTTTCCGCAAAAACGACCGTCCTTCTTCTGTAAGGCGTGCCGTCGTCGGTTATGGTCGTGTTCACGTTCGCTATGTTCTGCGCGATGATGTCCATTCGCGCGCGCTGTGCGGTCATGCCGCTCGCGGACACGTTAAAGGTCGACATGGTAGACATGTTTTATTCCTCCTTGTCTTACTGTGCGAAACATCAAGTGTTGAGGACCATCTTGATCCTTGAAAACTCCTGATTTATCGAATTCAGGTAGGTATAGTATTTCAGCTGATTGTCGGCAAGGAAAGCATTTTCCGTGTCAACGTCCACATTGTTCCCGTCAAAGCGGTAACTGAGCTGTGAATATTCTGTATATACCTTTCCGATGAGCGCGCTGTCCTGAAGCTGTCTCACTTTTTTGTCAAGATTCTTTGTCCCTGTCTGAGTGAGCGCGTCGGCAAGCACGGACTGGAAATCCAGATCCCGTCTCTTGTAATCGGGAGTATCCACATTCGCCAGATTGTTCGCAATGAGCTCGTTTCTCGCCCAGCTGGCCTGCGCGGCCTTGTTGAGCACGTTGATGTAATTGTATGCGTCGGAACCGATCATACAAACCTCCTTAGGATATGACATTCCATGTATTATATCGGCAAAAACCCCCGAAAAAATAACAAATTATCCCATTTGATCAGATTTAATTATAGCCTTTTTAAAATAAAACACAAGATGTATTTATTAAAAAATTTAAAAAATACCATATGTAGATATTAGGAGAAAAATGTCCGGCATTTTCCGTCTAAAAAACAAAAAAGGGACCTGTATCACAAGTCCCTTTGAATGCATCTTCCCTGCATATTGGTTTTTATGAGATATTATTTCTCTTTCCTTGCAATGCCGAGCTCGTCAAAGACATAGTCATTCAGCACCTTTATGTAGGTTCCTTTCATGCCGGAGCTTCTCGATTCGATGACGCCGGCGCTCTCAAATTTCCTTAAAGCGTTTACGATCACGGATCTGGTGATGCCTACACGATCGGCGATCTTGCTCGCGACAAGTGTTCCCTCGTTCGATTCGAGCTCCGCGAAAATATGTGTGATGGCCTCAAGCTCGGAATATGAAAGCGTTCCTATCGCAGATTTTACGACCTGCACCTTTCTGTATTCCTCTACCTGCTCCTCGTTCACTGAACGCATCGTCTCAAGTCCGACAACGGTCGTGCCGTATTCGCTTAAGATTATGTCGTCTATGGAATATGCTTCCGATTTTCTGTAGATAAATGTCGTTCCGAGTCTCTCGTCGGAGATCACAACGGGAACGATGATGGCCTTGTAATCCTCTATGCCCTTGCTCTCAAAGCCGAGAGTGGTAAGGTTTACGTTTTCCTTTGTTGAAAGGATGCTGAGCAGTCTCTCGTTCAGTTCTTTATCGATGAGTTTGCCGACTGAAAGGTCGGTAAATTCGGAAATCACCTCGATATCGCTCTTGCTCTTTAATCCGAGCACCTTTCCTTTTTTGCTTATGATAAGGATGTTGGAATCCAGGATATTGCTGAGCACTGAACAGATATCGCTGAAAATTACTTTGTTCGAGCTGTTGTTGTGGAGAAGTTTTTCGATCTTTCTGGTCTTGTCAAGCAGTTGAACTCCCATTATTATCCGCCTTTCTTTGCGCATTTCAAATTTGTCTTGTTTGGTTTGTCAGCAAAGGAATTTTACAACGGAATTTATTAAATTACAAGTGATTTCAAAATATTTAACACTTTTTTCAAATTTTAGAAAGATTGTCAAAAACTACACATATTTTTTAGTCATTTTCCGAGGTTTCCGTGGTCTCTTTCTTGGGCAAAGACCACGAAAGATAATTGCATTCGGGATATCCTGAGCAGCCGTAATATCTTCTGCCCTTCTTGGTCTTGCAGATGACAAGCTCTTTCCCGCACTCGGGACAGGGCACGCCGGTCTTTTCGAAATAAGGCTTGGTGTTCCTGCACTCGGGGAATCCGGGACATGCGAGGAATTTGCCGTGAGGGCCGAATTTGATGACCATCATCCTTCCGCAGTTCTCACAGGGCACATCACTCACCTTGTCCTCGATCTTCATCTTTGACAGAGTGGTCTCTGCCTGCTTTACGGCCTTTTCAAGATCCGGATAGAAATTCTTTATCATCGTCTTCCATTCGACGTCCCCCTCGGCCACGCCATCAAGAAGAGTCTCCATGGTCGCCGTGAAATTAAGGTCGACGATCTCGGGGAAAGCCTCGGTCATCAGCTTGTTTACCGCTTCGCCGAGTTCCGTAACATACAGGTTTTTCTGTTCCTTTGTGATATAGTTCCTGTTTAAGAGCACGGAGATCGTGGGCGCGTAGGTGGAAGGCCTTCCGATGCCCAGTTCCTCCATCGTCTTTACGAGCGTTGCTTCGGTAAAATGTGCCGGAGGCGCCGTGAAATGCTGGTCGGATGTAAAATCCTCAACAGTGATCACAGAGTCTTTGCCAAGCTTTTCAAACGAAACACCGGCCTCTTCCTCGTTTTCCTCGTCCTTATCGGCGTAAACGCTTAAAAATCCCGCCTTTGAAAGGCTTGAAGAGCTTGCGGTGAAACGGTATTTTCCGATGTCAAACTTGATGGAAGTCGTATCATATTCCGCTTCCGGCATACGACTCGCGATGAATCTCTTCCAGATGAGCTGATAGAGCCTGAAAAGGTCCCTCGGGAGCACGCTTTTCACTTCATTCGGAGTTATATCGATATATGACGGACGGATGGCTTCATGCGCATCCTGGATCTTTTTGTTGTCCTTTTCCCTGCCGCCGTTCTCGGAATACATATCAGCGCCGAAGTTTTCGGTGATATAGTCTTTTGCAGCTTTTTCGGCTTCATCGGACACTCTTGTGGAATCCGTACGAAGATAAGTGATAAGTCCGATGGTCCCGTGACCCTTTACGTCAACGCCTTCATAGAGCTGCTGTGCGGTCTTCATCGTCTTTGACGTGGAAAAATTGAGCTGCTTTGAAGCTTCCTGCTGCAAAGTACTCGTTGTAAAAGGCAGGGGCGCCTTCTTTACTCGCTTTGAAGTCTTCTTTTCGGCAATCTTTGCTTTTTTGCCTTTTATCTCTTTTAATATCTTGTCTACGGTCTCTTTGTCGTTCAGTTCCTGCTTTTCGCTCTCCGTCCCGTAAAACTTCGCATTGAAAGCTTTTTTTACATCCGCGGACTTTAATACCGCGGTAATGTCCCAATATTCCTTCGGAACAAATTCCTCGATCTTGCTCTCTCTGTCACAGATCATGCGGAGCGTTGCGGACTGCACACGTCCGGCGGACAAGCCACGCTTTATCTTTTCCCATAGAACGGGCGAGATCTCATAACCCACGACACGGTCGAGGACACGGCGCGCCTGCTGCGCATCAACAAGCTTCATGTCGATGTCACGCGCGTTTTTAAGAGAATTCTTTACCGCGTTTTTTGTGATCTCGTTAAAGGTTATCCTGGAATAGTTCTTGTCGTCGAGTTTGAGTATCTGCGCAAGATGCCAGGAGATCGCTTCTCCTTCACGGTCAGGGTCCGTTGCGAGATAGACTTTGTCCGCGCGCTTTACTTCTCTTCTGAGCTTTGAAAGGATCTCTCCTTTACCGCGGATGGTGATGTATTTCGGCTCAAAATCCCCGTTCACATCAACTCCCATCTGGCTTTTCGGAAGGTCTCTCACATGACCGTTCGAAGCTACGACTTCAAAGTTCGTTCCAAGATATTTTTTTATCGTTTTCGCCTTGGCGGGCGACTCCACTATTACCAAATGCTTAGGCATATCATCAACTCCCACAAGTTTATAGGTACCGTATGTCACACGGTACAGCAAACGATAAGATATAACATGAATGGGATTTTGTCAAACATAAATTTTGGAAGAAAAAGACAAAATGATCTCTTCAGGTCCCGTCACAAGCCCCGCTAGGGAGTTTGCGATAAGTCTGTTGCAGCCTGCGCTGCATCTGTCCTCGGGGCGTCCGGGAACAGCAAAAACATCTTTTCCGTATTCAAAAGAAAGCTTTGCGGTGATGAGGCTTCCCGACCTCTCCCCCGCCTCGATCACGACAAGAGCATCGGAAAGCCCTGCTATTATCCTGTTTCTTTTTGGAAAATTCCCGGGTACGGGCGGTGTTCCCGGAGGATATTCCGATATCACACCTCCGTCTTTTAACAGTGTCTCATACAATGCACGGCTGCTTTCCGGATATGCCATATCACACCCGCATCCAAGTACTGCAAAGGATCTCCCTTTTTCACTTATCGCAGCCGTCTGTGCTGCGTTGTCTATTCCTCTCGCCATGCCTGATATTATCTGTATCCCGGCTTTGGAAAGAACTTTTCCGAAGTGCTCTGCTCTTGTTTTTCCGTTTTCCGTGCATCCACGGCTTCCGACGATCCCTGCGCTGAAAATAGTTTCCTCCGGGATCTTTCCAAGCACGTACAGCGCTGGCGGTGGGTCAAAGATACGTTCAAGTCTTTTCGGGTATTCCTCATCCGTTATCGTGACGATCCTTATCCCTTTTTCCTTTGAAAGCGTGTAGGATCTTTCCGCATTTTCTTTTATTTCCTCGGAAAGCGCATCTTTAAATATCGCAAAAACAATATCCGTCCTTGTTTCTTCCCATCCTGAAGCCTGCAAAAGCTCTGTGAGTCCGTTTCTCCGCTTTACTGCATACAGTTTCTTAAGGTCCACTTTTTTAAAGATCTGTGCCTTGACGCCCGAAGGCACTGTTGGGAACGAGTTCAGCCAGTGCAGCAGAAACTTTTGTTTTTCATTCCTGTCTTCACTCTTCATCTGCGGCCCTCTTTTCGATCGAAAAAACACAATAGGAAAACGCTTCTTCTATATGCTTAGCCGAGACCTCGCTTTCTTCCGTACCTGCAATGACCTTCGCGAGCTTTATGGTATTCATGACTTCGCGTTCCGAAAAAGGCCTGCCTGCGAATAAACGTTCAAGCGTTCTTTTGTTTTCTTCGGAAAGCGATGTATTTACATCCGCAGATTCGTGTCTACCTGTATTTTTCCGTATTTCCGGGCTACGCTTAAATACGTTTCCGCTCTCTCTCACGGACAGAATATCGGAAAGCCCGTAACCAACGTGTGTATAGATAGCTGTGTTTTCAAGGACTGCCTTGTCGAGCTTTGCGTAATGGCTCTTAAGTCTGCTTCCCGTGCAGATGCAGCTCTTGTCAGGGTATGCTCCGCAAGGGCACGGACTCGCGCAAGCCACAGTCACACAACCCTCAGGCAATGCTCTGTAAAGCGCTCCGAGGTCGGTTTTTCTGCTGTTCATTGCGGACTTTATCACGACATAACCGTTATGCACTTCGATATCCTTGTTCTCTGTAATATCGGGCGTATTCTTAAGCTTAAGATACTTTATCTTTTCTTCGTTTGAAATTTCAGAAATATGGTTTCCGAAAGCTTCGCATAGCTTTCTGCACGCGTCTTCCGAACCGAGAAGCAGCACGTTCACATGGGCACGCGCAGCATAATACAGAGCTTTTTTTGATTTTAAAGCATAAGGCACATCGTTCAGATCGATATCCGGTCTTTTTTCCGAGAGAAGCTCGTCCGCAGCTTTTTCATCCCGTTCGTAGGGCTCTTTTTCTCCGCTTAAAGAAAAAACGGCTTCTTTGACAGATCTCACGCCGTAAACGGTGAGACCCTTGCAGATCGCGGCCTCCGCCGCATTTTCAAAAGGTACTATGATCCTTTTTATCCCGGATTTTTCAGTCTCACACGCATAGGAAAACACGCCTTTTACAGGCTTCACGGTGCCGTCTAAAGAAAGATCTCCTATGACCGCAATATCGTTTAAAAAAGATTCGGGGATATAGCCATATGCGGAAAGCACGGAAAGCGCGATCGCAAGATCGGGTGAGGAACGGTCGTTCTTTTTTGTCTCGGGTGAAAGATTCACCGTGATCCTTTTCGGAGGCATCAAAAAACCCGCGTTTTCAAGCGCGATCCTTACTCGTTCTTTCGATTCCTTCATTTCCTGGGATACGGCCCCGCAGACGGTAAAACCCGGCAGGCCGTTACGGATGTCGGCTTCAACCGACAAAAGAATGGTCTCGCTGCCCGAACGGGCACAAGTGATGGTTTTGCAGTACATTTTGCTCCTGTTTCTGTTTCTCCCGGCAGAACAACAGCATATATGTGAAAAAAGAATAACAGCCCCCGAGACTGTTGTCAAGGGGGACTGTGGTCATTGTTTTTCAAGTATTCTCTTCAATTCGTCCATGAATGTGTTGACATCCTTGAACTCTCTGTAGACAGAAGCAAAGCGTACATATGCGACCATGTCGACATCTTTAAGTTTATTCATCACCATCTCGCCGATCGTGGAGCTTGGGATCTCTTTTTCACCGAGGTTGTAGATGGTATTCTCGACATCGTCCACAAGAGCGTTTATCGTTTCGATGGGAACAGGTCTCTTGTGACAGGATGCGAGCACGCCCTTCATGATCTTTTCGCGGTCGTATGCCACTCTGCTGTTATCCTTTTTTACAACAAGAAGCGGGATGGTCTCCACCTTTTCATAGGTGGTAAAACGCCTTCCGCACGCATCACATTCTCTGCGGCGCCTGATGCTGAGCCCGTCTTCTGCGGGTCTTGAGTCGATGACCCTTGTATTTTCTTTGTTGCATAAAGGACATTTCATCTCTTGTGTGATCTCCTTTTATAAGAATTTATCAACAACAAATACAATATCTTGTATAATTCTATAAAATCCACCACAAGAAGTCAAGCATTCTCATAACAATTTTTAATATATTCACGTGACTGAAAAACATTGTCCGGTCTGCTGTCCTCCAACAGCACGTTGATGAACGGCTTTTTAGCTTTGATGTGCTTAAAAAGATGCGAAAGATCAAAGTTTCCGGTGCCTACGGGAATGCCCGTGAATATCTTTTCGTCCTTAACGACGTAGTCCTTTATGTGGATCACGTCGATATCGGGCTCAAGAAGCTCAAACGCTTCGTCGACTATGTCGTTTCCGTGCGATTCGTTATCTTTGTTAAAAAGATTTATGGAGTCAAGGATAACACGGAGATTCGGTGAATTTACGGCGTCAAGCACTTTTCTCGTCTGTACGGGATTATACATGATATGGTTCCAGACAGGTTCGATACCTATGCAGACTCCCATCTTCTCGGCATATTCCACAACGGGGAAAAGGCCGTCTATAAACGTTTTCAGCGCATCGTCCGTGTGGTTTTCGGGGCAGTATTTATATTCCACATTTACCGCTCCTGTTTCTGTTCCCACAAGGCCGCAGCCAAGAAGTGAAGCAAAGCGGATATGCGCTTTGTAGATCTCCTGTGTCTTCTTTAACGCCTCCTTGTCGGGAGTCGCAAGATTGTGGTAGCAGCCGAGCACAGACACATTTACCTTGTTCTCCGCAAACACTCTTTTCAAATACAGCGCCATACCGCTCGTCATTGCCGACGGTGATGTGTTGAAATCCTGTATTGCCTTGGGGAGCGCAAGCTGTGTGCAGCAGAATCCCCAGTCAGCAATGTTTTTTATCCAGTCTTCTACAGGCGCCTTGGGAACGTCATGTCCCCTAATTCCAAGCTGAAGCATATTTTCCTCCGTTGCACCTTTTTTATCAGAAAAGTCCGGTGATCTTTCCGTTCTGTACATCGATGCCTTCCGCAGCGGGTTTCTTCGGTAAGCCCGGCATGGTCATCATGGTGCCGGTGATAGCAACAAGGAAGCCTGCGCCTGCGCTCATATAAGCCTCGCGGATATTTACGGTGAAACCTGTGGGACGTCCGAGTTTCTTCGGATCGTCGGAAAGTGAATACTGATTCTTTGCAAGACATACGGGAACCTTGCCAAATCCCATCTCTTCCGCCTTCTTTATGGCTTTAAGAGCGATCGGATCGTATGTGACCGCAGCCGCGCCGTAGATCTCTTTGCAAACGGTCTCTATCTTTTCGCAAAGTGACAGGTCGTCCTTGTAAACAGGCTCAAAGCGGCTTATCTTGTTCTCAAGTGTTACAAGGATGCGTGTAGCAAGATCCTTTGCGCCTTCGCCGCCCTTTTCCCATGCCTCGGAAAGAGCAAAATCGCAGTCTCTGTCACGGCAGAACTTTTCGACGAACTTGAGTTCCGCATCGGTATCCGATGTGAAGCGGTTAAGCGTAACGATAACGGGAACCTTGAATTTCTGGAGGTTCTCTATATGCTTTTCGAGGTTTGAAATACCCTTAGCGAGAGCTTCGAGATTTTCATTTGCAAGCTCGGTCTTGTCGACACCGCCGTTATATTTGAGAGCGCGAACTGTTGCCACAAGCACTACCGCATCGGGCTTAAGACCTGCCATGCGGCACTTTATGTCAAAGAACTTCTCTGCGCCGAGATCTGCGCCGAAGCCTGCTTCCGTGATCACGTAATCGGCCATTTTGAGCGCTGTTCTGGTGGCTCTTATGGAATTGCAGCCGTGAGCGATGTTTGCAAAAGGACCGCCGTGAACGATCGCGGGTGTGTGCTCAATGGTCTGGATGAGGTTCGGCTGCATCGCGTCTTTAAGAAGCGCCGCCATCGAACCTACCGCATTGAGGTCTCCCGCGGTAACCGGTGTTCCGTCATACTTATAGGCTACGATGATCCTTGAAAGCCTTGCCTTGAGGTCATCCATATCAGCCGCAAGGCAGAGGATAGCCATGATCTCGGATGCGACCGTGATGACAAAGGTGTCCTCACGTACAACGCCGTCGGTCTTTTTTCCGAGACCCACGATGATGTTCCTCAGTGCTCTGTCGTTTATATCAAGGCATCTCTTCCATACGATCTGCTTCGGATCGATGTTAAGCGCATTTCCCTGGAAAATGTGATTGTCGAGGATCGCCGCAAGAAGGTTGTTTGCAGCGGTCACTGCATGGAAATCGCCTGTGAAATGAAGATTCAGATCTTCCATCGGAACGACCTGCGCATATCCGCCGCCCGCAGCTCCGCCTTTGATTCCGAAGCACGGTCCGAGTGAAGGCTCACGGAGAGCGATGACTGCCTTTTTGCCAAGGCGTCCCATTGCTTCGCCGATACCGATCGTCGTGGTGGTCTTTCCCTCTCCCGCAGGGGTGGGATTCACTGCCGTTACAAGGACGAGCTTTCCGTCAGGTCTGTCCTTTATCGAATCCATGTAGCTCTCGGAGAGCTTTGCCTTGTACTTCCCGTAAAGTTCAAGGTCATCCGCGCTGATGCCGAGTCCTGCAGCTACCTCTGTGATCGGAAGCATGCTGGCTTCCTGGGCGATCTGAATGTCTGATTTCATGTTGTTCTCCTTATAAAGTAAATATGTTTCGCCGGGAGATCCCGTTACGATGCGCTGGTGTTCTTGTTTGAGAGCATGGCCTCAAACTCGGGTACGGTCATAAGAATCTGTCTGGGCTTTGTTCCGTCTTCCTGTGAAACGACGCCTGCTTCGGCAAGCTGGTCCATTATCCTCGCGGCGCGGTTAAAGCCGACCTTGTAAGCTCTTTGTATAAATCCTATCGAAGCCTTTTCCTTTTCAATGATCATCTTTCCGGCTTCCGCAAAATACTCGTCTCTTCCGTCATCATCATCGGCCGGAGCTCCCTTTGCCTGAGTTCCCTGATTTTCCGCGGCTTTTGTGATGTGGTCGCTTATATCGTTGTTGTACTCCGCGTCTTCGTTTTCGCTTCTCAGGAAATCGACAACGCTGTTTATCTCATCGTCAGAAACATAGGCGCCCTGGATCCTGACAGGCTTTGGAAGGCCGGACGGGAAATAGAGCATATCGCCTTTGCCGAGCAGTTTTTCAGCGCCAACGGTATCGAGTATGGTCTTTGAGTCAACACCTGAAGTCACCGCAAAAGCGATACGTGAAGGAATGTTCGCTTTGATGATGCCTGTGATGACATTTACAGAAGGACGCTGAGTCGCGATGATCAGATGGATGCCGCAGGCTCTCGCCTTCTGGGCAAGACGGCAGATCGCGTCCTCGACGTCTCCCGAAGCCACCATCATGAGGTCTGCAAGCTCGTCCACTATGATCACGATCTTTGGCATTTCCTTGTATTCAGGATCGATGTTTCCTTTTGCGGCTTCCGCTCTTACTCTCTCGTTATAGCCCTTAAGGTCTCTCACGGACAGCTGTGCGAATTTCTTGTATCTCTCGTCCATCTCTACGCAGGCCCAGTTGAGCGCGGATGCGGCCTTTTTCGGGTCTGTGACGACGGGGATCAGGAGATGCGGAATGCCGTTGTATACGGAAAGCTCAACGATCTTAGGGTCGATCATGATGAACTTTATCTCGTCGGGTCTTGACTTGTACAGGATGCTCATGACGATCGTATTGATGCAGACTGATTTACCTGAGCCTGTCGCGCCCGCGATCAGCATATGAGGCATTTTTGCAATGTCTCCGATCATCCTCTGTCCATCGATGCTCATGCCCACAACGAACGGTATCGAAGCCTTTGTGTCTTTAAATTCTTCGCAGTCGATCATCTCTTTTATCGAAACAGCGGATTTCTCACTGTTCGGTACCTCGATGCCCACTGCGTCTTTACCGGGTATTGGCGCCTCTATCCTTATGTCTGCGGCGGCAAGCTTTAGTTTTATGTCGTCCGCGAGATTTGTGATCCTTGAGACTCTCACGCCTTCTTCGGGTTTAAGTTCAAATCTCGTGACCGAAGGACCGCGCACTATATTTGTGACTTCGACATTTACGCCGAAGCTCTGAAGAGCTCTTTCAAGCTTGTCGGAAGTCTCTTCCGCTTCCTGTTTCCAGTTTCCGCCGCTTTTCTTTGCTCCGCCTTTAAGAAGTGAGAGCGGCGGGAATTTGTATACTTTTTCCGGAGCGGGTGCAGGCTGTGTCGCAGCGTTTTCCGGTTTTCCGGTCTTTGCGCCTTCGGCGTTTGCCGTTTCACCTGTCTTTGCGCCTTCAGTGTTTGCCGTATCACCTGTCTTTCCGGCTGCGGAAGACCTTCCCGCGCCGACTCCCGCCTTACTTCCTTTTCCTATCTTTCCGCCGTAAGGCTCATTGTCAAATATGGATCTCGGGCTCGCCGCTTCAAAGTTTGCCCTGTCTCTCAGCGCTGTCTCCGAAAAGCTCATTTCCGTCTTTTCGTTGCCCGCGGCGTCTTCACCGATGATCTCCTGCATGCCGGAATATGTATTTCCGGTCATCGTATGACGTGTGGAAATAACGGCTTCATCCGTATGACCTGAAGAACTGCTGTCGGTGTCTGTAAAACGTGAAGAGCCGGTGTCGGTATGTTTCTTTATGTCAACGGGAATGATGATCTCGCTCTCGTCCTGAACGGGTTCTTCCTTTCTGTCGGAAGCCAGTCCCACAGGCGTTGTCGGAGTGACTCCTCCGAAGAAGTTCCTGATCTTCGGCTCTTCTTTCTTTTCTTCCCCGCCTTCAGTCTTTTTATCCCCGAAATCAAACAGATAGCTCCTTGATCTCGATTTCTTCTCGGGCACGATATCTCCCGAATCCTCGTCACGGATCAATTCCTTATAGATCTCGTCCATCTCCTTGCGGCGGCTCACGTTTTCTTTGTGCCTGTCCGCAAAATACTCTTTCAAGAGCTGGAGAAAAGCCTTTCCCGTGATCACCATGAGGCAGATGAGCTCAAGCGCTGCAAGCACCACCCATGTCCCCACAAGTCCGAAAAACGGCACGAGAACGCGGCAGAGAAGGCCGCCCACAAGTCCGCCTCCGGTCTTGTTTTCCTTGGCAAACATAAAATATTCCGTGAGTTTTGTGGTGGGTGTCGTTGTCCCCACCGCAAGCTGGATCATGGCCGCGATAAGCATAAATATTATCACGGATGAGATGAGCTTTGAAAGATAGAGTCTGGTGACGGACTTCTTGTTCGCAAGATAAAATGCCACTACGACTATCAGGAAGACCGGCACAAGATAAGCAAGAAAACCGAAAAGCCCAAAGAGCACCCCGCTCACGGCCTCTCCCACCTTGCCGCTCATCTTGAAATTGCTGAGCACGAGAAGTATCGAGATGACGCCCGTGATGATGAGCACCGTCTCGTCCTTTATCTCATTCCTCAAGCCTCTTTCGCGAAGCAGCTCCTGCTTTTCCTCTTCTGTGTATGTCCTTACCTGCTTAATTCCCGAAGATGATCTTTTCTTTGCGGAAGCCCCTTTCGATCCCGTACTTTTTCCCGAAGATCTGCCGGTGCTTCTGCTACTGCTGTTTTTATTTTTTCCGCCTGACTTTGCGCCGCCGGTCTTTTTGCCTGCGGAGCTGGATGTGTTTTTGTTTGCGGATGTATTCTTACCTGCCATTGTCTTTCCTTTTCAGATCTGATTTATTGCATTTACGAGAATCATTGTACCATTTCCTGTGTAAAAAACAACAATAAAAATCCGTAAGAAAAGATAAGCAAATATAATAAAACAGGACGGTCCGCCCGAGGTCTCTTTTTAAGACCTTTGGGGAACCGTCCGGTAAATGCATTATTGTTTTACGTCCTTGATTGAGAAGCTTACGCGGCCCATCTTGTCTTTACCAAGACATACGGCCTTTACTCTGTCACCGAGTGTGAGCACGTCCTCAACTCTGTCGATGCGCTCTTTTGCGATCTTTGAGATGTGGACCATTGCTTCCTTTCCGGGAGCGAACTCGAGGAATGCGCCGAATTCCTTGATGGAAACGACCTTTCCTTCAAGCACCTGGCCCTCTTCGAAATCGGTAACGATGATGTTAATGAGACGTACTGCCTCGTTCATCATATTGAGATCGGTACCGCATACGGATACAGCGCCGTCGTCGGTGATGTCGATCTTGACGCCGGTCTGCTCGATGATAGTGTTGATCGTCTTTCCGCGCTGTCCGACAACCTCACCGATCTTTGAAGGATCGATCTGGATCTGGATGATCTTGGGAGCATAAGGGCTTACTTCCTTACGAGGCTCTGCGATAGCGGGCTTCATGCAGTTTTCCATGATGAAAAGCCTTGCTTCGCGGCAGCGTGCGATGGCGCCCTCAACGATCTGGCGTGTAAGTCCGTGGATCTTGATATCCATCTGGATGGCTGTGATACCTGCATCGGTACCTGTTACCTTAAAGTCCATGTCGCCGAAGAAATCTTCAAGGCCCTGGATATCGGTAAGAAGCACATAATCGTCATCGGTCTCTCCTGTTACAAGGCCGCAGGAAATGCCCGCAACCATCTTCTTGATGGGAACGCCGGCAGCCATAAGGCTCATGCAGCTTGCGCAGGTGGAAGCCATTGATGTGGAACCGTTGGACTCAAAGGTCTCGGATACGGCTCTGATAGCGTAAGGGAACTCCTCCTCCGAAGGAAGAACGGGAAGAAGGGCACGCTCTGCAAGAGCACCGTGACCTATCTCACGACGTCCGGGACCGCGGGATACCTTGGTCTCGCCTACGGAATATGCGGGGAAATTGTACTGATGCATGTAACGTTTTGAAGTCTCGTTCTCATCAAGGCCGTCAAGTCTCTGAGCCTCTGCGAGAGGAGCAAGCGTAACAACGTCACAGATCTGTGTCTGTCCTCTGGTGAACATGGAAGAACCATGCACTCTGGGGATGATATCAACTTCAGCCGCAAGAGGTCTGATCTGGGTAAGGGCACGTCCGTCGGGACGCTTGTTGTCCTTGAGGATCATCTTGCGCACTGTCTTTTTCTCATACTGGTAAACAGCTTCATCGATAAGAGGAAGCCAGTCTTCCTTGTCGGCAAAAGTCTCTGCGAGCTTGTCCTTTAAGTTTCTGATGCGCTCTTCTCTTACCTGCTTCTCGGGAGCGAACATAACGACTTCCATCTCTGCGGGAGGGATCTGCTCCTTGATGGCAGCGGCGAGCTCTTCGGGGATAGCGCAGCTGGTGTACTCATGTTTCTGCTTGCCGCACTCTGCAACGATCTTGTCGATGAACTCGATGACCTGCTTGTTTACAGCGTCTGCGGCATAGATGGCCTCGATCATCTTTGCTTCGGGAACTTCGTTTGCGCCGGCCTCGATCATGATGACCTTGTCACGTGTGGAAGCTACGGTGAGCTTAAGATCGGAAACCAAAGTCTGTGCGGAATTGGGGTTGATCACAAATTCGCCGTTGATAAGACCTACCTGAGTGGTAGCGCACGGGCCGTCAAACGGGATATCCGAGATCGCAACCGCGATAGCGGAACCGATCATGGCGGTGAGCTCGGGGCTGCACTCGGGATCTACGGACATAACGAGGTTGTTGATGGTAACATCGTTACGATAGTCCTTGGGGAAAAGAGGACGCATCGGACGGTCGATGACACGGCTTGTAAGGATGGCGTTCTCGGTGGGCTTGCCTTCACGCTTTGTGAAGCTTCCGGGGATCTTTCCCACAGCATAGAGCTTCTCTTCGTACTCTACGCTCAAAGGGAAGAAATCGATACCGTCTCTGGGCTTCTCGGATGCCGTTGCGGTGGAAAGAACGGTGGTGTCACCGTAATGCATGAATGCCGCGCCGTTTGCCTGAGCGGCCACACGCCCAATGTCTACCGACAAAGTTCTTCCGGCAAGTTCCATTGAAAATGTCTTGTAACTCATATTTTCTCCTTTTCTTTTGAAAAATGGGATTCATTCACGGAGCCGCCGAAACATCTCATATCCACTTGTCCGCAGGACAAGTGGATATGAGAGGTCTCGGATCAGGACTCCGCATGAGCCCGGTACAGTTTTTACTGTACCGGACATAGCCTGTAAAAGTATACTCTCTTGGGGCGCAAAAAACAAGCCTTAATTTTTTAACACTTTGTTAACGAATCCGATGCGGTATGTTTCCTTACGGATCCGTCATTCAGATCCGTCATTCAAATCTGAAACCGTCAAGGTCGAACTTCGTGCCGGGCAGGAAAATAAACTGAACTTTTCCTTTTCCGACGAGTTTTTCTATCTTTATCTCGTGCTCTGACGCGCCTCCCCGGACCTCAAAGCTCTGCACGTGTTCCTCGCCGTTCAAAGAAGTGAACATAAGTCTCACAGTAGTTGATTCTAATGTTGTAGAACCGTGTAAATGCAGTACTCCTTTCATCTCATTTCCAAAGTCCATATCGTCATATGTGATAAACACATTGTTTCCGATATTCTTTACGGAAGCGCCCGAAAGCTCAAAGGAATCGCCTGCGATGTGATCGTTGTCCGAGGCATTGAGCCACGAATATGCTTTTTCCTGTTTTGTGAATTCAAAGCCCTTTACATGCATCCTGCAATGTGCGACAAGAGTCAGCGTCTTTACGCCTTTGAGCCTTTCGGGAAGCTTAAAGGTCTGAGGCTTGTACACGTTCCAGGTGGAGGGCTGCTGATACTTTAACACTTCAATCAGCCTGCCCTGCCCTTCTTCAGTAGCGTCGCCCTCGTAAAGCTCCAGTTCATATACGTTCCCGCTGAACGTGAACATCCAGAAGGTCACTTCATCCGAGCCGAAGGATCCGAAATCGATGTCGCGATAGACCGCACCGCTCCTGTTGTTCTCAAATGTGCTGATGCCTTTGTCGTTTCCGGGTCCGATGCGTCCGAATTCGGAATCGTAAAGGCCGCAGGAAAGGAATTTGTAGGGATTTTTACGCATCTCGCCAAAGCCTTCCGCAGAAACCTCGGTCTGTGAAATGATCCTCACATTTTCCGTGCCCGACTTTGAAAGCGCACGAAGATAGCCTTTTCCGTCACCGAGACCTGTGAGTTTTACTCTTGCGACACCTTTCTCACGTTCTTCATTCGTCGTGATATCCGTTATACCGATGCTGTCAAGGTCGATACCTTTTACATTTACGACTTTCCAGATGATGCCTTTATCCGATGCGTTTGCAGGGTAAATACGCGCTTCGACCACTGCCTCTTTATCTTCCGGGCAGAGCGCAAGCGGTCTTTCCGGAGAAAGTTCCACTTTTCTCACGTTCACGTTCGTTTCGGTTGAGGAAATTAGTTCCGCTTTTACGACAATGTTTTCTTTGCTCTCGGCGCGTACTATCGCAAGCAGTTTTCCGCTGAAGAGCTTCCTTGTGTCTCCCTTGTACTGATCGTAATCAGTGGAATCACCGTTATCAAGCCCTGCGAGTTCTCCTCCGGAAACGGTGAGCTTTACCGTATCCACCGCATTCTCCACTATCATCCCGTCTTCGTCGGCCGCAGAAACACATACAAAATACAGCTCACGTCCGTCAGGAGTTATGGAGATCTCGGCCATTCCTTCTCCGGAAGGTTTTTTGCTCGAATATACGGCATTGTCTTCAACGCTCAGCACAGGGCGAACGGTGTCCTTAAAGGAGCTTCTCCTGTCTCTTGCGCATTCGTTTCCTTCAGCGTCATATGCAACGGCAGTGATATTTCCTTTTTCGTAAGGCACCTGCCAGGTGGGGATGAGTTCCGTCCCGTGTTCATGATCGATCTCTTTTTTGCCGAGCGACCTTCCGTTCACAAAAAGCTCGACAGCGGCGCAGTTTGAAGCCGCTCTCACATCAATGATCTGCCCTTCATTAAAATCCCAATACGGGAAAAGATGCACAAACGGCGAAGCGCTCCTGTTCCATTCCGCTTTGAAGCAGTAATATGAATCCTTGGGGAAGCCTGCGGTGTCTATCTGTCCGAAAAAGGAATTCTTTGAATTGTACGGTGTGGGCTCTCCTATGTAATCAAAACCCGACCACAAAAACTGTCCGAGCGAAAACTCGGTGTCGCGGTCAATGTATATGCATGATTCGATTGACTTTGCGCCCCAGCTGGAAAACGAATTTCCGAGTGCGGAGCACTGTCCGTCCTCGTCGGACATGATATCCTCGGAAAGCGGGAAATGGTAGATGCCGCGGCTCGTCACAAGTGACGCGGTCTCGCTTCCGTAGATCACCCACTCGGGATGCTCCTCGTGCTGCTTTTGATAGAGCCTCTCGCCATAGTTGTATCCTGCGATTTTCAGCACTGATGAGCAGTTCTGCGCCTTTTCCCATTCCATGAAGTTTGACCCTATGGTCGCGTGTGAGTTGATCATCGGATCATGAAGCAGCACATTTGAATAGAGATGCTTTGTGATCGTGACGCCGTTTTCACCGTTAACGGTGTCCGGGATCTCGTTTCCGATGGACCACATGATGTTTGATACATGGTTTCTGTCCCGTCTTATCCAGGACGCGACATCCTTGTATGACCAATCGCAGAAAAATCTGGCGTAGTCATATTTCGTCATCGGCATCTCCCACATATCAAAGGCTTCGTTGTCCACTAGGATGCCCATGCGGTCGCAAAGCTCCATGACGTGAGGATCGGGCATGTTGTGGCTTGTACGAAGCGCGTTCACGCCCATTTTCTTAAGCTTTTTAAGCTGTCTCTCAAAAGCCTCTGCGGAAAAAGCGCTGCCGAGCGCTCCGAGATCGTGGTGCTCGCACACACCGTTCAGCTTTATGTTACGTCCGTTAAGGAAAAAGCCTTTTTCGTTGTCAAAAACGACAGTTTTAAAGCCTATGTCAAATTCATCCGTATCAAGGACAGTGACTATGCCTGTCTTTCTGTCTTTCTCGGAAAGCGTGACCTTAAGTCTGTAAAGCTTTGGATCGCAAATATCCCACAAGATGGGCTTTTCCACGTTAAAAGAACCGGAATACACGACTTCATCAGCCGGGATCTCAAGGTCAAAACAAGGTTCTTTGTAGTGGTCGTTTTTTTCGTAAGGGATCTCTTTTAAAATGCGCTCATACCTGTCCCGATAGAATTCGAATGCTCCCACCATCGGCCCACAGGTGCTTCCGAGCTTAGTGCTCTTTCCAAAGGGATCCGTCAGGGAATATGTGAGCTTCAATTCTTTGTCCGGCTCTTCCTGATCTCTTACCACTTCCGTCTCAAAATGAAGCATGAAATCTCCGTTTTGAACGGGCTCGTTATGCACATAGGTACCGTTCAGTGTAAGATAGTTTCTTCCCTTTTCGATATAGTGCACATCCCTGAAAATACCCGCTCCCGAATACCATCTGGAATTGGGATTTTCATGACGCACATGAACTATCACGGTGTTAGTGCCTTTTTTAAGCGCCTCCGTTATCTCAAAGCAGAAAGAAGAATAGCCGTATTTCCATTCTCCCACGCACACATCATTCACAAACACTTCGGAGTCCATGTAGACTCCGTAAAAATACAAAAATGAATGCGCAGCTTTTTCTTTTATCTCAAACTCTTTTATGTACCATCCGGCCGAGGTCTCATAGAGGTCTTTGCTGTTTTCTATGAGCCAGTCGTGCGGCAGCGCCACGCTCTTAAATAAAGGCAAAAAGCCACCTACTTCTTCGTAGGTGGCTTTAATGTCGGTCTTTAAAAACTTCCAGTCATCGTTAAAAAGGATATCACTCATCATCGACTCCGTATAAAATATCATGAAGCATCTGCGCTGTATCGGGATATACGCAGAGTACCTGCTGTCCGTTTATCGTTGTGCTGGTATAGTGTTTTACGGTCTTTCCGTCAACCTTTTCTTCAAAAGGCACTCTGTATGTGACAAGATTGTACATGCTCTTGTCGACTACCGCCTGCAGGCACTCCTCGATGGTCTTGTCAAGGCCTTCGGAGATAGTGACGTATTTTAAGCACTTTGTCATGATGCTGTACAGATCAGTAATGCCCTTTGATTTGTATTTGTTGAAAAGCTCGGTAAGGACCAGTCTCTGTCTGTAGGTGCGGCCGTAGTCATATTTCAGGCCGTTTGCCGTATCGACTTTACGGATCCTGCAATATCCGAGAACCTGAGCGCCCGTCATATGCTGCTTTCCGGGAACCACGTTCCTCTGCTCGGGCTTTGAGATATAGTCCGTGCTGTTCAGATATTCCGCTTCTTCCTGTGTGAGGGAAATGTCAAGTCCGCCAAGAGAATCGATTATCGTTTCGAATCCGTCGTACTGTATGAGGACGTACCCGTCACATTTTACGCCGAAATTCTTCTCGAGAGTCTGCATAAGGAGCGGCGCTCCGCCGATCGCATAGGCTGCGTTGAGCTTGTTGTCGCTGTATCCCGGGATCTCGACATACATGTCTCTCATAAAGCTTACAAGCTTTAAGTCTCCTCCGTCCTTGTCAAGGGAAGCGACCATCATGGCATCCGATCTTCCCCGGAATTCGTGATAGTAATTCTCTTCTCCGATCAGGAGGATGTTCATCACGCTCGTATCCTCTTCAAAAGGATTGTCGACCGTTACGGGAGTCGGAAGGGGCGTGGGTGTGGGCCCTTCATCGGGTGCCTTTGTGCTGTCGGGATCCGGAGTCGGTGTGTTAAGTACCGAGACATCTCCCGAAAGGTTTTCCTCTCCTATGTGCTGCACCTTATCAGGATCTTCTATGTTTCCTACCTGACTTGTAACAAACTTTGCCGCGATCTTTGATACGATCACATGTCCCGGCTTTGTGAAAAGCAGGAACAATCCGAAAAGCACAAGGAACAGAAGGATCCCGAGAAGGATCTTGAGCCACAGCGGTATAAGCGCCCAGATGCCCTTTTTGTCCTCATCGTCTTCTTCGTCTCCGTCTTTGCTGTCATTCTTTTCCTTAAGGCGCGCAGAAGCATTCTCTTCTTCTTCAAGAAGCTCGGCAAAGCTGGGTCCCAGCTGCTTTTCCACCTGCTCGGAAAGAGCGAGGTTTATGTCGTCAAACATATCGTCGGCGGTCTTGTCATCGGCTTCCTGTTCAGCTTCGGACGCCTTGTTATCGGTCTCCGGCTCTTTATATTCCATATCCACATCGGAAAGATCGAGTACCGGGACAAAATCGTCGTCGCTGTCTTTTTCAGCTGTTTCCGCTGTTTCCGCTGTTTCCTTCGCCTCTTCGGGCTTTTCCGGTGCCTTTTTTTCCGCGGGCTTTGTTTCCGGAGCGTTTCTTTTGGCGGATTCTTCTTTTTTCTCTGCTACGGGAACCTTTTTGTTCTTATTCTGGCTCTTGTTCTTCTTTTTAGGGACATCGTCCACGCTCCAGGCCTCATCGTCGTCTGCGGGCACTTCCGCGGGCTTTTCGGAATTATCCTTATGCTTTTCGATATCCTTTTCGGTAACGGAGTCAAAAAGATCGGCCGGGTCGATATAGTCGTCATCATCCGCCAGTTCGTCCGCCACCTCAAAGATCATGTCGTCGTCTGTCTCGGATGCCTGGATCACAGCGTCCACGGCTTCATCCATAGTTTTTGAAGCTTCCTCGTCGAACAATTCGTCGATCTCTTTGGTGAGATTGTCCGACAGATTGTTCATTTCCTGTTCCTCTTTCATGAAATCCCTCATATCAAAGCATGCATATCAATTTTTCAAGGAATCGATATACTCTTACCGCAGAGTTTATATCGAGCCTTTCTGCGGGCGTATGGACATCGCTCATGTCGGGGCCTATGGAAATGATGTCAAGGTCCGGCAGAGCATCACTAAGGAGCCCGCATTCAAGCCCTGCATGCATCACGCATACATTGGGCTTTTTACCGTATTCGCTTTCAAACAGCTTTACATAACTGTCTCTTAAGAACGAATCCTTCCTGTATTCCCATGCAGGATATTCACCCTCGGTCGTCGATCTTGCGCCCATCATCTCGGCAAGATAGGTGAGCTTGTCGCTCATGTGTCTCTTGTAGCTTGTTACCGAGCTTCTGAGTGAAAACCTGATCGTCGCCGTATCTTCGTTCAGTCTTACGACTCCCATGTTGAGACTGCTCTCAACAAGTCCCGCTATATCCGCGCTCATGCGCTGCACGCCGTAAGGCGCCTGTACAAGGATATAGAGAAGCTTTTCAAAGCTTACGGGGTCAAGACAGCTGAACGTGCCTGTACTGTACTTTTCACACGACAGAGACATCTGAGGTTCATAGGAACCGCTCTCCGCCAGGAGGATCTTCACGATCTCAGCCACCAAAGCCTTCATCTCGTCTTCTTCCAGATCGGAAACGATCTTTGCAGTGCAGTCACGCGTTATGGCATTATCCAACTTTCCGCCCTGAATGTCAAGCAGATAATAATCAGCTTTGTCTCTCAAGTCAAAAAGGATCCTTGCCATTGTTTTGTTTGCATTAAGCCTGTTCTTGTGTATCTCGACTCCGGAGTGTCCTCCGAGGAGACCGTTCAGTTTTATGGTATATCCGTTTCCGGAGATCTCATTCTTTTTAACGGGAAGTGTGATATCCTGTCTCAGCCCCCCTGCGCAGCCGGCAAAGCAGTAGCCTTCTTCTTCCGAATCGATGTTTATGAGGTATTTTGCGGAAAGCAGCGACTTGTCAAGGTCATGTGCTCCGTACATCCCTGTCTCTTCATCAGTGGTCATCAGAAGCTCCATCTCAGGATGAGCAGCCTCTTTGTCATCGATCAGAGCCATCATGTATGCTATTGCGATACCGTCGTCTCCGCCGAGAGTGGTCCCCTTTGCGGCAAGCTTTCCGTTGTCGATGTAAAGTTCGAGCGGGTCACTTAAGAAATCATGCGCGCAGTCGGTCTCTTTTTCGCACACCATGTCCAGATGTCCCTGGAGCATGATCTTTTGTTTTCCTTCAAAGCCTGCTGTCGCGGGAAGATAAACGATCACATTGTTTGAATCATCCTGTACGACTTTCAGCCCGTGCTCTCTTGCAAAGCCCGCGACATAGTCCGACACGGCCCTGGTGTTCCCCGAGCCTCTCGGGATCTTTGAGAGTTCTTCAAAGAAAAAGAGCACTTTTTTGTAGTCATATTGTTCGGTAAGATACATATCACACCTCTTTGGGTTACAGAATAAAGCTTTAGTTCTTGAATGAATGCACAGGCGCCGGGATACGTCCTCCGCGTGAAACAAAGGAGCTGCATCCGAAACTGTTCACGCTCATAACGGGCGCAGTGCCGAGAAGGCCGCCGAATTCAACGGTGTCACCGACTGTCTTTCCGATAACGGGGATCAGACGGACCGCGGTGGTCTTCTGGTTTATCATTCCTATTGCCATTTCGTCGGCTATTATACCTGATATTTTTGACGGTTCTGTGTCTCCGGGAACTGCGATCATGTCAAGTCCCACGGAACAAACACAGGTCATGGCTTCAAGCTTTTCTATCGTAAGAGCCCCGCGGTTCACCGCGTCTATCATGCCCTGATCCTCCGATACGGGTATGAATGCTCCCGAAAGGCCTCCCACATAGGAAGATGCCATAAGGCCGCCTTTTTTGACCTGGTCGTTGAGGAGTGCAAGCGCTGCAGTGGTTCCGGGAGCGCCGGGCTCATCTACTCCGATCTCTTTAAGTATCTCCGCAACGGAATCTCCTATCGCGGGAGTGGGGGCAAGCGAAAGATCCACGATGCCGAAAGGTATTCCCATAAGCTCCGATGCTTCCTTTGCGACAAGCTGTCCCACACGTGTTATCTTGAACGCTGTCTTTTTGATGGTCTCGCAGAGCACCTCAAAGTTTTCGCCACGCACTTCTTCAAGCGCGCGTTTTACAACGCCGGGGCCGCTTACTCCGACGTTTATTATTGCATCGCTCTCGGTAACGCCGTGGAAAGCGCCGGCCATGAACGGATTGTCATCGGGAGCGTTGCACAGTACGACGAGCTTCGCGCATCCGAGGCTACCCTGATCCTTGGTGGCTTCTGCGGTCTCAAGGATTATATGTCCGAGAAGCTCTACAGCATCCATGTCAATACCTGTCTTTGTGGAGCCCACATTAACCGAACTGCACAGCGCATTCGTCTGAGAGAGCGCGAGCGGTATGGATGTGATAAGGTCTTTGTCGGCTTTTGTCATCCCCTTTGAAACGAGCGCGGAAAAACCACCCAGGAAATTCACGCCTACGGTGGCCGCAGCTCTGTCAAGCGTCTTTGCTATCTCGACAAAATCCTCTTTGGACTTGCAGCACGCGCCTCCCACAAGAGCGGCGGGTGTTATGGAAATGCGCTTGTTGACTATCGGTATCTGATATTCCTTTTCAATGAGTTCGCCTGTGGGAACAAGCTTTTCCGCAGTCTTTGTGATCTTGTCGTAAATTCGGTCACAGCATTTTTTAAGGTCTGAATCTATGCAGTCGAGCAGGCTGATACCAAGTGTGATGGTCCTCACATCGAGCTTGGATTCCTGTATCATCTTGTTGGTCTCTAACACTTCGGCACGGTTGATCATAATCTTTTCTCCTCGTCAGTTTCTCACGCAGTCTATATCCTGTGCATCATGTCAAAGATGTCCTCACGCTGGATACGGATGACGAGCCCCATGCTGTTCCCAAGTTCTTCAAGACCGTTAGCGATCTTTACAAAATCGTTTCCTGCATTTGACATGTCAACGATCATGATCATGTTGAAAAATTCCTTGAGGATGGTCTGGGAAATGTCAAGGATGTTTACGTTTTCGTTTGCAAGATAGGTGCAGACCTTTGCGATTATTCCTACTGTATCCTTTCCTACAACGGTGATCACGGCTCTTTTCATAGTATTCTCCTGTTTGCTAATTATATTCTCGTAAAATTCCGGAAACGGTTTTAAAAATTTTTGTTTTTATTTCAGATCGTGACTTTTGCGACAAATGAAGGCTCAAATCTCGGAGCCACATGAAGTGCAGGTCTCCTGTCCTCGGGCACTTCCATGTAGAGTATTGACTTCACCGTCTCATAGGCAAGCTCCGGGAAATTGTTCTCTTCGCTTAAATGCGCAAGTATCACGTCATTTATCCTTACGGTATTGTCATTGCAGAGTCTCGTCACAAGCTTTCCGCAGGTCTCGTTCGAAAGATGCCCCAGATCGCTCTTTATGCGCTGTTTGAGCGAAAAGGGATACGGTCCGGCTTCAAGCATGTTCACATCATGATTTGCTTCAAGATATAAGGCTTCTGCGCCTTTAAGGTTTTTAACGATATCATCGTCGTAAAATCCGAGGTCCGTCGCCATCGCGACCTTTTTTCCGCCGCAGCTGAAGGTATAGGCTACGGGGTCCGCGGCGTCATGGCTCACTCTGAAGGAATCCACGATGATGTCTCCCACCATGAAGCATTTGCCGGGAACTATCGCATTTATAAGGCCCGGATCCACTTCTCCTATCCGGTTCCTTCCGTGAAGGAATTCGGTGATGGTGCCTCTTGTGGCATACACCTGCATCCCGTATTTTCTGAGCATGACTCCAAGACCTCTTATATGGTCGATATGCTCATGCGTAACAAGTATCGCGTCGATCTTTTCGGGGTCGGAATCAAGGGCGTTCATGCCCTCTATCACCTTTTTCCCGCTTATCCCGACATCGATAAGGATATTTGTGAGTCCGGAGGAAACAAGCACACAGTTGCCACTGCTTCCGCTGGATAAGCTGCATATTGTCAGATCCATTTAAGTTCAATGACGTCGCCCGCCTTTATGGGATCGGCGAAATCGGCGCTCCTTTTGTTGATAGTTTTTAAGACGTCAGTGCCCTCGGGCCTGTTTATGTCAAATCCGATCACATCGATGATATCCACAAAGTGGTATCTGTCTTTGCCGCGAAGCACATAGTTCCGCCCGTTGACATTTACAACGATCTCGGTGTTTACAAGAGTCTTCCCGGTAGCTTCAGGCTCTTCGCTGCCGTTTTCCCCGGTCTCTTCGTCATCTTCAATGGTCTCTTCTGCTTCAGCCTTTGTCTTTTCAATAAACTCGTTCAGATTCGGCCCTTCTTCCTCCAGCCTGAAAGTGACCTTGAAATTTTCATATACCTTTGTTTCCTTGTCTGCCTTTTCGTTGTTCACATAGACATTGTCCTCATAAGGAATGTCCATGAACTCAAGGAGCTGCGCGACCGTATAGTAGTTAAGGAGTTCAAGGCGGTCGTCCTGTTTTATATCGTAAAACCCGGAAACAAGATGCCCGTTTGCCTGGATATATCTCGGGCAGATCACGTTCTTTCCGTTTACGAGGAACACTATCTCGCCCTTCTTGTATTCCGGAAGCCGCATGACTTCATAAGATGCGTCAGGGCCGACAGTGGACTCACGGATAACAATGTCGTCGTTCGGAGAGATTATCGACGATGCGGAAGCTTCATGACCGTTTATCGTGATGGTTGCTGCTTCTCCAAGCTCGCCTCTCACAAGTCTTGCGCTTCCATTCAGTGTGAATTCGAGTGCCTTTCCTCTTCTCGGGAAAAGCCTGTCGTTCGGGAAACCCGCTGCAACGGCGGCGTCCGCTACCGTAAGGCGGTTGTTGTCATACAGTTTTACGGAATCGTTGTTGAGATTTACAAAAATAAAATTGTTCCGTTTTTCGTAGTAGTTAAGGCAGATACCGATGGGTGTGACAAGCTCGGGCGTGCGCTTGTACGAGGCATCGGGGAAATTTACGAACGAGAGCACTTCCTCGCCTCTTAACGCAACTCTTTCTTTCTGGATCCCAAGTTCCTTTGCGAGTTTGTCGGTATAACCCGGGATCCTTCCGCCTCCGCCCACGACAAAGACAGCGCTCACGCTCTTTCCGCCGTTCAGATTTTTGATCTCTTCGGAAACGAGATGCGCCATCTCACTTATCTTTCCGTCCAGTTCGTTCCTCACGGAAAGCGGAGTCACGGACTGTTCGAGTCCCATTATGTCTTTGTATTTTATGGTGCGTTTTTTGGAACCCGCATCCTTCTTTATCTCGTCCGCCGTGTTGAAGTCGACGAGGTGGTTGTTTGCGATAACTTCTGTGAGGCAGTCTCCGGCCATCGGGATCATGCCGTAAGCCGTGATGCTTCCGTCTTTTGTGATGCATATATCGCTTGTGCCCGCTCCCACATCGACAAGGGCGATGTTTAACAGCCTGAATCGCTCTGGAACAGCGACCAGCATCGCGGCGATGGGCTCGAGAGTGAGATTTGCCACTTTTAGTCCCGCTTTGTCGACGGTCGTGTAAAGTCCTTCGATGACTTCATCCGGAAGGAAAGTCGCAAGGATGTCCGCGCCTATCCTGTCAGCTTTGTGGTCCGTAAGATTTCCCATCTGGAAATCATTTAAGTAATAGCGCACGACGGTATATGCGACGCAGTAGTAGTTCTCTTCGTCGTTCACAAGATTCTTTTTTATCTCGGTATAGGCTTTTTCGACGCCCTTCAGTTCAAGTGCGCGTACCGCTTCTTCGTCGACCGTGACGCTCTCGGAAAAGACTTCGTCCACATGGACGGTTATGGTCTTTAAGACTCGTCCGGCAGCGGCGATGCAGACTTCGGAAAGCTTATTGCCGTCAAGCTTTTTTTCAAGCGAACGCTTGACGTCTTTTATCGTCTCCGCGACCTTTCCTATGTCGTGGATCTGTCCGTCGAGCATCGCTCTGGTCTCATGCTCGCGCACGACCTGTGCGACAACGGTAAAATCGCCGGCGTTCTTCTTGTAGCCGACGGTCCCCACCACAGATCTGGTTCCTATATCAAGTCCAAATACAAGTTGTTCCGTTCGTCCCATCTTACGGACTCCTTTATATGTTTTCCTAAATAAATGATTTTACTTGTTTTTCGTTTTCGAGTCAAGCAACTCTTTAACGCGTTCCACAGCGGCTTTCATGCCTTCGTCCGAGCCGTCCGGATTGTTTATGGTGTAACTTGTGCGTTTTTTGAATTCTTCGTCGGAAAGCTGGTTTTTAAGCATATCACGGACACGCTCGTCAGTATACCCCCTTGTCTCTTTCATCCTTCTTATCCTGTGTTCAAGAGGAGCCGTCACAAACCACACGTCATCACATATCGAGTCCATCCCGGCTTCAAGAAGGAGAGCCGCTTCTACGAGCACGACCGACTTTTTCGTGTTTCGTATGATCTGTTTTGACCGCTTTATCACATTCGGATGAGTGATGGAGTTTAACTTTGCAAAATCTCCGCTCTCCGAGACTTTTTTAAGGAGCAGTGGCCTTGAAATCCGCGGCATGTCACAAGGGTCCAGGATCTCTTCACCGTATTCCTTTATGAGCGCCTTGTAGTTGGCTTTTCCCGGCTCCATGAGGTCATGAGCCACAAGGTCCGTGTTTATGAACTCGCAGTCAAAGCTCTTCAGCACAAATTTTACGACCGTGGATTTTCCCGATCCCGCGCCCCCGGTGACTCCGATCACTATTTTGTTTTTTTGTTCAGATTCAGTGGGCATCGTCCCAGTTCTCTCCGGTTCCTACCGACACCGCAAGCTCCACTTTAAGCTTCGAGGCGTTCATCATTTCATGCTTTATTATCTCAGCCGCTTTCTCGGCCTCTTCCGCAGGCGCCTCCACAAGCAGCTCGTCATGGACCTGCAAAAGTATCCTGCTCTTTAATCCTTCTTTTTTCAGCGCTCTTGCAGCGTTTACGAGCGCTATCTTCATAATGTCCGCGGCCGTTCCCTGTATGGGCGAGTTCATCGCAATACGTTCCGCGCCTGCGCGCACCATGAAATTCCTGTCGTTTATCTCGTTTATGGGGCGTCTCCTGTTGAAAAGCGTCGTGGAATATCCGTTCTTTCTCGCGCTTTCCACAAGAGAATCCAGATATCTCTTTATCTGAGGATAAGTCTCAAAATACTGCTTTATGTACTCTTCCGCTTCTTTCCTCGATACGTTTATCTCACTTCCGAGTCCGAAGGAGCTCATACCGTAGATAATTCCGAAATTAACAGCCTTTGCGTTGCTCCTCATGAGAGGCGTGACCTCTTCAAAAGGAACATTGAACACCTTGGCGGCTGTGATCCTGTGGATATCCTGACCTTCATTGTAAGCGTCGATAAGGCTCTGATCGCCTGACATGTGCGCAAGGAGCCTCAGCTCTATCTGGGAATAGTCCGCGTCCACAAAGACATACCCTTTTGCCGGGACAAACATCTTTCTGATCTCTCTTCCGAGTTCCCTGCGCACAGGGATATTCTGGAGGTTAGGATCAGTGCTTGAAAGTCTTCCCGTCGCAGTGACAGTCTGATTGAACTTGGTATGTATCCTTCCGTCCTTTGCGATAAAGCCTCCCAGGCCGTCAGCATAGGTGCTCTTAAGCTTTGTATATGTCCTGTATTTAAGGATGAGGTCGATTATCGGGTCGTCCTCACGCAGTTTTTCAAGCACATCCGCAGCGGTGGAGTATCCTGTCTTTGTCTTTTTTCCGCCGGGGAGCTTCATTTTTTCAAAAAGTATCTCACCGAGCTGCTTTGGAGAATTGATATTGAACTCTTCTCCCGCAAGCTTGTACACTTCGGCTTCAAGCTTCTTTATCTCGCCCGAGAGCATCGAACCGTAGGAGTTCAGCGCATTCCTGTCCACCGAGATTCCTGCGGTCTCCATATCGCGGAGCGCGAACATGAGCGGCATTTCGACTTCTTTAAAAAGCTTAAAGGAATCGATGTCGTTCAGCCTTTTTATGACTACGGGCCCTGCGAGCAAAGCCGCGTGGGCATAGCTTTTCATGAGTTCCGAAGCTTTCTTTTTGTTCTCTCCGGTAAAATCCATCTGGAGAAAAGCCTCGGGAAGGCTCAGTTTTCCGAGCTTTTCTTTTATCTCGGGAAGCATGGTACCCACAAATTCATGCGCGATGTCCGCAGGTGTATATTCGGATTTTGAAGGATTTATCACATAGGTCGCTATCGAGAGGTCAACGATGTTGTCCTTTGCATCCTCGTCAAAATGCTCCGAGATCTCCTTAAGGTCATAGGAAAACAGCCTGAAGCCGTTTTTTAAGAGGCCGTTTATCCCGTTGAACACGTCCTCTTCCGAAGCGGAACCCTGTAGAGAAATGTTTACGGCATACTCTCCAGCTTCAAGCCCTACAGACGCGATACCTTTTGAATATCCGTCATCAAGGTCGTAATATGCAAAATATGCTCCGAGGTCCTTTACTTCCTCGGCGGAAAGCTTTTCAAAGGCTTTTTCCACTTCCTCTTTTCCGGAAACAGACACAAGCTCCGGCTCAGGTCTTACGGGAGTCTTAGCAGCAGGCGCCGCGTCCTTTTCACTTTCCTTTTGATCCACCCCTTCAAATCTTCCGAGAAGCGATTTTATCTCATATTCCTTTAAGACCTTGTAGGCTTCCGGCGTAAAGATGTTGTCCGCCTTTGCATCGTCAAATGAAAAATCTATGTCGCAGTCTGTTTTTATAGTTGCGAGCCATCTGCAGAAAAACGCGCTTTCCTTGCCGTTGTTCAGTTTCTCGAGAGTCTTTCCCGTGATCTTGTCAAGGTTTTCATATATCCCTTCAAGGCTTCCGAAATCCTGCAAAAGCTTTGTTGCGCCCTTTTCTCCTATGCCTTCCACACCTTTGTAGTTGTCTGAGGAGTCGCCCATTATGGCTTTTAGATCGATTATCATACGGGGCTCGGGAAGACCGTATTCCTCCCTGAAAAGGTCCTTTGTAAATTCCTTTACGGTGGTCTTACCCTTTGCGGTAGTGGGCACCATTACGGTAATATGGTCGCTTGTGAGCTGCAAAAGGTCTTTGTCTCCCGATACTATGATCGCGTCGATCCCTTCTTTTTCAGCCTTTGTTGCTATCGTTCCCAGGATATCGTCCGCTTCGAAGCCGCCTTTTTTTATCACCTTTATGTTCATAGCGGAAAGCACCTTGAAGATCACCGGGAACTGCTCCGCAAGCTGTGAATCCATGGGCTTTCTCTGTGCTTTGTAATCCGAAAACTCCTTGTGCCTGAAGGTCGGCTGTTCTTCGTCAAACACAACGGTGAGGTATTCAGGTGAAAAATTATCCAGGAAACGCAGCATGATATTTAAAAAGCCCAGCACGGCATTTGTGTGATGCCCGCTGAACGTGGTAAGATCAGGCAGACCGTGGTATGCCCTGTTCATTATGCTGTGTCCGTCTATCAGTACTATCTTTCCCATTTACATTAACCCCCAGAAATCTTCATAAAAAAGAAATACGATAAAAGCGCCTACAATAAGTCCTATCAGCACGATCTCCACCAGAATGGTGGTCTTCTGCCGGATATAGTTTTTGTGGCGCTCTTCTTTTTTTGCGATATATTTGTTGATGTCATATATCATGTTTGCGGGATCGTCGGAATTTAACATCTTAAAAGCAGACGAAAACATAAAGAACGCTTCGAACTCGTCTTTGCATTCCCTGCAGTTCATGATATGCTTTGAAACCTCGTGCTCCGCCTTGAGCTCCATCGTGCCCTCATAGTAGGGCGTGAAACTCTTCTGGCAGGTCGCGCAGTCCATATTGTGTTTTAATGTGGGTACGGTCTTTTTCTTTTCTTTTTTCATACTGTTCAATTATAATTTTGTGGAGCCATTTTAGCAAGCGAATTGTTTT
>JAEEGF010782162.1_pt1 | contig 42805 bp, 12 predicted proteins | sample 9134171 | NCBI WGS metagenome assembly JAEEGF01 (sample SAMN16246542, study PRJNA631951) | gut metagenome | biome: gut microbiome; feature: rumen; material: AP-attached | host: Bos | place: Iran: Karaj | collected 2018-10 | reverse complement strand
GTGCGTGAATCATTGCCCCGGTTTGGCACTGTTCGGCTATAATATACCCAAGAATTGGCTCTTCCTGCCGTTCGAGTACGATGCGGAGGAGAATGCTGAGGTCTATCTCGTGAATGACAATGGCGAGAAGATGGGCGAAGGCGTGATTGAGAAGATCACGAAAGGGGCCAACAAGACCAATGTGGCCCGTGTGAAGTCGCTGACGCTTTCCGGCGAGGCTCTCTTGGAGGTGACGGGCTTTGTGTTGAAAGAGAGATACCCGAACCCGATTCATTGGGAGAAGGCGGACGGTTCCGAGCACGCTCCCGCATACGTCTGCCATTGCGATGATGTGAATATTGATACCATTTTGGAAGCCGTCAAGGGCAAGAAGATTATCTCTGTGGACGAGCTGAAGCATATCACGCGCATCGGCATGGGACCGTGCCGTGGCAAGCGTTGCATCCCGCGTGTGAAGCTGTTGCTGGCCGGTCACGGGGTTGAGGTTGTGGGCGATGCCACCCCGCGCGGTCCGCTCTCATCGCAGCTCAACATCGGCGAGCTCTGCCCGAGCGACAAGCCGGCGGAGTTTGTGACCAACGTCAACGGCAAGCCCACCCGCAAGGTGGAGTGCGACGTGTTTGTGGCCGGTGGCGGCATCACGGGCAGCGGCCTGTTCCGCTATTTTGCCGAGGCCGGCAAGAAGGTGGTGCTCTGCAACGCCGAAAGAGGCTCCTCCTGGCGTTGCATCGGCGGCGGCAGACCGAGCTTCTCCGTGCCGGAAATCGCCGACATCGCCGAGCACAACCGCGTGATTTTCGAAGAGATCCAGAAGGTGACCAATATCAACTACAAACCCACACGCTATGTGGGCTTTGCCCATGACGAGGCCAACTACAAGGCTTTGGAGAAATCATTGGAGTGGAGTGACGGTTATATGGTTGATAAAAAGGATTTTGTGAAAGAGGTATCCCCGTATTTCAACCCGAATCTGAACACCTACCAGGCTGCCTGCATTACGAATGCCTGCTGGCAGGCCACTCCCGGACCCACCATCAACTACATCCGCAACATCGCCATTGAGAAGGGTGGGGTGCTGTTGGAGGACACCCGATTGGTGGAGGTTCAGAAGACGGCGAAAGGCTTCATGGCGTTGGTGTTCACCCACGACAAGGAGTATGTGGAGTACCATTGCGAGCATTTTGTCAACTCGTTAGGACCGAGTGCCAACAAGTTTGCCGAGCAGTTGGGCATGTATCTTGGTCTGTACCCGATCAAGCACCAGGCATTCATCACGCACCGGTTGCCGATGTTGGGCAAGGATGGCGACTCGTTGGACATGCTTATCGACCGTCGGAAGTACAAAGGATTCTCGGCCGTGTATGGCCAGCAGTTTGCCGAAACAGGCCAGATTATCGGGTGTGCGTCGCCCGCAACGGAGCAGTTGCAGGCCGGCAAGGAGCTGAAGTACAACACGCAGGACTTCCTGCAGGTGTGTGCCGAGATGTTCATCGACTGGATTCCGCAGCTCAAGAACGTGAGCTTCCAGGCCACGTGGGCGGGCTACTACACCGAGCCTCGCTACATCGTGGATCCGGAGCACGGCCTCTTGGTGGGTATGCGCGGCCATGGCTTCATGCTGGGTCAGTACTTGGCCAAGATTTACGTGGACAAGTACCTCGGCAAGGAGGCCCCGTCCTACATGTCGCGTCTGGCCATCAGCGGCGACGGGTTAAGCGAGAATGCGTTCCAGTAGGAACATTTCACCAATCACCCATATTCAGGTGTTTGATATTTACGGAAAATTGGTGGGCGTTGTAGAGACGTTGCGCGCAACGTCTCTACAGACGGGCACGGGTGCGTCTGTACAAACCCAAATCGACCTATCGCGTTACGCCAATGGTGTCTATTTCATCAAGGCTGTGGCGGACGGGAATGTGATAGGGGTAAGGAAGGTGGTGAAACAGTAGAATATGAGATAATGAAAAAAAGTCGGTCCATCGGGCCGACTTTTTTTTGTGTGTATATATAAAATATGTATTTTTGCCGCATTAATCAATAAGATAAAACAATGAATGTAGAGACAATGCAAGACAAAATCAAAGCCAATGTTTTGGAAATGAATCCAAAGGCAGAGGTTTGGCTTTACGGATCCCGCGCAAGGGGAACCGCGCGAGGGGATTCGGATTGGGATGTCCTTGTCCTTACCCCCGATGACAGATTGTCTGTACAGGAAGAGGGGCGCTTCATTGATCATATTTGCGAACTGATGGTGGCGACAGGCCAAGTTATCCAACTTTTTGCATACGGCAAATCGGATTGGCACAAACGTCACAGCATTACGCCATTTTATCACAGTGTCCAACAAGAAGCCATAAGACTATGAACGATTACGAAGAGGACTGGACTGCTTTTGTACGTTATCGTTTGGAAAAAGCTAGAGATTGTCTTATATGATTATTTTCACAGAAAATACTAACCCCATTTTTCACCAAACCCCCAAAGATTATAGAAGAATAAAACTGACAATTTAACATATTGACATAAAGCGTTTTCAAAAACCATTAGATCAAAACCAAATAATAGCAGACTATGAAAAATGAAATTGGACAAACCGACAACGCGGGGTTGGATTCCCTGGTAAAGCATATTTCGATAATTCAGGACGTGTTGCAAGGTGTTGCAGCACATGCCGTCAATCTCTCATTGACTGCCCGCAACTGGTTGGTTGGGTATTATATTGTGGAATACGAGCAGCATGGCGAAGACAGGGCTCAATATGGGACAAATCTTTTAAACACCCTGTCCAAACGGTTGAGTCGGTCTGGGATGGAGCCACGCCGACTGCGTGAGTACAGACAATTTTATATTTCTTACCCCTATTTGGGTTATGAAGTAGGAAATTATCTTCAAAAACAAACCGTTTTGCCATACTCTTCTGATCAGTATCAGAAATGGCGGTCAGCGACCGCCATTTTACAAATTGCTGATAGTAAACAAGATGAGATTTGGCGGTTGCCGACCGCCAAATTGGAAGATTGGCAAACTCCACCAAATCGTCTGTTTTACAGGCTGTCTGCCACACACCTGATTTACCTTTCGAACATCAAGGAAAATTTAAAGCGTGCTTTTTATGAACAGGAGGCTATCAGAGGATGTTGGACTGTCAAGGAGTTGGATCGGCAGGTGTCATCGCTTTATTACGAACGCATGGGAGCATCCGACGATAAGGAGGCTCTACAGAAACATGTGGCTGGCAGTGCCAGTGTCCTCACGCCCAAAGATATTATACGAGATCCCGTTTCGCTCGAATTCCTTGAGTTACAGCAGCATGATGTCTATACCGAGACCAAATTAGAGAAAGCCATTCTCGACCATTTGCAACATTTTATGCTGGAAATGGGACGTGGATTCTGTTTCGAAGCCCGACAGAAACGCATTCTGATTGACCAAGACTACTTCAAGGCAGACCTCATCTTCTATCACCGCATCCTGAAATGTCATGTGATTCTGGACTTGAAAACAGATCGATTCCGCCACGAGTATGCCTCGCAGCTGAACATGTACCTCAATTATTATCGGCACGAGGTGATGCAACCCGACGACAACCCGCCCGTAGGTTTGCTACTCTGTACAGACTATGGCGAGACCACAGTCCGCTACGCCATTGAAGGCTTATCACAGAACCTATTTGTGAGCAAATACCAACTGCAACTGCCCTCTGTAGAGGAAATCCGCCACTATCTGTTAGAAAACTTTGATGACCAGACGATAGCCGAATACAAAGAACAACAGCGACAGAGCGAATAATTTTTCGTATCTTCGCACTCGAAATACTTAACCCCATTTTTCACCAAACCCCAGAGATTATAGAAGAATAAAACTGACAATTTAACATATTGACATAAAAGCGTTTTCGCTTTTCTTTGCAAGTGGGAATCTGGTAAATTTCTTAATCTAATGCACAAGAAAGTCGAAACGCTCACGGTCATATCCGTGGGCTTTCTTGTTTGCATTAGGGTTTTACCAGAACCTCCACTTGAACAAAAAAGTTTCACGGATTTTTTATGTCCTATTATTATCTCAAAGCAGCATCAATACAATCAATTATATTATTCATTTATAAGATTTTAATATTATGGATACAGATAACGAATTTGAAAAAAGTTACAAGCGAGCTATCAAAGCACGCGAACGCCATTACAGTAATTTCAACTATTGGATGAATTTTTATGCCATTATTATTGGCTCGCTCTTTGTGGGTTACTATACTATCAAAGAAGATGAATTGCTTAAAACTATCGTCACTTTCATAGGATTTGCAACTACTTTAGCTTGGTTGCAGTCTTTTCGCGGATATTATCACTGGATAAAACAGTGGATGAACGTAGTTATGTTTCACGAAGCGCAGTATATAAAATCTACTGGTCATAATGAAAATGAAAAAGAAAGTAATAGGGTTTATTCGCTTTATTATGAAAGTGCAAAGGAGGATTTGCGTTGTCCTTTAAAAACACAAAACATCTCCACACAAAAGATGACTTTAAGACTAATTTTCGTCTTACTATTATCATGGCTTATTTTATTGGTATATAACAGTTGTTCATTGATAGGTATACATCTTTGCACAGTTTGCGAGAAAAATTGTCAGTGTGGGTGTCTTTGTTCTCTCCCTCGTTACCTATTAATAACTATCATGCTTATTCTCTTGGCGGGTATGTTGATTACGATAATCTGTTTATTTTGTTTTTGCAAGGATATAGAAAGTGATGTTCCACATCATTATCGATTGAAAGGGCACAATGACGATTATCATATTGAGCCTCCAAAAGACAATAATTAAAACAACTCGATAAGTAATAATCATAAAATAGAAAAAAATGAAGAAACAAATTTCAAAAACAGCGCTTTGGATATTTTTATCCTTTTTAGTTTTAGGTAATTCGTTCGCCCAGTCCATCTCCATTTGGAACGGAACCTCCGAGATTTGGACACAGGGGCAGGGCACACAAAGTAGTCCGTATCTGATTGAAAATGCCCAACAGTTAGCCTATATTGCCGAGATGGTAAATGGCGGCGTGACCCACTATGATAACACCTACTTTAGACTCACCACCAGCGTGCGAATAGACAGCATTACTCCGTGGGAACCGATTGGCTTAAATGAAACCTACTATTTTGGCGGCCACTTTGATGGAGACAACCACTTGGTGACATTGTACACTTCTTCCAACTTTCAATTTGTAGGTGTATTCGGTTATGTAAAATCGGGATGCATATCAAATTTGAGCTCTGCCGGAAGAATACAGGTGAATAGAACAAAAGCAGCTACAATGCACACATACACAGGAGGAATTTGTGGTTACACAACCTCAAGATTAAATAATTGCCACAACACCACCGAAATTTTTTTATTATGTTCCACATCTTCTGATGTTGCATGTTATTCCTATGCAGGTGGAATCTGCGGATATTCAACTGCAATCATAGAAGGTTGCCATAACATTGGTGATATTTCTTGTTCCACAATTGCAGGTGGTAGCTATTATTGTGAATCTTGTGCTGCTGGAATCTGCGGGTATTCAAGTTCTTCAATTTCTGACAGCTATAATATTGGTAATGTCACGTCTTCCTATATCCTAAATTCAGCTACATCAAATTATGAAAAAAATTCTTATGCAGGTGGTATTTGCGGTAAATTATTAGCAGGCAGTAATATTACAAGTTGTCATAATTTAGGCAGTATTTCCTCAAATGTACGTGCTGGTGGCATTTGTGGATCTGCCGGTAATGGTGTGACTGGTAGTGTTATAAAAGAGTGTTATAATACAGGTAATGTGTCAAGTCGCTCTTATGCTGGTGGCATTAGTGGTCATCTAGGTAGCATACTAAACTGCTATAACACTGGTGCTATTTCCTCTCAAGATAATTATGCTGGCGGCATTTGCGGATATGCACAATTTAATAGTTATTATCCTCCTATTACCAACTGCTACAATGTCGGAGTTTTGTCGGGACCAACAAAAGGCGGTATCTGTGGCTATAGGGGCACCATCACCAACTGCCATTACCTGAACACCTGTGGTCACAATGCATCTACAGGTGGCACCGCCAAAACCGAAGCGCAAATGAAGTCTTCGTCATTCCCTGTTATCCTTAACACGGATAGTGTGGTGTTTGTAATAGACGGTACGCCCAATATCAACCAAGGCTATCCCATTTTCGGCAGCGTCACCACGTTGGATGCGGAGAATGTGGGGAGTACCGTGGCTACTCTCAAAGGCAATTACCAAATGCTATACAATGTGGACAACCACGGTTTCGAGTACAAAAAGAGTAGTGAGAGTAATTTCACCACCGTCAACACTACAGGCGAAGGACCTGTATCATACAATGTGAGCGGTTTGGAAGGCGGCACGGCCTACACTTACCGTTTCTTTGTGCAGAAGGACGGTGTCACCTACCGGGGCATAGATAAAACGTTCAACACCGTGCAATGTTCTCTCAACGGGAATGTGGTCTCCAGCACTGCCACCTTGTGTGAGGGCGATACGGTAACCTATTCCATCTCTCCTACCTCAACTAACGCCTCATCTTACCAATATGTGTGGAGCACAGGAGCGCATACCAATGCCATTCCCGTTACGAATGATGCCACCTATACCGTCACGGTTACGGACAACTACGGCTGCTCCATCGTACGCAGCAAACAGATGACCCTCTATCCGGCAGCAGTTGCTTCAATCACGGGCAGTACAGTAATTTGCGGAAACCACAGCACTACGCTTACTGCCAATGGTGGCACCTACTATTCGTGGAATACAGGCTCGGCGCAACGCACCATCACAGTGAGTCAGCCCGGCACCTACATCGCCACAGTGCAAACGATTTATGGCTGCATCGCCAACGATACCGTGGAGGTGGTAGCCTTCGCCAATCCCGTCATCAACGGCAACACCGTTTTCTGTTCTGGTGGTTACACTACACTGTCGGCTACAGGAGGCGAGAATTACCAATGGTCCACGGGAGCCACTACAGCCACCATCAATGTCAATACGGCAGGCAATTATTCCGTAACAGCCTCCACAAGTAACGGCTGCTCGGGCAGTGCTTCTGTAACCGTTATCCAAAACCAGGCAAGTGATGTAATTATTTCGGGCAACACTGTGATATGCAGCGGTATCGGCACCTCACTTACCGCCTCGTCTGGCACAGACTATCTTTGGTCAACGGGTGAGACCACCCAGTCCATCAACGTGAGCAATCCGGGAGCCTATTCTGTTACGGTAACGAATAGCAACGGTTGTAGCAATTCCTCCACTCAAACTGTATCACTGATGGAACAACCCACCATTTCGGGCAACAATCATATTTGTTCAGGGCAGAGCACCACGCTGTCTGCCAGCAGTTCAGGTAGCTACGCATGGAGCAACGGGGCTAGCACTTCGTTCATCACGGTGAACACACCGGGCAATTACACAGTAACAGTCACTTTGCCTAATGGATGCTCCTCCTCTACTTCAGTAAATGTCTCTGTAGGAAGCACTCCTACTCCCACCATTTTGGGCAACACCACCTTCTGCCAAGGACAGACCTCAACCTTAACCGCCAACGGCGGCAACAGCTATGTTTGGAGCAATGCCAGTACGGGCAACAGCATCAGTGTAAGTCAGAGTGGTGTTTACGCGGTTACGGCCACCAATGTGGAGGGTTGCTCCGCCACGGCAAATGTCACCGTAACGGTAAATCCGCTGCCGAATGTGAATATAAATGGCAACAACAGCTTCTGCCAAGGCGATAATGTTATACTCACCGCTTCGGGCGCGAACACATATGCGTGGAGCAACACTACTTCCAATGCGTCGATAACCGTCAGTAGCGCCGGCACCTACACTGTTACGGGTACGGATGCTAATGGTTGCAGCAGCATCGCCACGAAGACGGTTTCCGTCAACCCGACCTACAACGTGCCGCTCACGCACAGCATCTGCCAGGGCGAGAGCTACAACTTCTACGGGCAGAACCTAACCACGTCGGGCACCTACACGCACACGCTTCAGACGGTCAACGGTTGCGACAGCGTCCTGACACTCACTTTTACAGTGAAATCGCTGCCCACACCGACCATTACGGGCAATACCACTTTCTGCCAAGGCCAAAGCTCCACGCTCACCGCCACTGGCGGCAACAGCTACGTTTGGAGCAATGCCAGCACGGGCAACAGCATCAGCGTGAGTCAGAGCGGTGTTTACACGGTTACGGCCACCAACGTGGAGGGATGCTCCGCCACCGCAAATGTTACGGTAATGGTGAACCCGCTGCCCACGGTAACCATCAGCGGAAACAGCACCATCTGTCAGGGCAGCAGCACCACGCTCACCGCTTCGGGTGCGAACACGTATATGTGGAGCACAGGCGACAATACGGCATCGGCAACCATCAGCGCGTTTGGTGTTTACACAGTCACTGGAACATCTACGGAAGGCTGCAGCAACACGGCCAACGTCACGGTGATAGTGTCGCAGCTACCCGTCATCACCATCACGGGTGAGACGGACATTTGTGCTGGTGAGAGTACAATCCTCACAGCCAACGGAGGCGAAACCTACCTGTGGAGCGACGGCACCACGGCCAACACTCTTACTGTCACCATGGCAGGCAACTATCAGGTGATCGGCTACAATGCCGCTGGTTGCAGCAGCATGGCCGATGCGACGGTCAGCATGTGGAAGCCTGCAACCACCGAGTTCACCATCTCCTGTCCGGATTCCTGCTATGTATGGAACGACCAGACCTATTGTGTCTCTGGCGACTACACGCAAACCCTGCAGACCGTCCATGGTTGCGATAGCGTGGTGACGCTGCATTTGACCATCACGGTGGGCATTGATGACCACAACCTGGACGCATTTATGACGGTCTATCCGAACCCGACAAACGGCATTGTCAATGTACAATTAACAATGAACAATGATCAATTGGGAAACACAGAAATTCAGGTGTTTGACATTTACGGCAAATTGTTGGACGTTGTAGAGACGTTGCGCGCAACGTCTCTACAGACGGGCACGTCTGTGCAAACCCAAATCGATCTGTCTCGCTACGCCAATGGTGTCTATTTCATCAAGGCCGTGGCGGATGGGAATGTGATAGGGGTAAAGAAGGTGGTGAAACAATAACACATTACCCCGCCGTGCGGTCGATGACGCGGATGCCGCTGCGTGTGGGATCGAGGCGGCGCACCTCCACATGCACGGGTATGCGGTCGCGCAACTCCCGCACGTGGCTGATCACCCCAACGCGTTTGCCCTTCTGTGCCTGCAATCGTTCCAAGAGCGTCATCACCGTGTTCAACTCGTTCTCACTCAGGGTGCCGAAGCCCTCGTCGATGAAGAGCGTGTCGATGGAGAGCCCCTGTCGGTTCATGGAGGCGAGGGCCAAAGCCAACGACAACGAGACGATGAAGCTCTCGCCTCCGCTGAGCGTATCCACCGGACTGACCATGTCGGGCTGGTATTGGTCGCGCAGGCTGATGGTCAGCGTGCCGGGGATGCACTCCAACTTGTAACGTTTGTCCAAATCGTGCAGATAGAGATTGGCACTTCTCAACAGGTTCTCTAACAAATAGCTTTGTGCGATGAGGCGGAATCGCATCCCGTCGGAGCCGCCGAAACATTCGTTGAGGGTGCTCCACTTATCCGCCGTGGCCTCTAAATGCGCCACTTTCTTCAGAAGCCCCTCTTGCCGCACGCGTTCCGCCGCATCATGATTCAGCTGGTTTTCCAATGTCGTGATTTTCTTAGACATCTCTTCCAAGGTCTTCACTCCTATATCCAGTGCTTGACGAAGGCTCTCTATCGTGTCCGATTCCTCAAAGGGAGGATGCTCTGACCCGTGATGGCGGTTGTAGGCTTCCGTGCATGTTTCCACGGCGCCCTGCGCGCGTGTCAGCGCCTCGCGCCGTTCAAGACACGCCCGCCGCAAATCCTCCATATTGGCATATTCCCGAAGTTCTATCAGGCGATCCTCCCGTATGGCAGGGTGCTGGTTGTAAAATTGTTGCAGACTTCCTTCCAATCGTTTGATTTCCTCCTCTGCGCTCCTCTTGGCCTCGAACAACTTGCCGGCATTGACAGCAAATGTGCTCCACAGCTCGTCCAGCTTTTCTGTAATCAGAGTCCCCGCCGGTTCGTCTTCCGTTGTCCACTCCGTCCAAAGATTAAGTACTTGGTCGCACGAACGGTTCATGTTCTTCAGCGAGGCCTCTGCCTGTTGTATGCAGGCGGTCAGTTTGCTATGTTCCTCTTGCAACTGTCGGTAAGATTCCGCCTTGTTTTTAAGGTTCGCGACAAATCCGGAAGCGTCCACCTCCCACTGTTCCTGCCATCCGGTAAAGGTCATAATTCCGGAAACCTCTTGTAGGTTTTTGGCAATCTGTAAATTACGGTTTTCGATTTGCTGTTTCCGGTTTTCCAGATTTTGTGTCTGCTCTCGCAGAAGATTGGCCGCTTTTTGGGTTTCTCGCTGTGCCGTGCCCAATTTCTTTTGCAGCTCGGTCTCCATATCTTTGAAAGAGGAAATGGTATTCCGCTGGTTATCCACCATTTTCTGGCGGTCATCCAGTTTTTTCCGTTCTTCTTGTAACGTCACGTTCATCGTTTCCAGTTCCGTTTTCAGCCAATCAATTATACCATCCGACAGTTCCGGCACCTCCACGGCAATTTTGCGACAGCAGTTGCGCACCTTCGCATGAGTGGCCGTTACCTCGGCGGCAGCGGTTGCTTCCTCGCGATTGAGCTTTTCTAAAGCGGTCTGACATTCCTTCAGGATGCTTTCCGAGGCTTTGATTTCGGACTGTTTCTCTATCCAGGCCGCTTTTTTCGCGGCCAGATCCGCTTGTAAAGGTTCCAGCATCCGGCGGGCCGCGTCATCCGACAGAAGATTGTGGATCACTTGGCCGCACACGGGGCATACGTCGCCCGTTTTCAGTTGTGCCCGGATAGCTTGCACTTGGTCGCCGATGGCCAGTTCCGCCGCCCGTATGGCTTCCTGTGATTGCTCGTAAGCGGTTTTCCGCTCGGCTTCCAACGGCTTGGCCGTATTCAGTTTCTTCGTCTCGGACTGTCGGGTATTCTCCTTGTCGGCTATGTTCTTTTGGATGGTTTGTGCCTTTTGGATGGCACTTTCCAAGCGGCTCGTCTCCACAAGTGCCGCGTTGAGGTTGTTCTGTTTTTGTTCCTCGTTCCGGCGGTCGGTTTCCAAGGCATTTGGGTTCAGTGCCCCTAAGGCCTGCTCGGCCTGCTGTACGGCATTATGCTGTTGTTCTGTTGATTTTTTCAGTTCCTTTTCCTTTTTTTCGCGGTCAAGAAACTCCTGTTGCAGGGCGGGTTGCAAATCCTGCAAACGCTTGCACTCGCTATCATCGTTTTGGTTTTCAGTTTTATAACGGACCACCTCATTCAATTTGGCAGCAATGGTCTGGTATTGGGCGTACATGGGTTCGTGTTTCGCCTCGCTCTCTATTTGTTTGTGTTTTTCCTCACAATCCTGTTGCTCTTTTCGGAGTGTTTCGGCAAAGTGTGTTTTCGAACGAGCCAGTTGTGTGAACTGCTTGCGGGCATTGGGTTCCTTTTCCGTCAGAATCTTCTGCATCCGCTCTTTTTGTTGGCGCAAGGTGTCATAATCGGCCCGTGCCGTTGCCGAGAGGTCGAAGTCAATCACCCGTTGCTCATCGGCTTTGAACTGGGATGTTTCCACCTGTTCGCGGCAGGTTGCTAACTGTTGTTCTGCCTTCTGTTTGGCGGCCAAGGTCTCCTGCTCTTTTTCCATCCATCGGAATTTCGCCTCTATGGTCTGCTGTTGAACTTTCGCTATATCTTTTTCTGCAATAGTCTGTTTCAGGTCCTGTTGAACAGCATCGCGCTCCTCTTTTCCCATCAGGCTGACTGCTTCCGCTTTGGCCTTTTCATCCCGATAGGTCCGTTCTGCTTCCGCGCACAGCTTGAATATTGTCTGCCCGATGATGCTGTACTGTTCCGTGCGAGTCATCTTTTCCAGGATTTTGGACTTGTCATCCTCCGAACTTTTCAGAAATTGGGTGAACTGTCCTTGTGCCAGCATGGTGGTGCGGCAGAATTGGTCGAAGTCCATGCCCATGGCGTTCAGCAGCACAGCTTCTATCTCTTTGCGGTCCACGGGGATGCCGTCCACCGTGAGGCTGCGTTTGGTCGGGTCCAGGGTCATGTTGCGGGTGCGGCGCGCGTGCCACCCCACGACGTATTCTTTGCCGTCCTCCCCGGTGAAGGTGAGTTCCACGGAGGCTTCCGTGGCACCGTGCCGCATCAGGTTGCGCGAGTCTTGCGCCGAGATGGTGTCGCGTCCGTACTCTTTTTTCCGGTTGTTGGCCATGCGTAGGCGGGGGGTTACACCGTAGAGGGCCAGGCATATTGCGTCCAACAGGGTGCTTTTGCCGCTTCCGGTGTCGCCGCAGATGAGAAACAGTCGGGCGGTAGAGAGCGGATTCTGGTCGAAATCCAGCTCGGCATCCTCCAACGAGGCAATATTGTGAATGTGTATTTTTTTCAGTATCATTTTGAGATTGTTGTGGTTAGTGAATAGTGATCAGTGAATAGTGAATAGTGATTGGCTTTTTGCAAATCCTCTAAACTCTCAACTCTAAACCCTCAACTATTAATTGCTTGGTTTGACCTCACGATGGCCTCTTTCAGCATCTGCAGCATTTCTTCATCGGGCGGCACGTTGAATTTCTTCCGGAAAAAGTGGGATGCCAGCTCTATCGGTTCGGGCATGTTGTCGGCGTCGAAGGTGTCGGCGATGGGCTCATCCTCGTCAGCAGATGAGATGGTGGGCAAGACCGTTTTCACGCAGCAATAGCGGGCTTGTTTCCCTTTGAGGGTTTGTGTGATGCGCTCCACGTAGTTGGGCGGTAGCGGGCCGTTCAGTAGCACATGGAGGCGTATGTAGGCATGTGTGTCGGCGGGCATTTCTTCCAATTCGGAGAGTGCCTCCTCGAAAGGGGCTGGTTTGGCGGGAAGGGTGAGCAACGGACGGGGATTGTGGATGGCGATTTCTTCCACCATGGGGTCGGCATTGTGTTCGATGGTCACTAGCGACACGCCATGAGAGCCCTGTTCGTCAAACGACACGGCGATGGGCGTGCCGCAGTAGCGGGCCATGGCGGCGCCGCCGGTGAAGGTCTTGGCGTTGTGGATGTGCCCCAAAGCCAGATAGTCGTAGCCGTTTCCTAATTGTTCCTGGTCCACCGTCTCGATGTTGCCGAGGCTCTCCGCGAAGCTGTGGCCGGCGAAGTTGCCGCCTGTCAGGGAGAGGTGGGCGGTGAGCACCACAGGCAGACCGTCGGGATTGCGGCGGGCGGTCTCGTCCAACAGCAGTTGGAAGAAGGCCTTCTGACGTTCCTCTTTGGTTTGGGCCTCGCCGATTTGCGGGTAGCTGTACTCATACACGTGCGGTACGGCGATGATGAAGCCGGTGGGATGTCCCTCGCAATCTTTGATTTCCACAATGTGCCGGTCCGCATTTATGGAGCCGTCGTCAAGGCGTTCCACCTGGCCTATCACCTTCACATTCAGTCGGTCCCAGATAAGTGATTCCACTTCTATGGCGGATTTGCCGTCGTGGTTGCCGGCGGTGATTACGATGCGCATGTCGGGGCATCGGTCACGCAGGGAGAGGAGAGTGTTCACGTAGAGTTGTCGTGCCTCCACGGAGGGCACCACACGGTCGAACACGTCGCCGCACACGATAAGCGCATCGGGGCGTTCCTGTTCCGCAATGGCGACCAGTTGGTCGAGAAACGAGCGATGTTCGTGCGTGCGGTCGTATTCGTACAGCACGTGCCCGAGGTGCCAGTCAGAGGTATGTAGTATTTTCATAACAGAGTAGGATTCTGGCGGCAAAGGTAGCATTTTTGTTGCATATTTGAAAAAAACACTATCTTTGCCTACTTTTGAGAAGGTGTATGTTTTTTATGCTAAGTAGAACTTAAATTGCTTGTATCTTATTTATTGTCAGTTGATTATTTGGCTTTTATAATGATTGATGTTTAATTATAATTAGCTATTTAATACTTATAATTGTGCAATAAATATTGAAATATTGAGATTTTGCAGACTTAAACAGGATAATAATAATTTACAATAATATGAAAGAAAAATTTACAAAAATTCTGATTTCGTTCTTTGTTTTCATGTTTTGTTGCTTCAGCGTGGTGCGCATGAGTGCGCAGACCGAGCAAGACGGTACGGAGGCGCATCCGTACCTGATTGGCAATGCCACTCAATTGAAGGCATGGGCAGCCGGTTTGAACTCCAATACTGTGTTCTATTTCAAGGACGGCACCTATTCCACAAGCAAGCCGAGTGCACCCTATAAGACAATCCAGCAGGGTGGCTTCAAAACGCATTTCAAAATCACGTCGGATATAATTCTGAACTCCGGTGATATTGCCGGATGTGAGGGGAATGCTTCTGCCTCAACGTATTCGTGGACTCCCATCACTTCCTTTTCTGGTACTTTGGATGGTGATTATCATGTGATTAGCGGTATGTATTGCAAAAAATCGTCCGATAAGGTGGCTATGTTCTCCACGTTGACAGACAGTGCCGTGGTGACAAATTTGGGCTTGGCCAACACCTATTTCCAAGGAACACTCTATGTGGGTGGTATTGCGGGCTTTATGGCCGCAAAATCCGTGGTGGAACACTGCTTTGTGGATGGAACGATAATTGGTAGCGACAACTATGTGGGTGGTATTGCCGGTATTAATGAGCATGGAACGGTACAATCCTGCTACACCATTGGAAAAGTGTCCACCCCATCGCTCTTTGTGGGTGGCATTGTGGGCTGTAACGAAGCGCAAGCTACCGTTCGGAACTGTTACTCTGCCATGCGTATGGATCACGAAGGTGGTAGTGCCGGTGGCGTGACCGGTTACAACTACGGTTCCGTGAACAACTGCTATTATGATATGCAACTTTGCAATTTCTCGTCCAGCGATGCCACTGGCATGCTTACAGCGGGTATGCTGCTTTCATCGTGGACGGTGTTGGGCAGCGATTTTGTTGGGGGTGATGGCCATTATCCTTACCTTAGCGGCTTCAGTCTTGACAAGGCCCCCGTGCGTCTTTCCGTGCTGCCTGTGATTCTGTATGGCGAGGGCAGTGACTATGAGACGGCGGATGCTATTACCCGTAGTGTCACGGTTGGATCGGCTACAGGCGCCACGTGGTCTCTCAAGACCGACAATCTTGCCGCCACGCTCAACGCTTCTGAGGTGACGATGAACAGGGGCGGCTGGTTTATGTTGACCGCCGAGCTGGACGGCTACTACCACAGCATCGACTTCTGGTGCTCCAAGACCCCGCTGTATGCCACGGCCGAGAACCCGCTGACCATTGACAGTCTGCCGGATTTGCAAAAGTTCCGCACGGGTATCAACAGCGGTCTCACGTTCGTGTATAAGCATTACAAGGTGCCTGCCGGTGCCGAGGGTGTGAGTTTCCTGCAAACGGTGGATCTTGATGTCTCCTCTTGGGGTAATTGGGCTCCCATTGGGTCCACTTACGCCTACTCTTTCCGGGGAACCTATGACGGTGGCGGACATACCATAGAAAATATGAAGTTCGCAGGTGGCGAATGTGGCTTTTTTCGTTATGTAGTAGATGCCACGGTGAAAAACCTGAATACCCGTAACACTACCTCCACAGGATATCATGGTACGGTGGGTACAGTGTCATCACGCATTTACAACAGTGTTTTGCGTAACTGCCACAACCTTGGCGGTGAAACCATCACCCTTGGTGGCACTTCCGGTGGTATAGTGGGTAATATTTTATATAACATGCCTACAGACAAATCGTACGTGATAAATTGTTCTAACCGCCAAAATATTACATCAAACGGATCAACTGTCGGAGGCGTGATAGGCAACGCAAATCGAGACAATAGCACTGCTTATCAGATAATTGACAGTTGTGTGAACTATGGCAATATTGTAGGGTCCGGTAACTTGGGTGGTGTTGTGGGCGCCTGTGGATACGATTCGGTGAGAAATTGTATCAACTACGGCGATGTGACGGGTAATGCAAGTTCTATTGGTGGTGTGGGTGGTTTTTGCCAATCCGGTAGAAAGACAGTGTTCGTAAACGATGCAAACTATGGACACGTGAAGACTACCAACACCAGTACTGGTGAAAACTATGTGGGCGGTGTGAATGGATTGTCGTATGGCGATCATTACTTCTATTATTGCCATAACCACGGTTTGGTGGAGGGCCGATATGCCACGAGTGGTATTTCTTCGTACGACGGATATTTCTACTATTGTACAAATAGTGGGGAAATACGACAGACCGTCATAGGTTCTGCCAGCAACAAGGCCGCAGGTATCTCCTCTTCCAGAGCTAATTACTGTTTGAATACAGGAAAAATCTTTTCAACAGGGGTAGGTACTGTTTATGGTATCGGTGGAACGGCTACAGAGTGTGTAAATGCGGGCTTAGTGTTAACAGACAATATCAATGCTACCGCAATCTCCCCAAATCCCACAAGAAGTTATAATGTGGGCTATGTGTTTGGAGCCTTTGCCACTAACGGCTCTGGTGATTATGGTCAATATCAGGATGCACGTCCATTCGATAATCAGATGTGTCCGCTTAGTCATGCAGGAAAACGGGCAACGAAGAACATGGTAGGTACAGCCATACAATCGATACTTACCACCTCTCACTTCGTGTATAACGATAGCATGTATCCCATGATTAAGGGGTTGGACACGTTTGCCATTATGCAATGTGCGGCGGCGCCGGTGTTCTTGAAGACGGGCGAAACAGTGGATTCCGTGGCTTCCGACTTTAAATTGGGCGGCAAGGCTTTTGGCGTGCAGTGGAGTGTGTTGAGCGGCGAAGGCGTAACGATAAATGGTTACAACGCTACTGTTACTCTGGGCTCGTTGGAACCAGTGGTCTTGGGTGCCTCTAAAAACGGGACTGTTTGGAAAACGGTGACCCTGAATTTGGCCTTTACGCCTTGCGACAACGTGTTGACAATAGAAAGTGCGCAGGAATTGCGTGATTGCCGGGATTCATTGAACTCGGGAAAATCTTTTGTCTGGAAAGGCTGCAAGGTGAAGGCATACGGTGAAAAATCAAAATTCAAACTGACCACGGATATAGATCTCGGGGGTGGTGTGGACACCGCCTGGAACCCTATCGTTATGTTTATGGGGTCATTCCTTGGCGATAATCATACGATACGTAATTTCTCGGATACGGGAAAACATAAAACGGCTGGTCTGTTTGCTACAATCAAGAATGGTCATATTGAAAATCTGACAATGGCCGATGTACATATCAGAAAGGCGAATCAGCATACGGGTTCTATCTGCGCGGATTTCATTAATTCTACAATGAATAACTGCCGTGCATCGGGAACAATAACATTCACTACAAACACAAATCCAGGACGTATTGCTGGTTTGGTAGGTGCAAATATTGATGGCAGTGTGATTTCCAATTGTGTGAATGAGGTTGCCATTACGGGCAATGTGGTGCAACAGAACAATACTTGGTATCATGTGGGTGGCATCGTGGCACGGAATTATAACGCCACTGTGAAAAATTGTATTAACAAGGCTCCTATAACAGTGAATACCACTTCCACGACAAACGTAGGTATGGATATTGGCGGTATTGTGGGCGATAATGAATCCACGGCAATTTGTATTGTGGATTCCTGTGTGAATGCGGGCAACATCACCGGAGCTAGTATGTTGGGCGGCATTGCCGGTTGTCAAGGAGGTGGCTCGATTACGCGTTTCTGTTATAACTATGGCAAAGTGTCAGCGTGCAGTCCTGTAGCCTACGTTGCTTCCATAGCCGGTATCACAGGTAGAAATGATAACGAGAGCTTTACCATCTCACATTGTTACAACACCGGTGATGTGACGGCGTATGCGGCTTTATATGTAGGCGGTATATCCAGTCGTGGAAATCCTACCTATTGTTATAATGCTGGACGTGTAACAGTGCTTTCCGCTACCTCTGCCGGTGGTGTTACCGGCTATGGAGTCCCGCAATATTGTTACAATACCAATAATGTAAAATGTAATATTGGACTTTGTGGTGCCATTACGGGAACCAACGATGCCGCTGCTGTTAAATGTTATTACGACAAACAAATGTGTGTCGTGAAGGGTATTAATGGTAAGGATGTGTCAGGACGGGCCGAAGGTCTCAATACTGTTGATATGACGGGCAACAAGTTGGCCGACTTGAAGATGGCTTCCAATGCGGCCAATGAATCCGCACATTGGGTGTTTACCACCGGTCTTTATCCCCGTTTGAAGAAGTTGGACACCGGCTATGTGGCTCGCGCTTCCGTCACACCTGTTCTCCTTTATAATGAGGACGGCACTTTCGAAACGGTGGATTTTGTGAACACCAACTTCCCATTCGGTGCTTGTCAGCCTGACAGCGTCACATGGTCTTGCTCCTCCAATGCCCTTACAGTAAGCAATACCTGTGCGGCTAATGGCAATACCACCAACAATATCATCAACGGTATGGGCTTAGTTACTGTATCCGCCGGGCATGACAGCGTGGCCTATAGAAATGTACAGCTTCGCCTCAGAATCTCGGAGGACAATCCGTTGTTGATAAAGAGCTTGGCCGAGCTGAAGAACTTCCGCGATGGTATCAATAGTGATGTGTTCTACTATTATCCGTGCGATAGCACCTATCATTTGAATAATACAGACCCCTGTAATTGTGTCGTCTGTGAGTCTGTTGAAATTACCGATGGCGGCAACGAGTTCTTTTTCAAATTAATCGTGGATATTGATATGAGTGAAAATGATACCATCTATTGGTTGCCCATCGGTCGGAAAGACAGTTCGCGTGTCTTTAAAGGCCATTTTGATGGAGGAAGCCACAGCATTAAGAATCTCCAGATTGTAGGCTCGAAAAACTATCAGGCTTTGTTTGGTGATGTGTCAGGAAGCATTAAGAATTTGTATTTGGAGGATTTGACCATAACTAATACAGGAAACTATTCGGCGGGTGTATGTGCGTATGCTACAGGTTCTATAATAACAAACTGTCACTTGACAGGAAATTCTGAGTTCAAAGGTGCAGGAAATTATAAAGCGGGTTTATGTGCTTACCTTAATGCGTCTGAAATCACAAAGAGTTCTACAACTGATTTTTCCATAAAGCCAACAAATACAATCAATTATACAGGAGGTATAGTTGGAGGAATTATTAATAGTAATATTGACAGTTGCCATTGTGAAAATCTAATTATTTCGACCAATAAAAACGCTTCTCATACGGGTGGCATTTGTGGCTATTTGGAAGGAGCACTTTCGAAGATCTATCATTCTTATAATGAAAATGGCCGCTTCACTATGGCTGGTGGCAGTAATTTGGGAGGAATTATTGGTAATGCCACAGGTTCTACGACAACGGTTAATACAGCATATTGTTACAATTTAAATACAGAAATTACAGCTGCTATTTCAAATGTTGGAGGAATTGCCGGTTCTCATTCGGGGGCTGGAATAGCATATTGTTACAATAAAGGAGGATTCATTAAAAACACAGGTGCTTCATGTCAGAATATTGCTGGTATTGTGGGTGGTGGCACAACAAATCATTATGGCCCGCACAAATACGTTTTCAATTATGCTCCTGTAACAAGTAATGGATCTAAAGTGGGTGGTATATGCGGATATGCAGATGGAGGTATAACCAACTCCGGTAATTTTGGCCCTGTCAAGGGTGTATCTTATGTGGGTGGTATAATGGGTCATCAATATTATGGTCACGAGCAAAGCAACAATTTTAATGTGGGAGATATTACTGGTAGCGGTGATTATGTTGGTGGAATTGTTGGATATTTTGATGTGAGAAATAATAGTTCAACAGTTGCATTCAACTCTGGTGCTGTAAATGGAACAAACTACGTGGGTGGTATATATGGATGGACAAATTCGGGATATACGATCTTTACAAATTCTTATAATGTAGGTATTATTACGGGTAAGTCATACGTAGGAGGAATCGGAGGTGTAATTCCCTCATCACAAACAATCAGTAAATGTTATAATGCAGGATGGGTAGATGGGAAGTTTTATGCCGGGGCACTTTTCGGAAATAAAAACACTACTTCTGTCAGTTTATGTTATTATGACAAGCAGATGAGTAATTTAGAAGTGGCTATGGAAGGTGGAGATGTTCCGGGAAGAGCAGAAGGCCTTTTGACAGAAGAAATGATAAGTAATGCCTTGCAATCAAAACTGGGCGGTAGTTTCTATTATGAAAATGGCTTATATCCTCGCCTCTCATATTTTAAAAAGAACACCGCTGCAATTACTTCCGTCATGCCCGTTTCCCTCTCCGACACTTGTTTTGCCAATGACATTATGGACGATTCGTTTACCATGGCTGGTTGTGATTCGGTGACGTGGACATCCAACAATGCCGTGCGCCTCCCCGTGACGGGTTGCACGGCCACACCCAAGACACGTGGCTACGCCTTCCTCTATGCAGCTATGAATGATACCGTGTATAAAACGGTGAAACTCTCCATCGCCATGTCGGAAAAACACCCCATTGTCATTACCAACCGCGAGCAGTTCCAGCGCTTCCGCGACTGCATCGACAGCAACAAGGTCTTCTACTATGACCAGGAGAACGAGGTGTTCTACCTTACCGACAACTCCAGTTCGGACAACCCCTATATCGAGATTCCTGCTGGCGGTGCCTCCACCTTCTTCCGTCTGGACTGCGATGTCTCGCTGGACTTGGTTGACAACTGGGATCCCATCGGCTCCTCAACGGCTCCATTCAGTGGCTCGTTCAATGGCAACGGACATACGGTGTCAGGTATGAAGATAACAGAGAATGGCGACTACAAGGGCTTGTTTGCCTATAATGCAGGAACTATTAAAAATTTGAACGTAAAAGAACCTTCCATAACAGGCAACGGCTTCCGTCATGGCGCCATTTGCGGCAATAATACGGGTACTGTCACCAACTGCTCCAGCGTGGATGGTGTTGTATATGGACAAGAATATGTGGGAGGCCTTGTTGGTTATAATAATATGGGAGACATCAGCTATTGCTATAACCGCAACGATGTCACCGCTTTGCAGAATGTGGGCGGTGTTTGCGGCTATACTACGGGTGGCGCTGTTCGGTACGACTACAATGTAGGCTCGGTGCTGGCCAGTCGGTATTTCAACGAAGCAGTAATCCCAACTTCTGGGGTGAACGGATATAATGGACATTATGGACGATACGCTGGTGGTGTGTGTGGTAACGCGACATCAGCCACTTTCACCGGCAACTACAATGTGGGTGCTGTAACTTGCGGCACCACATCGAATGGCACTTTCACTTCGGGCCTTTATGGAGGTGGTGTCTTGGGGTATGCGGGAACCACGACCCCGACATACTGCTGGAATGCAGGGGAGGTTATCTGCACGCACAATCAATCGGGAGCAATCCTTGGCGGAGCCAGTGCCGTAGCCTATTATCCCCAATATAGCTATTATGACCGCCAGTCGAGTGGTATGGAGGGAGGTATCGGCACCTCTGCGGGTGCGATAGACGAGCCTAAACGCACAGAGGCCAAATGGACGGAGGAGATGACGGGTGACGCGCTGGAGACACTGCTGGGCACCCGTTACGTGTATGCCGACAGCCTTTATCCGCAGATTGCAGGCATGGATGGTACCGATGCCTCCATCACATCCGTGACCCCGGTGTTCATGATGGCTCCGCAGAGCACGGATAATGTGGCACTCCCGTTTACTGCGTGTCTGCAAAACGGCGTGGAATGGAGTGGAGCATCCAGCATACTCAATCTTTCCTCTACCAACACTACGGGTACTGTGAACCTGCGTACCTGCGGCACGGGTACCCTCAAGGTCAGCTTGACAGACGACTACAAGCTCATTCCCATCAAGGTGGTGAAGCTGCAGGCGGCAACCGAGATTGTTACCACCTGCGCAGGTGAGTTCCGTTGGCCCAGCACGGGTCGTGTGTACAGTTACCGCGACAATGATGGGGTGACCACCATAGACTACACCACGGTTTACACACAGGTGACCACCCTCACACCGGGATGCGACAGTGTGGTGGTGCTGCAACTCACCATCCCGCCCGTGTTGGAAATCACTACGGATGTCCATCATCGCAAGTGCTACGGCGATGTGGACGACTACGCTGTAGCCATTGCGACTGGTGGCTTTGGCAAGTATCACTACGCTTGGACCCGCGAGGGTAGCACGGATGTGATCAGCACCAGTGACCGCATTGATGGCCAAGGTCCGGGAACCTATATTGTGACGGTCACTGACTCCGTCTTCACAGAATGCAGCCAGACGGCCACCGTTGTCATAAACGAACCGGCAGAACTGCTTGTCACACGAATTGCGTATGACAACCAGTGTCTGGGCAGGAACGACGGTTACATCAAGTTGAACGTGAGTGGCGGTACGGCCCCATACTACATTTTCTGGGGTACCACAGCTAACGACAGCACGCATCTGGATTCTGTGGCGGACATCACCATAAACGGTTTGGCCGCAGGCAAATACACAGTGCAAGTGATGGACCACAACGGTTGCGAGACTTTCCTGCCGGAAACCGTTCTGGAAGGCGACAGCACCCCGCATGTGATTTCGGCCTTTGGATTGGACAAGATGTATGACGGAGTTGAGGTTGATCCCGGCTTCTATACCCTTACGGTCGATGGCGTGGATGCCGGCACCAAAGCCAGCGGCGATTACTTCGTGCTGACCAGCGGCGACACGCTGCGGGCAGGTGTCTCCATGGCGGGCACCACGCTGAAGCACGTGATGAGCGACACCAACAGGATTGTCAACTTCTCCATCACCAAGGACGGGGTGGACCGTAGTTGTCGCTATAAATTTGATACATTGCAAAATAGGGTAAATATCACCCCGCGCAACATCATTCTTACCTCTGGAACCAAATCCAAAGCCTACGACGGCACTCCTTTGACTTGCCACGAGGTGTCCGTGTCAGGCGATGGCTTCATCGCCCCGGATGACACACTCAGCACCTTGGTCACGGGCACACGCACAGATGAGGGAATCTCAACGAACACGTTCGATGCGACGACCCCATATACATTGACAGCCGGTACCAATCCGGCAGACTATAATATTGTATTGAGGGAGGGCCGTCTGATTGTCGGGCCACAGGATTCCCTCAAGATATTCGCCGAGTCCGACGGTCGTGAATATAATGGCGAGCCGTTGACGAACAACGGGCATTATATTACTGGCACTGTGATGCCGGAAGATACTGTCTTGGTGGTGATTTCAGGCTCGCAAATCGTCGCGGGCACATCACCCAATGTGGTTTCTTCATATCAGATAGTGAAAAAAAGCGACCTGACACAGGCGACGGAATATGATTACAAAGTAGGTAGTGTGAATGGCACGCTGACAGTGGAGAAACGGAAAGTAGCCCTTGTGACGGAAAGCGGCAGCAAGGTATATGACGGCACCCCGTTGTCAAGACCTGGTGTGACACTGAAGTCCAATAGTTTGGATTTTGTGAGTGGCGAGGTAACCGCTATGACAGCCAACAACAGCATTACCGAAGCAGGCTCCATACCGAACAGCATTGTGCTGACCACCACATCGGACTATGACGAGAACAACTATGATTTCTCCGAGTGGGAGGTGGGTACCCTGACGGTGACGAAATGTGATTTGGAAATCGTAGGTGCCAGCAACAGCATCACTTACGACGGACAGGAACACATCCTGTCTTCGTTCACTGCCGAGAACCTTGTGACGGGCCACACCATCACGGGTGTCACATACGAGGCAAAGGGCACGGATCCTGGTGCTCATCCCGGACAATTCAGTGATACCACGGGCGTTATCGCCATCCTGGACAACGGTGGGCATGATGTTAAAGGCAGTTATAATATAACACTTGTTCCGGGTCAGTTGACCATCCTGCAAAACACCAAATTGCTTTCCATTATATCCGAATCCGGCAGCTACCGCTATGATGGTACGCTGAAACGTCATCGTGAATACAAAGTGCAATATAATGGTGAGGATGCCACCCGTATTGTGGATACGGCGTACTTGCTGAGTACTGGTGACACCTTGATTATCACCCCTACAGGTGCGGGGGCCGGTATCTATAATGTGGTTGAAAGTGGTGACAATGCCTTTACTTTTGCCATGAAGAATCCTGCGCATACGGCCTTCTACACCAATACAAATACGGAATTTGGTGAGATTAGCATCTACAGAAGAGAAGTGCAGTTCAGGTCCGGTAGCCAGACAAGTGCCTATACAGGACACTCCATTTCGGCCAACTCGGTGGAGGCATCCGGTAATGGATTCCCTGTCGGACAAGGGGCCAATTATGACAATTTCTCCTCTCGGAAGGAGGTGGGTTCCGAGCCTAACTACTTTACGTACACGTTGTGGGCGGGAACCGACCCTTCCAACTATATTTTCGACACTATTTACGGCACGCTGACTGTGACCCCCGCCGAGATTGTCGTTACACCAGTCGATACATTTAAAAACTATGCAGAACCCAACCCTGTATTCCGCTATGTGCTGACTGGATTTGTGAATGGTGAGAGCGAGTCTGATGCCGGCTTCTACTTGACATCGGATCGTCCAAAAGTTGTTACCGCAGCTACCGTGAGTTCGCCGGCTGGCGTTTACAACATCGCGGCGGACACCACGGGCGTGAGAAGCAAGAACTATGTCTTCGTGCCAAGTGAGGAACGGCATACGCTCACCGTTTATCCGCGCAAGGTGACGATTATGGGTGATACTATCGGACCGATTGAGTATGACGGCCTGCAGCATACATACGCTGAAAATGGCGGGACGGGATTCTTTGTGAAAGGCGGTCTGCTACCCGGCGATACAGTTGCCTCCGTGGTGATTGCTGGTGCCGGTACCGTGGCGGGCAAGTACGCCATCACTATCAGCAATGCGCATTTCGCCCACGTTGTGGATCCTGCCGATCCATGCACATGGACTTCCGCAGATGACTGTTACGAGGCCGACTACAAACCGGGTGTTCTCACTATCACCCCCATATCGCTTACTCTCAAAGCCAACAGTTTGACACATATCTATAACGGAAACACGCAGACAGGAGACTCCACAGTCGCTCCGCATTACACCATAACAGGCGGTCATCTGGTGACGAACGATGCCATCGTGTATATCCGCATATCCGGGTCCCGTGCCGTCCCGGGCACGGAAACATTCGCCATTGACAGCGTGCTGATTGTGGACACCACCGATGTACACACTTACACGGATGTGGATCCCCGTTTTATTATGAATGGAGGTTATAGCATCACCCTTGACACAGGCACGCTGACCATTACCGATCGTCCGGTTCCGTATGAAATCACCGTTTCAGGAGACAGGGATACCATTGGTTACGATGGCATATCGCATGATTTCGGTGGCAACGCCCACACGTATAAGGGACTGGCCACAAACAGCTTCGTGGTGGAAGGCAATACGTTTACAGTGGAAGGTCTCACGGCCTTTACTTCGGGACGTAGTGCGGGGTTATATCCTATGACACCTACGGGTACCGCTGTGGTGAAGGATGCCAACAATAATGACGTGACGAGCCAGTTTACCGTTCATCTGCAGGACGGCGGCTTGTTCATCAAGAAGCGCCCGTTGGATCTGAAGGCCAATGATGTGACGGTGGAATTTGACGGCGGCACGCATGACTATACAGACGGCGTTTCTCCGTATTACACCCGGGAGAATTCAACCTCGTTTGCCTCGGGCCACACGCTGGATGTGTACACGATTACGGGTGAAAGGGCAATTCCGGGGACGGAGCCTTTGGTGATCACGCCCAATACAACTTCGAACCCGTCCGCACTGGTCATCAGGTATGGTAGCGAGGATGTCACGGCCAACTACGACATCTCGCTGACTCCTGGCATATTGACGGTGACAGCCCCTGCCACTCCGCTTGCACTGACCGTCAAGGCGGCGCATGACACCGTGGAGTATAATTCTGCAACACAGGGTGTGACAGGATTTGACACATTGTCTTTTGCTGTCAATGGGAACGTATATACGGTGAGTGGTCTCACTACGACAGATCCCTCTTCTGATGCCGTTGGCGAATATGTCAATGCGATTTCCGGCACTGCTGTTGTGAAAGACAGTGACAACAATGATGTGACGGCATACTTTGATGTCGTGACAGTAGATGGTAATTTCAAAATCAACAAGAAAGCCATCACCATCAAAGCCGATGACAGCACCAAGGGTTATGATGGTGCCGTGCTTACGGATAACGGGTGGCATGATGCCGAGCCTGTTGTGGCTTCCAATGACTATATCGACACTGTGATTGTTACCGGTTTGCAAGCCACTATTGGCTCTTCCGATAACGTTCCTTCGGATGTTGTAATCAAACGGAACGGCACAGGTGCGATAGTGACGGACAACTACGAAGTGACGTATCTTAATGGTACCTTGACCATCACGCCGAACGACAGCGTGATCACGGTTGCCTCCAAGAGCAGGGAATACACCTATGACGGCATGCTGCACACGTATCCGCATTTCTGTGTGACGTACGGTGGCACGGCAGTGACAGACACGACGTCCGACGGTTTGAGCTTCACGCTTCCGACGGGCGACAAACTGACCTTCACGCCGATGTTCACGGGCATCACTAATGTGTCGGAGAACAATGACCACAACAACACGTTCAGCTATGAGCTGGAGAACGGCGGCAACTATGCGGGTGTCCGTGACACAGTGTACGGAACGGTGCGGATAGTACCAGCGACGGTGACGGCGACCATTACGGGCCACACCTCGACGGAAGAGTACGACGGGGCGGAGCACAAAGTGACAGGCTGGACAGTGTCATACGACAACAGCTTGTACGGAACGTCAGACTATACGTTCGCGGGCACGGAGACGGACAGCACGGCGGTGCGGACCCATGTGGGCCAGACGGACATGACCTTGGCGGGCACGATGTTCACGAATACGAACACGAATTTCGCAGCGACGTTCGATGTGACTCCGGGTTGGCAGAAAATCGAGCCGGTGTCCGCCACGGTGACGGTGGAGATCAAGGGTACCTCGGACAGCGTGCTCTTCACAGGCTCGGAGCAAAAGGTGACGGGCTACACGGTGTCCTCAATCAGTAACCCGCTGTACAAGGATACGTGCTTCACGTTTACGGGGTCTGAGGCCGATACCACGGCCAAGGGCACTGTCATCGGAAACTATACGATGGGCATGGACAACACAATGTTCGCCAACCGGAGCGCCGACTTCTCGGATGTATCGTTTGTGGTGACACCGGGTGTCCTGACCATCACGCCGACGAAGCTGACCGTGAAACTTGACACGACGAAGCACTACGACGGCACGGTGTTCGTGAGTGATTACATGCAGAGCGCGGACGGCTGGACCGTTACAGGTCTGGTGGCCGGCGACGCTGTCACGGCGGGCACGGTGACGAGCTCTGCCGCTACGGTGGGCACCTACACGGGCTCCACGGCGGCATACGCGTCCACGCCGGTAGCCACGGCGATGGGCATAGGGAACTACAACGTGACCTACGATTTCCGCCAGGAGATCACGCCTCTTCCGACGGAGGTGACGATAACGGGCCACACCTCGACGGCAGTGTACGACGGGACGATGCATCATGTGAGCGGCTACGACATGGTGGCGGACAACAGCCTGTACACGGTGTCGGACTACACGTTCACGGGCACGGCGTACGCGTCGCGCACGGACAGCGGGACGACGTACATGGGGCTGGCCGACACGATGTTCGTGAACACGAACGCGAACTTCGGTCCGGTGACGTTTACGGTGACGGACGGCTGGCAGCGGATCACGCCGATAGAGGACACGGTGCGTGTGACGTTGGCGGGCCGGACGGATGCGCGTACCTACGACGGTGTCGCGCACACGGTGAACGGTTACGACGTGGTCGGGATCACGGGCCACAGCCTGTACACGTCGGCGTATGTGGCGTGCGACACGACGGCGACGGCGACCCGCACGGACAGCGGTACGACGTACATGGGCCTTCAGCCGCGCCATTTCCGGAACACGAACGCGAACTTCTCGACGGTGTTGTTCACGGTGACGGACGGTTACATGCAGATACTGCCGGTGACCACGGAGGTGGTGGTGGAGATCACGGGCCACAGCGCCACGGCGGTGTACGACAACACGGAGCACCGTGTGACGGGCTACAGCGTGGGCCACATCAGCAACAGTCTGTACACGGTGCCGGACATTGCGTACACGGGCGATAGCGGTGACACGGTGGCGACGCGCACGGACGCGGGTTCAGACACGATGAGCCTGCGCGCGTCCCACTTCCGGAACACGAGCCCGAACTTCACGACGGTCCGCTTCGAGGTGGAGCCGGGCGTGATGACGGTGACGCCGATGACGGGCGTGACGGTGGAGATCTCTGGTAACACGGACACGGTGACGTACAACGGGTACGAGCATCGCGTGACGGGCTACACGGTGACCTCTGTCAGCACCCCTCTGTACAAGGACACATGCTTCGCGTACACGGGCGGTGCGAACGACACGGTGGCGAATGGCCGCTACACGGGCACATACCCGATGGGTCTTGACGGCACGGACTTCACGAACACGGACCCGAACTTCGCGGGCGTGACGTTCGCGGTGACGGACGGCTCCCTTGTGGTGAAGAAGAACGCGACGGAGATCCTGATCACGGGCGGCAGCGCGGAGAAGCCGTACGACGGCACTCCGTTGACATGCGCGGACTACACATACACGCCGGGCGTGATAGCACCTGGCGACACACTGATAGCGGTGACCTCGGGCAGCCGTACGGAGTTCGGCACGTCGCCGAACGTCATAGCGGAGTACGCGGTCTTCCGCAACGAGACGCTCGACGCGTCGATGATCGGCTACCTGATCACGCCTCCTGCCACTTACACGAGGGATGTGACGGACCAGTACACGTTCGCCTCGTCGATGGTGGCGGGCACGCTGCGCATCACGGCGAACGGCAACGCCAAGGTTGCCATTACGGGCCACACGGCGGAGTACAACTACGACGGTCAGCCACACACGGTGAGCGGCTACGATGTGGTCATCACGGACACGCTGGGCCTGTACAGCGCCACGGACTTCCTGTTCAATGGCGACTCCGTGGAGACGCAGACGGCAGTGGGCACCCACCCGATGGGCCTGGCGGTGACGGCCTTCCAGGACACGAACTCGAACTACGATCCGGTGGAGTTCACGGTGGTGGACGGCAGCCTGGTCATATACGACTCCCTGACAGTGGATCTGGCTGCGGCGGTGACGGATGTGACGTGCCACGGCTACGCGGACGGTGCGGCCACCCTGTCGGTGACGGGCGGCAAGCCTGTGACCCCGCGCTACAGCTACACGGTGGCGGGCCCTGTGGCCTCGACGGGCAGCAGCGACGGCACGATTGACTTGACGGGCCTGAAGCCGGGCCACTACCTGGTGACGGTGGAGGACGCCCTTCACTACACGGACACGGCGTCGTTCGACATCGCGGAGCCCGACACGCTGACGGTTGCGTTGTCAGGTCCAGCGGACCTGTGCCCGAACCGGACGGAGTACGCGGTGACGGCGGCGGCTGTTGGCGGCAACGGCGGCTACCACTATGCATGGGGCGTTGACGCCACTGATGCCGATGCCGACAACACGACCATAACGAGGACGCTGTCCAGCGACTGCGGCCACGAGTACACGGCGTCGGTGAAGGTGACGGACATCAAGGGCTGCGAGGCGGTTGACACGGTGCGCTTCACGGTTACGGACACGGAGACACCATCATACATGCGGCCGAAGGACACGGTGCTGTACCTGAGCGCGTCCTGCACGGCGGACACGACACCCGCCAGCACGGGCGAGCCGTCGGCTTTGAGTGACAACTGCACGGCCACGACGGACCTTGCGGTGACGCACTACGACCGTAACGTGACGTCCGTGTGCGGGAACGCGTACACGTTCGAGCGCGTGTGGCGCGTGGTTGACGCATGCGGCAACGTGTCCGTTGTGGCGGATTCGGTGCAGAGCGTCACGGTTCTGGACACGGCAAGACCGGTGTATGTTCGTCCGGCGGACACGACGGTGTACAAGGACGCCCTGTGCAATGCGGACACGACGCCGGCTGTGACCGGACAGCCCGCGGGCGTGCAGGACAACTGCACGGCCTCTACGGACCTTGTGGTGATGCACTATGACCGAGACATCACGGCGACGTGCGCGGGTTCGTACACGTTCGAGCGCGTGTGGCGCGTGGTTGACGAGTGCGGCAACGTGTCTGTCGTGGCGGATTCGGTGCAGCGTATCAAGGTGCTCGACACGGTGAAACCGACATTCGAGGTTCCGGCCGACACGGTGATCTGCCGTTATGTGGCGACGGACATGGTGGTGGATCCGGACAAGACGGTCACGGGCGAGCCGACGGCCCATGCGGACAACTGCACGGACGTTGCGACGCTCCAGACCAACACGACATACACGGATGTGAACCCAGCGACGGTGGATGGCGATGTGGTGAACTACATCGAGCGCCACTGGAAGGTGGCCGACGCGTGCGGCAACTACACGGAGAAGGTGCAGCGCATCGGCGTGTTCCCGGCGATCCACGACGGCAACACGACGCTGAAGTGCCCGTCCGACATCGAGATCACGCTGGCGTACGGCCGTTGCGACACGGTGCTGGAGATCGGCACGGCGACAGTGACGACGACGGTGACGGGAGCCGGCAGCATCGGCATCAGCAACGACGCGCCTGCGGGCAACCGCTTTGCGGAGGGCACGACGGTGGTGACGTGGACGGCGACGGACACGTGCGGGTTCACGGTGACGTGCCAGCAGACGGTGGTCGTCAACTACCCGCCATGCGGCGCGGGCCACGACGTGAGCTACGACGGCCATGTGTACCACACGGTGCGCGTGGGCTGCGAGTGCTGGCTGCAGGAGAACCTGCGCAACACGCATTATGCCGACGGCACGGATGTTCCGGCGAGCATGGTGTACGGCGACGATCCGTCCAACGAGGATGGCTTCGGTCTGTTGTACACGTGGTACAGCGCTGTGAAGGTTGCGGAAGGCGACAACAGCGCGGTGCCTGCCGACAGCGTGGCTCCGATGGGCGAGCATTACGTGAAGGGCATCTGTCCGGACGGCTGGGCGATGCCGACATCGGCGCAGTACGACGACCTGTGGCGGAACGGCTACGGCACGAGCGGTGTGAAGGACAAGGATGCCCAGTACTGGCTGCCGGGCTATGCGGGCACGGACCCGAACTGCTACTTCAACGCAAGAGGCGCCGGCTACTATGACCCGACGACGGGCCGCTACTACAACCTGCTGGGCGACACCTACTTCTGGACGGGCGAATCCGCCCCGGACTCCGCAATGGGCCAGTGCAGCGTGATCACGCACACGTGTCCTGACATCGTGAGCCAGGAGCAGCTCAAGGTCCGCGGCCAGAGCGTGCGCTGCGTGCAGAAGAAGTAACGCACAATCCCATAGAAAATAACCTAAGGGCACTTGTCGGATGACGGGTGCCCTTTTTTGTGGCTTCTGGTTTGGAAATTTGTTATTTTTGCGGACGGAAATTTTTTTACTATGAATAAGATTGGTATTATTTTCGGAATACTTGTGTCATTCTTGGCATTGCCCTCATTAGCACGGCATTGCCCGCAGGCTCTCGCCATGCCGATGGATGCGCTGACGCTGCAAAGTCCTGACCGCCAATTGGAACTCAAGTTCGCTGTGGTAGGTGGCGTGCCACAATACTCGCTTGACCGCAACGGCAAGCCCGTGGTTTTGCCATCACGCATGGGCTTTACCCTTGAATGGCGTGATGACCTTGCGCACGCATTTGTCCTCAAAGACAAGACCTACCATACCTTTGACGAGACATGGGAACCCGTATGGGGTGAGGAGGCACATATCCGCAATCATTACAACGAACTGGTCGTGACCCTCGAACAGCCTATCGGTTCCGTACAGAGCATGGACCATTCTACTGAGAAGAGGGCCACGGTGATGCAGGTCCGCTTCCGCCTTTATGACGATGGCCTCGGTTTCCGCTACGAGTTCCCGATGGAGAATGCCCTCGTCTGCTTCTGGTTCAAGGAGGAACTGACCGAGTTTGCCATGGCTGGAGATCATACCGCTTGGTGGATTCCCGGCGATTTGGACACACAGGAGTACAACTACACAGAATCGCGGTTGTCGGAAATCCGCAAATTGTGGAAGGTGAGCCACAAGGATGGCGGTTGGCCGTGGACGGCCTTCTCCCCAACCGGTGTGCAAACGGCTTTACAGATGAAAACCGACGACGGCCTCTACGTCAACATCCACGAAGCCGCCACGCTCGATTACCCGACCATGCATCTCGAATTTCTGGATTCTTTGGCTGTTAACCCGTGGGACACCATAGCTTCCGTTCCCCACCAACATTCCAACGCCTATACTTTCCGTGCGTGGCTTAGTCCGGATGCAGCTGGATACAAAGGCCGTATGCAGGCACCCTGTCACACGCCTTGGCGTACTGTGATGGTCTGCGAAAAAGCTACCGATGTGCTTGCCTCACGTCTGATTCTCAACCTCAACGAACCCTGTGTCCTGAAGGATGTATCTTGGATTCACCCTGTGAAATACATGGGCGTTTGGTGGGAGATGATCTCCGACAAGAACACATGGTCCTACACTAGTGACTATCCGTCGGTGCGGCTTGGCGAGACTGATTATACGAAGGCGAAACCGCATGGCCGCCACGCCGCCAATACCGGGAATGTGCGCCGCTACATCGACTTTGCGGCCGCCAACGGCTTCGACGCCCTCCTCATCGAGGGATGGAATGTAGGATGGGAGGACTGGTACGGCAAACAGAAAGAGTTCGTGTTTGACTTCCTCACGCCGTATCCCGACTTTGACCTGCCCGGACTGAACAAATACGCCCACGAAAAGGGTATCCGCCTGATTATGCACCACGAAAGTTCCGCCTCTACCGTGAATTACGAACGCTGGATGGAAAAAGCGTATAATCTGATGAATCAGTATGGCTATGATGCTGTGAAGAGCGGTTACGTGGGCACCATCATCCCCTTTGCCGAGGGACACTACAGCCAGCCCATCAACAACCATTATCATTATGCCATCGTGGAGGCCGCCAAGCACCACATCATGGTCAATGCCCATGAGGCGGTGCGTCCGACGGGGTTGTGCCGCACCTGGCCTAACATGATCGGCAACGAGAGTGCCATGGGTACTGAGTTCCGGGGCCGCATCTATCCAGGCCATGCCACCATCTTGCCTTTCACGCGGCTGCAGGGCGGTCCGATGGATTACACTCCCGGTATCTTTGAACCCGATATGAGCAAGAACGCCCCTTGGAGCAAGGAACTTATGAAAATCACGATATGCAATCAGTTGGGACTTTACGTTACCTTCTACTCGCCTTTGCAGATGGCTGCCGACTTTCCCGAGCATTACGAGCCCTATATGGATGCCTTTCAGTTTATTAAGGATGTGGCGGTGGATTGGGACACCAGTATTTACATTATGGCGGAGCCTGGCGCCTACATTGTGACGGCGCGGCATCCGAAGATTTCCTCGTTAAACAAGGCGGCGGAAGGCGTTGGTGAATTGCCTGATGGGAAAAAAGGCGTGATTTCCAATGCGACACGGTTTGTGTATGCGATTCCTGACACCGTGGAGACGTTTCATGGCGCGTCTCTACAAAACCCGCACGATGTCTGGTATGTGGGCGGCATCACCGATGAGAATGCCCGTGACGTGTCCGTGAAACTGGATTTCCTGAACCCTGGAGTGAAATACGAGGCCACCATATATGCGGATGCTCCGGATGCCTGCGGTCTCCTCAATGACATTTCACTAACCGCCAATCACAATTCCTTGAAATACAATCCACAGGCCTACACCATTACGAAGAAAAAAGTCAACGCGAAGAGTGTGCTGAAACTGCACATGGCTCCGTGTGGCGGTTTTGCGGTGTCGCTGCGGGAGTTGAGGTGAAATAGATGATGGGGTGGGGGAACAGAACGCTCCTTTTGCATATTGCCAAATTATTTGTATCTTTGCCGCCCTCATTTGAGTGTATGATCCAATTTTATTATTCAATAATTTAACAACTTTTAACCGAATTATTTATGGCTTTCAATTTGAGAAACAGAAACTTCTTGAAATTGTTGGATTTCACCCCGAAGGAAATTCAATACATGTTGGACCTCGCACGCGACCTCAAGCGCGCCAAATATGCGGGCACCGAGCAACCCAGACTGAAAGGCAAGAACATTGCCTTGATTTTCGAAAAGACCTCCACTCGTACGCGCTGCGCCTTCGAGGTGGCCGCTTACGACCAGGGTGCGCATGTCACCTATCTGGGCCCTTCCGGTTCCCAAATCGGCATTAAGGAATCCATGGCCGACACTGCCCGTGTACTCGGGCGCATGTTCGACGGCATTGAATACCGCGGTTTCAAGCAGACCACCGTGGAAGATCTGGCCAAGTTTGCCGGCGTTCCCGTCTGGAACGGTCTTACTAATGAGTTCCATCCCACCCAGGTGCTGGCTGACTTCCTGACGATGAGCGAGCATGTGGACAAACCCCTCAATCAGGTGACGTACGCTTACCTCGGCGATGCCCGTTACAATATGGGTAACTCTCTGATGGTGGGTGGTGCCAAGATGGGCATGGATGTGCGCATTGTGGCCCCGAAGGCTCTCCAGCCGGACAAAGACCTCATCAAGAAATGCAAGGAGATTGCCAAGGAAACCGGCGCTACCGTGACGGTGACCGATGATGTGAAGAAGGGCGTGAAGGGCTGCGACTTCCTCTATACCGACGTTTGGGTATCCATGGGCGAGCCCGTGGAGGTTTGGGAAGAGCGTATCAAACTGCTCAAGCCCTATCAGGTAAACAAAGAGACGATGAAACTCACCGGCAACCCGAAATGCAAGTTCATGCACTGTCTGCCCGCTTACCACAATCTGGAAACCCAGGTGGGCCGCGATGTGAACAAACAGTTCGGTCTGGACGGCATCGAGGTGACGGAGGAGGTTTTCGAGTCCGAAAACTCCATCGTTTTCGACGAGGCCGAAAACCGTATGCACACCATCAAGGCCGTTATGGTGGCCACATTGGGCGACTAAACATCGTCGTCATTCCGATAAAAAAAGAGCTCGGCGGAAGCCGGGCTTTTTTGTTAGTTTAGAGTTTAGAGTTTAGAGTTTAGAGTTAAGAAGTTAAGAAGTTAAGAAGTTAGGAGTTCTTTCAGTGCAGTTTCACAGTTATGAACAATTGTTGATAAAAATTGGAAAATGGCTACAATAAAGTGTTTTGGGATAAAGGGTATTTTCCTACTTTTGCAAGGGCCTAATTCATACGTGGTGGATTAGCCACCTTTGTTTTTTCTTTTTAATTGAATATCAACTAAATCTGATGCTTTTGAAACATAAATCTATCTTTTTTGTCATCGTGTTCTTTTGTTTGTGTTTTCTGATGCCGCCGCTATACGGTCAGAGCATCCGGAACAGAATCAATGATATCAAGTCGGCGGATCCTTTTGCCATCAGTGGCAGTGTGGGTGCCAGTCTGGGGGTGTCGTACAACTCGAACTCGCCTGGCAGCACGCCTTTTTCCTCTAATATTTATGCCAGCTTGAATCTTTCGTTTTACAGTTTCCAGTTGCCGTTCGCCTTTTATTTTGCAAACAACACCACTTCGTTTACTTATCCGCAGTTGCCCACGCTGCATTTAGGCTTCATGCCCACGTGGCGCAATTGGAAGTTCCATATCGGCAGTAGTAGCATGCACTTTTCCAATTACACCTATTCGGGATTGTCGTTTATGGGGCTTGGTACGGAGTATCAGGGCAAGTTGTTCCGTATGGGTGTGTTTGGGGGTATGCTTTCACGGGCCAGCAAGCCCCGGGGCTATGACGACCGCAGCGCCATCCAGCAGTTGGCCGATTCGCTGTTGGGACTTAATGTCCCCGAATCCACGTTGCCGCAGTACATGCGTCTGGCGGGCGGCTTCAAGGTGGGTGTTGGCAATGAGCGCAACTTCATTGATTTCAGTGTCTTCAAGGCAAAAGACAGGGTCAAGAGCCTGCCTCAGGAGTGGCGCGATACCATTGCCCCGCAGGATAATGTGGCCATCGGTTTGTCGGGACGCTTCGCCATCCGGCACTGGTTCTCTTTCACCGCCAACGTGGGAGCAAGCCTTTACAACCCCGATCTGCGCGACTCCATTCGTATTGCGGAGTATCAGAAATACGAGCGTTATATCAACTGGCTGTTCACGCCTGGCAATGCATTCAAGCTTCGCTTCGCCGGCGATGCAGCCGTCAACCTCATGTTCAAGAGCTTCAACGGCAGTCTTACTTACCGTTTCGTCCAGCCCGATTACGTGTCTCTCGGGGCGCAGAATTTCAATCAGAACGCCCACAGCCTCGGCACAGTGCTGAATTTCACCTTGTTCAAGGGAAAATCAAACCTCGGTCTCGTGGGCTACGTGCAGCGCGACAACATGGACAAGAAGCAGATGTACACCAACCAGGTGGCCACCTACTCGATGAATTGGAACAGCACCATCGGCAATATTTTTGGCTTGGGCTTGATGTACAGCGGTATCAAACAGAATCAGTATGATGGTACGTTCCATGTGATTGATTCGTTGAGAGTTAATTCTATAGTACACACAATTTCCGTTTCGCCCTCTTTCTCCTTTGAGAAGGCAAACGGACATTCCATCGGCCTTAGTTTTAACATGGTACAAAATAAAAACCTGAATCCGCTGAACAAAAACGGTGCGGATGTGCAGACGATGACCATCGGGGGAAGTTACAATATTGACCTGACCGCAATCCGCCTTGGCATCAGCGCCGGCTACGATTTTTCCATGTCATCCTCGCAATACTCGCACTACAACTCCCACGGACTGAATGTCGGCCTCAACTATCGTATCATCCAAAAAGAGAAATTGAACTGGACGCTCAACTACAACGGTTATGTGGCGTACAACATCCAAAAGGACGAGGGCGTGGACAACGATTTCTCATTGAGCAACAGTCTTGGCAGCAATTTCAACTACAAGAGACATACGGCCTCGCTGTATTGTTCATTGAGCAACTTCAGTAATCTGGAACGTATCGGACAACGAGTACATACCGATTTGGATGTCCGATTCACGTTCTCATATTCATACTCTTTTGCCGCACGCATCATCAAGAAGAAAACCAAGATGGAGCGTACACAGGACCGCATTGACCGGGCCAATCGTAAATTGCAGAAATCTGTAAGCAAACCTATTAACCGGGATACGGAAGATTGATGGTTTTGTTTATATTTACATTTTGGAAAAATAAATACTTATATAAGATGAAAAAGCTGTTATTATTTTTAACTCTTCTGCTTGTGAGCCACTTGATGTGGGCGCAAAATCAGATTGTAACTACCATAACCCCTAAGGTGAGTGTGTTCCCATCCACGGGGTTGAGCTACATGGACGACCCGGCAAAGTATTTCACCATCCAGATGATCAATACGTCGGGCACCCCGATGGATGTGTTTTTCACCATTGAACTGACGGCTGACTTTACGGCCACGAACCAGAACTACTATGTGCGGACCAAAAAGGAAATCCAGCCGCACAACGGACTGACGGTCGGGTTGACACCCGTGCTGATCAACCGGCCAATCTTCGATCAGATTATCGGGCATCTCAACGCCTCGGCCTACGAGACCAACTACGACCTGAACAATCTGGTCAGTGATTTGATGACGCTGCCGGAAGGCCAGTATCGCTTCTGCATCACGCCCTACCGGTGGGACGGTTACAACAACCCGAACCCCACGCAGGTGGGTGAACAGAAGTGTATTACCTTCTCCATCTGCTACACCGGTTCGGCACCTGAGTTCACCACGCCGGTGAACGGCCTCAGTGCCGGCAATCTTAACAACAGCAACCCAACCAACAACCTGCTGTCGCCAACCCGTAATACGGCTGAGGGCAGGCCGCTTCCAAGCGGTACGCGCCCGGTGATTGACGGTCCGAGACGTATGGGCGGCGTTACCTCCGACAACCGCCAGAGCGATGTCTATACGCGGATTCCGCTCTCGCGCCAGCTGATCTTCAATTGGACAGGTGTGATTTCCAACTGTTTGGCTGTAAATGATTTTGATTATGTCATTAAAATTGTGGAGGTTATGGCCAACCAGAATGTGCAGGAGGCCATTGACCGGAACGGGACATTGACCACATACAACAACAAGTCGAAGACTGTTTATATCCACGATACGGTCGCCAACCGCCATTTCCGGCTGATTCCGGGTCATGTGTATGCTGCGCAGGTACAGGCGGTGCTGAAGAAATCGCTGATGACCGAAGTGCAGCTCAGCAATGAGGGCAAGAGTCAGATTATCACCTTCGTATGGGGTGAGGATGTGCCGATTGAGCAGGCGGAGAACACTTCATCCCAGATTAGAAGTGTGATCAGCGATAACCACGAGCAGGTGTTGCAACAGATTCAGAATCCATACTTTGTGAATCCCGGTCAGGACAAGCCCGTGTTGGATAAGTTGAAATCCTTTGGAAAGACGCAGGCTCCAATGGTACAATCCGGCAGCAGCTTCCCGTATGTCACGGATGTGGATGCCGGCGATTCGCCCTATTATCAGGTGCCTGTGTCCGATTCGATTGGCGCGAAATGGATGCCCGTGTGCGGCGATTCCGTCATCAAAGTCGTTTATACTACAGAATTATACGAATACAACGGCGGTGCCGTCAGCAATGCCATGATCGGTCTTCCCTTGAAGACGGCTTCCGTCACCGTGCAGTCGCCGCATGATTTCAGTCCGAATGGCAGCCAGCTGATGAGTGTGGCCACCAACGGCTGGACCGATGTGATGGAGGAGGGCTACAAGTATGTGCTGCATCTGAAGGCCGAGACTTTCTATTCCTACCAGAAAAAAACCACTTATACCATCACCGAATACATCCACAACATCCCGAAGGACCGCGACAGTGTAGTGACCTCGGTGGCGTTCGCCTCGTCGGAGTTGTTCTCGGATGTGGTGTTCGCCTGGGGCGTGGACAGCGGCGCATTGGACAAGGTGACCCCACCGCAGTTCACCTATCCTGTGGATTTGACGAAAAAGGACCTGAATGACGACAGTTGGGACCTGCCGGAAGTGACCAAGCGCGAAAGTTTCAGCTTCCGGTGGAAGGCGGCCAGCGGCGTGGACTATGGCGATTCCGTCTATTACAGTCTGCGGGTGGCCAAGCTGCCCAAGGGCAAAAAACCGGAGCAGGTGAAGGACACGCTCTTCTTCAAGGACCATATCGCGGCCACCACGTATATTGACACGGCGCTGTTTGACAGCCTGAAGACGGGCGGACAGTACGTGGCGGTGTTAGAGGCGCACATCAAGCAACTCACCGACACCTCCCAGCATTACCAAATGCTCCATAAGGGCAAGTCGCATATGGCATCCTTCAAGCTCGTGGACCCGCCGGCGTTCAAGGCTGATGTCAGCACCAAACTCAAATGTTCGCCACAGGCACTCAAGGACATCAGCAAAGACACCATCGCTCCAAAGGTTGACAGTTTGGTGAAGAACCGTGTCAAACTCAAGATTGGCGAGTTTCCGTTAGTGATGCAGAAAGCGACCTATGACAATACCAAGAAGGTGTACAACGGCAACGGCTATGTGATCTGGCATCCGTTAGGTGTGGATGTGCGACTGAAGGTGCAGTTCGACTCCATCATGATTAACAAGAACTTTGAGGTTATCAAAGGCTCCGCCGTCAGTATCGCCACCGACAGCGCCACCTATTTTGATGCGTTGGTGTCGGATTTGGAAATGGACAAATGGACGAACGACGATATAAATAATATTGTTTCACAATTGGGTGAAATAGAGCAAATCAAAAAGTACTACGACAAGTTTAATAGTTATGGTGAGAAGTATGCCAAGAAATATGGTGGTTTGCTCGGTCCCATAGTGGGTGAGGATATTGCCACCGAGGTGATGACTTTCCCGTTGAGTGTCACCGACAAGGAAATCACCGGTTCCGAGAATATCATCTTCACCATCAACAATATGTTCTTCTCTCCCGTCACGGCTCTGATGAACATTTGGGCTATCTTCGCCGCGCAGGATGATGACGCCTACGTGCCGTTTTTAGCCAACAACATCTGCATGGACCAGCGGGGATTTCTTGGCAAGGCGGACCAGCACATCGATCTTTTCATGGGACGCAGTTATGAGTTTGACATCAAGGACGGCTACAAGATGCGCTTTAAGGCTTCCTCGAATTTTGCAGACCCGAAGGACGGCACTGTCCTTTCCATCGACTCCGGCAAGTTCAACCATGTCACGGCGGAAATCGAGTTTGACATGAACAATAACGACGTCCTTGGCATCGAGAAGGACGGCACGCCGCGCAAGGGCAAGACGGTGCATGCGAACTTGGTTGTCAAGTTCAGGAGCTGGAGCGATTGGGTGGCCAAGATCTCCATGGACCCGTTTGCCGTGGCAGGTGCCGACCGCTTCACGTTCTACCCGACAGGCAGGGGCATCTACTATGACCATTCGAAGAAAGAAACACCCAAGGAGGTGTCACTCCCATACGAATATTTGTTTGGCACTCCGCCTCCGCAGGAAATGAAGGAGGAGGACAAGAAAAAGCTGACAAAAGCCACGAAGGAGTGGAAAGGCTTCTATTGGGACGAGCTCACGGTCTTCCTCTCGGATGAGATCAGCAACACCTTCACCAATGAAGAGAAGCCCAAAGATTCCATGGTGGTATATAAATATGGTCTTAACAATACCGTTGTGGATTCAGTGCATTACAGCTATCCCGGCTCCCGTATCAATTTTGGCGCCAAGGGGTTGATGATCGATGATTTCGGATTCTCGGCGGAGTTCTTTGCACGCGACATCTTCAGGGCCAACACCACGGATGGTGGCGGCTGGGCATTCTCCTTGGACACGATAACGGTTCGAATCATCAAGAACAAATACAAGGCGGGTGTCATCAAGGGCGGTTTCGGTGTGCCTTTGTTCAAGGGCGGCTTCGCATACGACTGCTCCATTGGTGCCGACAGCTTGCTGTTCAATGTGCAGGCCAAGAGTGACACCATGGCTCTTGACCTGTGGGCGGCGGATGTTAATTTCAATAAGGAATCCTCTTATTTCCGGATTAAGAAGATTTACAAGGAGAGCAATACACGCGTGGATTTGACGCTGAATGGATATATTACTGTGAAGGGTAGTAAAATCGGGTTGCCTGCCGATTTCAAGGCGGTGAAGTTCGAAGGCATGGGCATGCGTAATTATAATCTGGCCAATCCCAAGGAGGGAACGGCTTCTGCCAAAGGGTTTGAGTTCACCATCGGCAACTGGTCGTTCGCCTCGCCGCAGAAATATATCGGAGGCTCGACGGATCAGGTGGACGAGTCACAACAAACCAATGATGTGGGTTCGGTGTCCTTCTGTGGTTTCACTTTCAGTTTAAAGAAGATTGAACCGATAGCAGATGCCAATGGCGACGATTTGAAATTGGGTGTCAAGGTGGTGGGACAGATGAAGTTTGCCACCGATGGCACTGACCTTGGAGCCACCACCGGATTCTCGCTTTGGGGCGTGACGGAAACCAAAAACAAGTTTAAAGTGAAGGATGTGCAGGCCCATCTGGATAAGATTTCGCTGGAAAATGTTGATTTTGAAGTGTTCAAGATGAATGGCGAGCTTGAGTTTAAATACGCTTGCCCCACCTGCAAGGATGTTACAGGCTTTGCAGGCAATCTTGACATCACGGTGATGAATGAGGTGACGCTGAAGATGAGAGCCGGTTTCGGAAAGGAAAAAGACTCTAAAGGGGAGTTCTCCTGGTGGTTCTTTGATGGTGCCTGCAAGTTCCCGGGCGTTCCGATAGGTCCGGTCAGCATCACGGGTTTCTCCGGCGGTTTTGCCTATAACATGAAATCCAAATACAGTCTTACGGACAGCCGGTTCAGTGCCAAGGGCCTGCTTGCCAAGGCGGCGGAGAACGAGGATCCGGACAAGATGTTGTCATCCGGCATGGATTTCACCCCGCAGCGCAATTGCTGGGTGGCCAATGCGGGTATCAGCATGATTCTCACGGGTGCGAAGAACACCTTGAACGCCGATGGACTGGTGTCGTTGCGTATCGTGGACAAGCACTTCTCCGGCATCTTTATTGATGCGAACGCCTACGTGCTGACCAATATGGATGAGGATGCCACGCCGGGCGACGGCTCCAACAACAAGAGCCCGTTGCTCAGAGCCAAGGCCATCATGGGCTTTGAGACTTGCGACAAATACGACTATTTCCGCCTCTCCATAGCGGTGAAGGCCAAGATTGACTTGGCAAACCTTTTGGATGGCGTGAGCTCTACCGTTTTGGGCAGCCAGATGACCGCCGCCATCCATGCGGGTACGTCATTAGTTACCAGCAGCAATGTTACCAGCACACTGACGAAATTGGTAGGAGACGGGAACGGAAATGGCGCTGCTGCGTCCGGTCTCACCTCACATGGTGAGAAAGACCGTAACCAGGCGGCCAACTCGTCTTCAGGCTCAGCAGGAGCGGTCTCATTTGATGTGGCGGCACAGATACCCATTGATTTTGAGTTGAAACATTATAAGAAATCATACG
>JAEEGF010947008.1_pt1 | contig 42821 bp, 30 predicted proteins | sample 9134171 | NCBI WGS metagenome assembly JAEEGF01 (sample SAMN16246542, study PRJNA631951) | gut metagenome | biome: gut microbiome; feature: rumen; material: AP-attached | host: Bos | place: Iran: Karaj | collected 2018-10 | reverse complement strand
GATGCGACAGAATGCGATAAAATGAGGATGGGCACCATTCGCTAAAATGGCACCCATCCGAGCTAATTCTCTGTATTTCAGTCAGTTAAGCCCCTAATATTCTTCCTCGTTAAAAAAGAAATCTTCCTTCGTGGGGTAGTCGGGCCAGATGTCTTCGATGGATTCGTAAACTTCGCCGTCGTCCTCCAGTTCTTCCAGGTTCTCAATAACCTCTTCGGGGGCGCCGGAACGGTTGGCATAGTCAATCAGTTCGTCTTTGGAGGCCGGCCACGGAGCATCGTCCAGGCTGCTGGCAAGTTCAAGTGTCCAATACATATAACGTGTACGTTTGTTTTTTAAAAACCACTAGTTTTCAAACGGTTAGCAAAGCATGGCAACCATTTGGGCCGCAAATATAGATAAAATATTTCAACTATGAATATTTTTTTGAGTAATTTTGCAGACAATTTTACAAAAGCGAATCAAGATGGCATACAGGGCAATTGAGGAATATGACGGGAAGACGACCGCGGAGATCGCGGCCCATGTGAAAGCTATCCTCCGGCTCCTCGGGGAAGACCCGGAGCGGGAAGGCCTGCAGAAGACCCCGGAACGGGTCGCGAAGGCCATGCAGTTCCTGACCCAGGGCTATGCCAAGGACGGGGTCCAGATCGTCCGCTCGGCGATTTTCGATGAGAAATACCAGCAGATGGTCATCGTCAAGGACATCGAACTCTATTCCCTCTGCGAGCATCACATGCTCCCCTTCATCGGAAAGGCGCACGTCGCCTACATCCCGAACGGCAAGATCACCGGCCTGAGCAAGGTCGCCCGCGTGGTCGAGACCTTTGCCCGCCGCCTGCAGGTCCAGGAACGGCTGACCGTCCAGATCCGCGACTGCATCCAGTCGTCGCTGAAGCCGCTCGGCGTCGCCGTGGTCATCGAGGCGATGCACACCTGCATGTCGATGCGCGGCGTCCAGAAGACCAATGCCACCACCACGACATCCGCATTTTCGGGCGCGTTCCTCAACTCGGAGCGCACCCGAAACGAATTCCTGCATCTGATCGGGAAGTAGTCCCCTACTTCAAATACGCGTCGGAAACGACCTTCTGGCTGCGGGCGATGAAATCGCTCAGGGCCTTGCCTTTCAGCATGCCGTTGGCCAGCAGGGCCAGGTCCGTGATCTGGTGGAGGATTTCATTGCCGGCGGCGAACTGCTCGATATCGGCCTTGTGGGCCTTCCGCACGGCCTCCCTTTCCTCGCGCACCCGCGTTTTCTCCGCTTCGGGTGCGTCCTTCGGCGCCTCGGCGGGCAGTTCGCCCTGCGGAGCGACCTCGACCGCCTTCGCGGCGAGAATCTTCTCCACCAGCGGGTTCTCCATGTTCACGGTGATGTTGAAGCTCTCCGGCATGGAGCCATAGAAGTTCATCCCGCCGCCCAACGCGCTCATTTCGCGGTAACGGCGCATGAACTCGCTGCGCGTGATGAGGATCGGCGCTTCCTCCGCACCGAGGTTCTCGCCGGTGACATAATAATCGTTGCCGCCCGGCAGGACCGCCTTGAAGAGGTTCTCGAGGTCATAGCGCTCATCCTCCTTCATTTCCAGCTTCACCTTCTCCCCCTTCGGGATCAGGTTCTCGACGGCGTCGGAATCGACCCGGGCGAAGCGGGTGTCCTTCAGTTTCTGTTCGAGCAGGTTGACATAGTGCGAATCCAGCTCGCAGTCCAGCAGCAGGACGTCATACCCCTTGGATTTCGCCGCCTCGATGAAGGCGTACTGTTCCTCGACATCCGTCGCATAGAGGTAAACCAGCTTCTTGTCCTTGTCCGTCTGCTCCCCTTCCACGGCCGCCTTGTACTCGTCGAAACTGAAATACTTGCCGTCCGTGTTCTTCAGGAGGGCGAACTTGAGCGCCCGCTCGCAGAACTTCTCGTCGGAGAGCATGCCGTACTCGATGAAGAGCTTGAGGTTGTCCCACTTCTCCTCGAGGGCCGTCCGCTCGTTCTTGAAGATCTCCTCCAGCCGGTCCGCGACCTTCTTGGTGATGTAGGTCGAGATCTTCTTGACATTCGCATCGCTCTGCAGGTAGCTGCGGGAGACATTCAGCGGGATGTCCGGGGAATCGATGACGCCGTGGAGCAGGGTCAGGAAGTCCGGGACGATGTTGTCCACATGGTCGGTGACGAACATCTGGTTGCAATAGAGGGAGATCTTGTTGCGCTCGATGGCCACGCGGTCCTTGATTTTCGGGAAATAGAGGATGCCCGTCAGGTTGAAGGGATAGTCCACATTCAGGTGGATATGGAACAGCGGCTCCTCGTTCATCGGATAGAGCGCCCGGTAGAAGGACTTGTAGTCCTCTTCCTTGAGCTCGGACGGGGCCTTCGTCCACAGCGGCTCCACGCTGTTGACCACATGGTCCTTGTCCGTATCGACATACTTGCCGTCCTTCCATTCCTGTTCCTTGCCGAAGACGATCGGGACGGGCATGAACTTGCAATACTTGCCGAGCAGGCCTTCGATGCGGGACTTCTCCGCGTATTCGGCCGAGTCATCATCCAGGTACAGCGTGATTTCCGTGCCGCGCTCCGTCCGCTTGGACTCCTTCATCTCGTATTCCGGCGAGCCGTCGCAGCTCCAGAGCACCGCCTTCGACCCCTCCTTCCAGCTGAGCGTGTCGATGGTCACCTTCTTCGAGACCATGAACGCGCTGTAGAAGCCGAGGCCGAAATGGCCGATGATGTTGCCGATCTGGTCCTTGTATTTCTCCAGGAACTCCCCGGCCGAGGAGAAGGCGATCTGGTTGATGTACTTGTCCACTTCCTCTTCGGTCATGCCGATGCCGGCATCGATCACCTTGAGGACCTTCTTCTTGGGATCCAGTTCGATCCGCACCTGAAGTTCGCCGAGTTCCTCCTTGCAGTCGCCGGAGAGGGCCAGCGCCTTCAGCTTCTGGGTCGCATCCACGGCATTCGCCACGAGTTCCCGGAGGAAAATCTCATGGTCGCTGTAGAGGAACTGCTTGATGACGGGGAAAATGTTTTCGGTCGTTACGCCGATCTGTCCTTTGTTTGCCATATCGTTTGCTTTTTTGTCTCAAAAAAAAACCGCCCGGAACGTTCCGGACGGACCATAGGATGTCAAACACCGTTCCAAACGGGCTTCACTGACAAGTTGTCAGAGCCCGCCCATGTAACGGTAGTGTCCGATCGGGCCGGCATAGACCAGGTTGGCCCGGTCGATAGTCTTCCCCTCGCAAAGGACCTCCATCAGGAACGTCCCGTAGCACTCCTCCCAGGAGACATGATTCGGCTCGAACCGTACCGTCCCGACGGAACGGAAACCGGCCTCATAGCCGTCCTCTTCCGTCCGGTGCAAAGTCACGGACACCTCCCAGCGATGGTTCTGCCAGAGATCCCCCTTCAGCATCCGAGCCGTGATCTCCTGTTCAGTCCGGAACGAATTCCCCTCCAGGGGATATTCGTCGTCCCGTGTCAGCGTCCAGGTGCTGTCGGCGGGCATTTTCTCGATCCGCAGGCCGTTCAGGGCATGGACCGTCCCGATTTTCCACACGGCGCCCGGGGTCCACAGCGACTTCCCGTCCGGCTGATAATCAGAACCTTCCCGCGCATCGTAAAGCCCGATCCGGTCCAGTTTCAGTGCATCTTCGAGGGCGACGAGGTTGTCCACCAGGCAATCCTCGACCAGAAGGACCATATAATGCTCCCCCGCCAGGTCCGCCCGGACGGACGTCCCGGAAAAAGAGCGTCCGAAAGGCATCATTTCCTTCGAGCAGCCGGCCGCCGCAAGCAGCAGCATGGCAAATATCATCCACTTTTTCATAAGACTCCTCCCCTGTTAAAAACGATATCCTACACCGACGCGCCCTCCGGCCAGGCGGCTGCCGGCCACCGTCTCGACGACAAAGCGCCACCGGCCGTTCTCCGGTCCGATCCGGAATCCGAAGGGGATGAACTCCCCGGCGAAACGGATGTCCGAAAAAGGAACGCCGGTATCCCGGCCGAGCGTGAACGAAGCGCCGAGAGAGAGGCCCGCATAGATGGACGTATAACGGAAGTCCCTGAAATAAAACACCTTAACACCGCCCATCAAGGGGATAACATTCCACTCGACCAGCCCCGTCTCCCGTTCCGTGACCGGATCGTAACGGGTAGCGATAATCCGGTCGAAGCCGGTATCCACGCCCACCTCAAGCCACGATTTCAGAGAACGGTACGCCGACAGGCAGAAAACCGTTCCGCTGGAAACGTCGGAATAATAGGGCGCGTAGATGTCCTTCAGGCTCGTGGAATAAGATGATGCTTTCTGCCGGATACCCACGGTCTGGGAAAGCAGGCTCTGCCCGCCCAGGCTGAAATCCACCTCCCACTTCCGGGAGGAAGGGCTCTGCGCCAGCAGGTCTCCTGCAGAGAGCAGTAGCGGGGCGGCGAGGGAAAGGGTCAGTATCAGTTTTTTCATACGTTCAATGATGATCACAGTTATGAAACCCGCGAAGCCGTCAATCTTGCACGGGCTCCTGCCAATCTGTCACAGGCGCACGCCGATGCCGGCGTGGCCGCTCCAGGCGAGGGAGCCGGATTTGAGTTCCCCGAGCACATAGAACCGGCCGTCGCGGATGCGGAAATGCGCGCCCAGGAGCGTATTGTCCCAATACCAGCTTCTCCGGGTATCCCCTGCTCCGAGCGTCAGCAGGGCCATCCCTCCCCCGGTCGCGCTGTACAGTTCGAAACCGCTGAACGCCAGATAGTACAAACGGACCTGCAGGCCCGCGCAGGTATAGGCGCAGGGGATGCGTTCCCCGTCCAGCTTCACCTTCTTGCGGAAAGACTCGGCCGTAGCCCCGATGCCGAAGTTCCGGCCGGGCCGGTAACCGGCATAGGCGAAGAACGGGAAGCCCGCTTCGACCTCCCAATAGCGGTCGAAAGGCTTGTCATCCCGTTTCTTCCGGTACTCCGGGCAATAGCCGAGGCCGAAGGACATCCCGGGGGCGATATTCCCGACGGACAGTTCCGTGGCGATGTAGAGCCCGTGGCCGAGGGCCTCGCGCGTGCCGAAGAGCGTCAGCGACCAGGCAGGCCCGACGGCGCCCTGGCCGGGCTTCGTCATCACGCCCAGCGCACCTCCCCAGTAAAACCCTTTCGTCAGGTAATACCGGACTTCGCCCGCGGCGCCATATTTCCGCTCGACGCCCGTCTCCGTATCATCGTATCCGTCGCCGGCCAGGGCGCCGAAATACCAGTGCCGCCCGGGCTGGAAGCCGGCGGAAACGGAAAAGGCGGGCAGGGTCACGCCGCCGGCGCTGTACTCACGCGCGGTGTTCGCCAGGCCCTGCACGGAAAAGCCCTGCGCCGACAGGAGGCCGGGCAGGAACAGCAGGAGGAGGGTGAGCGTCTTTTTCATCGGAAGGTTCGTTTACAGGGCGAAATCCACCAGGATGGGCCGGTGGTCGGAGGAATCGTAATAATTGGACATCGCCCAGACCATGTTGGTCCAGGACTCATTGAGGACGAGCGCATTACGGACACGCGCATACATCGCCGGCGAAGCGTACATGAAATCGTAGCGCGGGGGATAATTGCCGGCGGCGTCGTTGGCCCAGGTCCGGGTTGCGAAAAAGTGGCCGGGATACCGGAGCCCGATGATGTCCTTGTAGAAGGTGTGCTCGAGGAGATAGTCGTGGCTGCTCAGGAAGGGACTGTTTTCCGGCAGCTTGTAGCGCCAGTTGTCGAGGCGGCTCCGGGTATTGAAGTCCCCCATCATCAGCCAGTTCTGCTCGGAAGCATACTTCGGGTCTTCGATGCTGCGGGCGCAGATATACTTGATTTCCGCCTCCCGCTGGGCATTACCGCCCCGGCTCTGGTCCGAATCGTAGGACTGGTTCTTGATGACGAACTTGGCGTAGTAGCTGTAGGCGTGGGGCCAGAGATGGAGGGTGACGAAGTTGACCTTCGTCCCGTTGACATCCACCTGCTGGACGGCAGCGCCGTGGGCGACGGGACAATAGCCCTCCGGGCACTGCTTGTGATACACAGCCGCATGGCTCTTGCCGTCAACGTACGTGTCGGCGAGCTGCTGGTGAACCTGGTCAGTTTCCGTGATCAGCTCAAGCGTCCTGACGGGATATTTCGACGTAATCACCTGCGGATAATAGTCGTCGGCATAGATGCGGTAGCCGCCGATGGCCGTATAGTCATGGCCATAGGAGGCGGCGAACTCCGCCCAGCCGCCCGGGAAGAAGCGGTCCTGTTCCGCACATTGGGTCGTGCTGCGGTTCTTGTAGATGGACTGCGCCTCGGCCCAGACGCAGACGTCGGGATCGTATTTCCGGATGAACGCGCGGAAGTTCTGGAAGCCGGCCTGCTGATCGCTCCACATTCCGTTCTGGATGTTCCAGTAGAGGACGCGGAGACCCTTCGCGGGGCGCTGCATGGCCGCCGTTTCCGTCACCCGGATATTATCCAGGAAGAAGCCGTGGTTCAGGGACTTGTCGCTGCTCGCGCCCGCCCAGTAAAGCATGGTCCCGTCGGTCGCCTGCTCCACCTGCGCAGTGACGGTGTTCCACCCGGACTTCAGGACGGAACGGGGCAGGACGACGGCATGTTCGATGCCGTCATGGACCGTCGTCACGGGGAAAGCCGTCCCGCCGACGGTCATGGACCGGATGATCCCGGACAGGCAGACCTTGAAGCAGAAGTCGTCCGTCATCCCCCCGTCGGGCATGACGTCGAAACGGACCTCGATGTCGGAGACGCCCTGGATCCGGGAGAGCATCGGGGACTGGATGATGCCCCGCTTCCCTTCCTTGTTGACGCCGCAGGCGAGGTGGCCCGGACGCTCGGAAACGCGGAACAGATACACCCAGGAGCCGAAATCCCGGCTTTTCAGGTATTCGTTCGAACAGACATGGGCGGTCGCGACCGTCTTCCATGCCGTCGATTTGAAGTCGATGTGACTCAGCGGGTTCTCGCAGTCATCCCGGAAATTGTCGGACTGGATCTGCGGGCCTTCCGCGAGGGTGCAGGCATCGAAGGACGCGGAGAAGAGGAGGCCGTCTTCCGACGGACCTCCTTCCTCCGTTTCCTTCTCCGGCGGCTTCGGCGCCGGGATTTCACGCTGAACGCAGGCAGCCGCGCCCACCCCGGCAAGGGAGAGCGCGACCGCCGCTTTCAGGAAGAACCGTCCCATTACTGGGCCAGTGTCGTACCGTTGGCCTTGCCGGTACTGACGGAACCCTGGGTAAGGGACTCGAGGTTGGACGCAGTAACGGCAGTACCGTTGACGGAACCGCCCGCGATGCAGTTCTCGAGCGTGCCCTTGTTGATGCCGGCGATGGAGCCGGTGGCTTCCGCACGGCCGCAGGTAACCGAAGCGAGGTTCTTGTCCAGGGTGATGGTCGCAGCGACGTCATTGAGGCCGATGACTCCGCCGGCCGACGCCTTCGCGTTGTCGGAAGTCGTGGCGGAAACCGCGCCCTTGTTGACATTGCCGCTCATCTCCAGGCTGGTGGCCTTGACCCAGGAGCCCATGATGCCGCCCGCATGGACGCCGCCCGCCGCCTTGTTGACGATCGTAACGGAGCCCTCGTTGGTGTTGTTCACCAGACGCAGCTGGAGGCAGGCGATGCCGATGATGCCGCCCGCGGACACTTCGTTGGCATGCGTGGTGGCATTCTCGACCTCGACGACAATGGTGCCCTTGTTGGTGCTGCCCATGATCACATTGTCCATGTCGTTGGTGACGGACTTCTCCTGGAGGCCGACCAGGCCGCCGGCGGTCTGCCAGTTGGCGTTGGTGGGCTGCTGGATGGTCAGGTTGCCTTCATTGACGCAGCCGCTGAGGGTGCCGCCCTGGTTGAGCGTGCCCAGGATGCCGCCCATGCGGACGACCTGGTTGATGTTGGACTGCAGGTTGCCCTTGTTGACGCAGCCGTTGAAGGTCGCGCCGAGATAGGCGACGCCGCAGATACCGCCCAGGGTGGTCCAGGTGGAAGGCTTCTCGATCTCGTCGTAGGTCAGGTTGCCCGTGTTCCGGCAGTTCTCGAAGACGACGGCGGCGGCGATACGGCCGCCGAGGCCGCCCATGTGGAGCACCTTCGCAACCGGCAGGTTGAAGGTCAGGTTGGCTTCGTTCGCGCAGTTGACCACCTGGACGCCGCTTGTCGGCATGCAGCCGATCAGGCCGGCCAGGCCGCTTTCCTTGGGAATCTTGCCCGACGCGTTGATCTGCGCCCGGTTGATGCAGTCCTTCACGTAGCCCTTCTCGCCCTTGGCGCAGCCGATGAGGCCGGCGATGCCGCCATGGTCGGGCGTCGTATAGGTCGTGGCAACGTAATTGACGGTCACATAGGTGATGACGTTCTCCAGCGTGCCGTTGTTGACCGCCACAAGGGCGGTATAGCCGCCGCCCTTGCCTTCAGCCGCGCTGATGGCGCTGACGCCGTCATAGGTGTAGCCGTCCTTCGTGCCGAAGCGGAGGTTCCGGACCGTACCGTTGTTCTCGAGGATGAGGCCGGTATTGTTCTCCTGCGAGACCGTCTTGATGTTGTAGATGGAGTGGTTGTTGCCGTCGATCACGACGCCCTCCGGGATCGCGGCGATCTGCAGCGATTCGATGGAGGAGGCGTCGATGTCGGCCAGCACGTTGACCACGCCGTTGTCGGTCCACTTGGAAAAGTCGGCCGCTGTCATGAACTCCCGCAGGTCGTCCGCGGACTTCAGGCCGGGGCCATCCGCAGCGCCGCCGACGAAGACCGTGTTGTTGGCCGCACCGGCGCTGGCGCTGCCCTGGGTCAGGGAAACGTAATTGGCTGCAGTAAGAGCCGTTCCGTTGACGGAGCCGCCGACGATGCAGGCCTCGAGGGCACCGTTGCAGTTGTTGCCGGCCGCGGCGCCTGACATGGCGGCGGTTCCAGTCACGTCACCCGTGCTCTTGTCGCCCGTCAGGGTAATCACCACCGTGTTGGCGTCGCCGCCGCTGGCCGGGGCGATGTAGCCCACGACACCGCCGGCCATCGCCTTGGCGTTGTCGGAGGTCGCCGCGGTCACGCTGCCGGCGTTGATGTTGCCGGAGGAGAGGATCTCGACCTTGTTCTTGATCAGCGCGCCGTAGATACCGCCCGCATAGACCGGACCGGCCGCCTTGTTGGTGACCTTCACCGGCGCGAGGTTGACGTTGTCGGTCACGCTGAGCGCGAGGCAGCCTTCACCGAGGATACCGCCGGCCGCGACCTTGTTGGCATGATCGGTCGTGTTCTCGACCGTCACGGTGACAGGGCCCTTGTTGGTGTTGCCGGCGATGATGTTGTCCTTTTCGTTGGTCTGGGACGCCTCCTGGAAGCCGATGATGCCGCCGGCGCTCTGCCAGTTGATGTTCGCTTCCTGCTCCAGGGTCACGGAACCTTCGTTGGTGCAGTTCTCGACCTTGCCGCTCTTGTTCAGGACACCCATGATGCCGCCGATACGGACGACCTGGAGGGTGTTCGCGAAGATGTTGCCCCTGTTCGAGCAACCGGTGACGATGCCGCCGTTGTAATCGGAACCGATCACGCCGCCAATGCTCATCCAGGACTTCGGAGCAACCTCCTGCCGATAGGAGACATCCGCCTTGTTGTGGCTGTTCTCAACCGTCGCCGCGGCATTGATCCGGCCGACAAGACCACCCATGTGCAAGGGCAGGGATGTCATAATGGGAATGGACAGGCTGATTTCCGCCTCGTTGGAGCAGTTCTCGACGCGGGCCGGCTGGTTCATGTAGCCGATGAGGCCGCCGAAGTCGGTCACCTTTGTCGGCTCGCCGGAAGCGGTGATGAGCGCCTTGTTGACGCAGCCGCGGAGCACGGAATTGAGCACGGCGTTGCCGACGAGGCCGCCGACGCCCACCTCCGCCTCGGCCGCCGCCGCGACGTAGTTGATCTTCACGAAGGTCGTAACGTTCTCCAGCGTACCGTCGTTGACGGCGATAAGGCCGGTATGGCTGCCGCCCTTGCCTTCCGCGGCGCCGATGACGCTGACGCCGTCATACGAGCTGCCGTCCTTCGAGCCGAAGACCACATCCTTGATGGTGCCTTCATTGCTCAGGAAAAGGCCGGTCACGGCATCCTGGCCCTCGACCTTGAAGTTGAAGATCTTGTGGCCCTGGCCGTCGAAGGTGCCGGCGTACTTGGCGACGGGCGCGATGGTCGCGCCGCCCATGTCGATGTCGTTGAAGACCTTCGTCACGTCAGCCGTGGTGAAATCCGCGGCCAGGGAAAGGAAGGTCTTGAAATCGTCCGCCGTACGGAGCTCCGTTCCCGGAGGGACGGGGCCGGCCGGGGCGGCCTGGGTGATGTAGAGGGTATCCGACGCGGCGTCGCCGACGATGTAGACCTTCGCTTCGCGCGGGGTCTCCTCCACCGTGTTCTCCTCGAACAGGAGCGTCAGCTCGCGCGTGGACTGGTTGCCCTGCTCGGGCGAGACCTTCACCCAGGACTCACTGGCAGAGGTCTTCCAGTCACAGTTGGAAGTCAGCGTCACGGTCATCTGGGAAGGGGCGGCCGAGGCGTTCAGAGTCTTGCTCCCCAGCTTGACGAAGGGGGCCGAATCCGGCACGACCTCCGATGGCGCCTGGCAGGCAACCGCCAAAATGACGAGGGAAGCAATTGCTATGTGCTTGGTTTTCATAATCATGCAGATTTAATTGAGTTTGGAAAGGAGCCACTTGGGATAATTGGTGCAGAGGAAGCGGAGTTTGTCGTACTGGCTGATGTAGTAGTTGACCTCCTCATCCTTGTAGGCAGCGTTGCCGTCCCCGCTTTTCTGGTCGACATTGAAAATGCTGATTTCCATCTTGGCTTTCAGGAACTCGTCGACGGTCCGGGCTGCTTCGCTGCCGTACGGCTTCATGTAGACGGTGCTGAGGTTCGCCCAGCTGAATCCCCGGCTGATGTGCACGGACGGGGCGGAGTTGGCCATCCAGCCGATCGGGATGCCATATTGACCCTGGAGGCCGGACACGCCGGAGGCGACCGTCGAGTTGCCGGTGCAGATGAACTCGCAGAACTTCTCGGCCTTGCGCTCCGCGATGATCTCGCAGGCGCGCTTGGTCGCCTTGATCGGGTACTCCGTCAGTTTGGAATCCAGGTTCTTGATGTCGAGCACCAGCTTGGTGCAGTTGCCCTCCACCTGGACGATGTCCAGCATGTCCGAAAGCGTGGGAAGCTCTTCCCCGTTCTTCAGTTTGCCGGCCCGGCGCAGTTCCTCGACCGTGTGTTCCCACGGCTTCAGGTTGTTGATGTAATAGGTATTGGCCGCATGGGCGACGATGACGTCGTTGTCCTTGGTCCAATAGATATCGCACTCCATGGCATAGCATTTCAGCGACATCGCGTATTTCAGCGCGGCGCGGGAATTGTCCGGCTGGCCGCACTCGGCGGAGCCGCCGCGGTGGGCGACGACCTTGTTCGTCGCCTTTGCGGGTTCCGTCGGCAGATCGGTGACAGGCTTGTCATCCGGCTTGTCCGGTTCCGTATCCTCCTGGGTCTTCGGCGTAGGGATGACCCGGGGTTTCTCACAGGACCACGGAAGGACGGCGAGGGTACAGGCCAGCACGGCTGCAGCAATGTATCTGGCTCCTTTCATCAGTTGGCCGCTTGGTTGATGGTATAGACGATGGAACTCGTCGCATCGGTTTTGAAACGGAGGTTGGCCGTCCGCTTGGCGCCCGTGTCGTTGGGATCGACGGTCACGTCGATGGCCGCCACCTCGTAGTCCGCGTCGTCACCGGCGTAGGTACCGACATAGTGACTGGTCTTCGTGGTCTTCGTGACATGGATCCATGACGGGTTGAAATCGACGGAGACCTCCCACGGGACCTCGAACTCCATGCCCTTGTTCACGACCACGCCGGAAACGAAGTTCAGGCCGGCGGCGGGGATCAGGCCCGGTTCCGGCGTCAGGGAGATGCGGAGTGTCGTCGTATCCATCCCTTCCGTATTCTCCTTCGTGCAGGCGCAGAAGAGGCCGGCGAGGCAGAGGATCAGGAGCGCCGTGCGCTTAATCATATGTTTCATATTCTTCATAATTAACATGTTAGACTACTGCCACCCGTTCAACTGGTGCAACTTCGGATTCTTGTTGAGCGAGCTCTGCGGAATGGGCCAGAGGAGGATGTTGGGGTTCTTTTCCCGCATCGTCGCGAAGGTCTGGCCGGGGATCTCGGAATTCGGTTCCATATCCCAGATCTTTCCGGTACGGATCAGCGCCCACCAGATGACACCCTCCGCCGGGAATTCCAGGAAGTATTCCTTCACGATGTTGTTCAGGACGTCTTCCTTGGCGGTGGAGGTGTAGTAGTTGTCCTTGCCATAGGCACGCTTGGCGATGATGTTGAGCGAAGCGTTCGCCTCGGAATACTTGCCCTGGTAGTACTTCAGTTCCGCATCCATCATCACGGCCTGGGCATACCGGTAGTAGAGCAGGTCGTTGTCGAAGCGGACCGTACTGCCGCTCATGTCGCCGAGGAGCTTGTTGCACCAGCTGATCTCCTTGCCGTCAGCGCTGTAGTTGCCGATGCCGAGGTTGGTATCGACGCGCTTGTCGCCCGCAGCCTTGCTGTCCAGCAGGGTCTGCTGGAAACTGGCGGAATAGTGCCACCACTGCGTCGAGGAAATCGGGACGGGTTTCTGGCGGTACGCCGACGCGATGGCGTTGGACGTGTGGCAGAAATACACCTGGTAGCCGGCCGCCGTGGTCGCCGTGTTGTTGAGGGCGAAGATGACTTCCGCGTTCTTCCGGTTCGTCCGGGAGAAGACCTGGGAATAGTCCGACAGCAGCTTGGACGAGGAGATGCCGATGGCCTTCAGGGCCGTTTCAGCCATGGTCAGGTAGGAATCGCCGCCGTTCCGGGTTGTGTACATCCACAGGGCGTATTCGGCCTTGAGCATGTTGAGCGCATCCTTCGTGCCGAAATACTTTTCGGAGCCGAGCACGTCGCCGCAGGCTTCGGCGGCGGCGATGTCCAGGCCGATCTGATTGTACACGTCTTCCGGCTTCGCCTGGCTGGGATAGCATTCCTCCTGGGTCGTGGACTCGACCGGAAGGAGGTTCAGCGGAATCTCGCCCCAGATGCGGACACAATAGAAATAGGTGAATGCCCGGGCGAAATAGGCGTGGGCATACGCCTTGTTGACGTCAGCCTCGGTCGCACGGCACTCTTTCGCGTGGGCCAGGACGGCGTTCGCCTGGTCAATCGCCTTGTAGGCGGCCCCCCAGCCGATCGTGTTGCTCGGGTTCATGAGGTTGTGGCGGCAGGCAATCTTGAAGTTGTCCTGGACCCGGTCCCGCAGGGACGGACCCCACATGGCGTCGCCGACACGGACCTCGCCGATATAGAAGACATTGCGTTCGTTGGCGGCGAAGAAATCACGCAGCCGGTCATAGATGCCCGGGACGGACTGCTCCAGGTCGGAGGGGTCCTGCCACATGATGCTCTTGGTCAGCTTGTTGTCGTAGATGATGTCCAGGTCCTTGTGGCAGGCGGCGAGCGCCGGCACCAGCAGGGCCGCGGTCAGGATATATCCGAATATCTTTTTCATGATCATTCCTCCTGTTCTAGAAAGTCAGTTTCACATTGAAGAGGACCTTGCGCGTCGAAGGGACCAGGTTGCCGTTCGAATTGGCGTTGTTGGTCGAGGAGTACATGCTGTCGCTCGAGCCGGTGGCCATGCCCGTCTCCGGGCTGATGGCACCGCTGACCCGGGTGAAGTAATGCAGGGTATTCCCCGTCACACCCACCGTGAACCGCTTCATGTGGAACCATTTCGCGACAGCCTCCGGCAGGTCGTAGTAGAGCGACACGTCGCGGAGGCAGAGGTAATCGGCCCGCTCCACGTTGAAGTCGGAGGCACGGGAATAGTTGCGGTTGCCGAAGTCCGGGTCGTTCGGGAAGAAGCGGGCGACGGTCGCGCTGTCGCCGGGCTTCCGCCATGTCTGGTTGAAGAGGGTCACGTCGATGTTCGCGTTGGAGTTGCCGAGCGTGTTCTGGAGCATGCGCGTCTTCATGTAGTTGTAGATCGAATGGCCGATTGCATAATCCATGTAAACGCTGAGGGTGAAGCGCTTCCAGACGAAGGTGTTGTTGATGCCGCCGATGGAGTGGGGCATGACGTTGCCGAGCAGGAAGACGTCGGTGCCGTCGATCTGCTCCTTGCCGTCGGTGGTCAGCGCCGTGCCGTAGCGGTTGACGAACTCGAAGTCGCCGACGTCCTTGCGGCCGGCGATCGAGACGCCGTCGCTGCGGCGGTAGCCGTGGGACTGGCTGTCGTAGTAGGCGGCAGCCGCCTGCTCCTCGGTCTGGAGGATGCCGGCGACCTTGTAGCCCCAGATGCGGCCCAGCGGCTCGCCGACGGCCGTGCCGCCGAAGCGGTAGCCGCTCTCGGTGACGGCGCCGCCGATGCGGTAACCGTACTCGCCGGTGGGATTGCCGAACATGTCGATGATCTCGTACTTGTACTCATCCGCCAGCGAGAGGACCCTGTTCTGGTTGTAGGAATAGGTCAGGTCGGTTTCCCAGCGGAAATCCCGGGTATTGAAGTTCACGGTGTGGAGTTCCACTTCCGCGCCGTAGAAACGGACGCTGCCGACATTGGCCTTGACGCTGGTCAGCTGGGCGACATCCGGGAGGGTGACCGTGTCGATCAGGCCGGAGGTCACCTTGTCGTAGTAGTCGAAGGAAAGGCGGATCCGGTCGTTGTACATGCCCAGGTCGAAACCGGCGTCCAACTGGGTGGTCGTCTCCCACTGCAGGCCGTCGTTCATCATGACCGAGGGAAGCAGGGTGCTGTAACCGGCATAGGAACCGATGGCATAGGTACCGAGCGGGTCTTCGCGGGAGATCGAGTTGTTACCCGTCTGGCCATAGGAGACACGCAGCTTGAAGAGGTTCACATTGCCGCGAACCGATTTGAAGAAAGGCTCTTCGCTGATCAGCCAGGCCGCCGAGACGGAGGGGAAGAAACCCCACTTGTGACCCGCCGAAAAGAGGGAGGAACCGTCATAACGGGCGGAACCGGCGAGGATATAGCGGTCCGCGAAATTGTACTGGAGACGGCCGAAGTAGGAGATGAGCGCCGTCTCGTAGAACTGGTTGCTCATCTTCATGGTACCGGCCAGGTTGTCGCTGCCGGACTGCAGGTACGGGATCTTGTCCGACAGGGAACCGGTATTGCTCGCATTGAGGTACCAGTAGGGCCACTTGGACCACTCGTAACCGGCCGTCCCGGTGATGCGGTGCCGCCCGAAGGACTTGTCGGCGTTGAGGTAGGCGTGGAAACTCTGCCGCGTCGTCTCGGTCCAGGTCTCGGACGTCGAGCGCGTCGTTCCGATGTAGTTCGAGGTGCCGTTCCGCTCGCCATAGGCATAGTAATGGCCCCGGTAGCTGTTGTCGAACAGGGCGTACTGGGCGTTGGCCGTCAGCCAGTCGAAGATGTTCCAGCGGAGGCCGAAGCTGCCCTGGAAGCGGTTGGTGATGCGCTGACGCTTGTAGAAGACCGAATAGAATTCAGCGGTCTGCTGGTTCTTGTTGGTGCCGCCCGTGGCGAAGACCCCGTCCGGGTACTTGCCGATGTGGGTCGGGGACATCATGAGGCCGCGGCCGATGGCGGCGAAGAAGTCGTCCGTCGTCGGGATCTGCGTGGCGTGGGAGAAGTCGAAGGTCGTGTAGGCCTCGAGGTTCTTCGTCACCTTGAAGGAGGTGTTGCCGTGGAAGGTCAGGTTCTCGAAGGAGTTCGTGGGCAGCATGCCCGCATCGTTGACGTAACCGACGGAGGCCGCATACTTCATCTCCTTGTTGCCGCCGTTGATGCCCACATAGTGCTTCTGGTACATCACTGTGCGGAACCAGTCCTTCTGCCAGTTGCGGTCGGTGTAGATGATCGTCCGGTTCGGGTTGGCCGGGTCCGGCATCGAGAGATAGCCGGCCGGGACTTCCTCGCCGTCCTCCAGGAAACGCGTGGAATACGTCGCCGTAGAGGTCGTATTCCCGGTGCCCGGGCCGGAAGCGTCGCGGAGGACGCCGTCCGCATTCGGTCCCATCAGGATGGCGGGACGGACGATCGAGAGGAACTCGGTGGCATTGGCCATGTCCCAGGTACGGGAAGGTCCGATGATACCCACCTGCGAGTCGAAAACGATCTGCGGCGCCTTGAAGGCGTTGCCCTTCTTCGTCGTGATGAGGATGACACCGTTGGAGGCACGGGCGCCGTAGATGGCCGTGGAGGCCGCATCCTTGAACACTTCGATGCTCTCGATATCGTTCGGGTTCAGGTCGCTGATGTCGCGCTGCATGCCGTCGACCAGGCACAGGGCATCCTGGCTCTGGTTGATGGAGGAGCCGCCGCGGATGAGGAAGCGGGGCGCTTCACCCGAGATATTGTTGTTGGAGGTAACGCGCAGGCCGGTGACCTTGCCCTTGAGGGCGTCGCCCACCGTGGTGACCGGGGCGTCCATCAGCTTGTCGCCGTCCACCTTGGAGATGGCCGCGGTCAGGGTCTTGCGGGACTGCGTACCGTAACCGATGACGACGACGTCATCCAGGAGGTTCTCATCGACAGAAAGGACCACGTCCGCGACGGCCCCGCGGCCGACGCGGACTTCCTCGGTCATGTAGCCGATGAAGGAGAACACCAGGGTCTGGCCCGGATCGACGGCGATGGAATAACGGCCGTCGTAATCGGTGACCGTCCCCGACTTCGTGCCTTTCACCAGGACGCCGGCGCCCGGAAGCGCCTCGCCCGAAGGGTCAGTCACCCGGCCGCGGACGACGTTGGACCGCTTTTCGGAGCGGGCCGCAGCCGTGTCCTGGGTCAGGACCACCGTCTGGTTGACGATGTTCCAGCTGATGTCTTTGCCGGCAAAAGCCTGGGACAGGTGCCGGGCAAGCGGTGCGGAGCCGCGCAGGGTGACATTCCCGAGCGAAACTCCGGCCAGGGCCGATTCGTAGGAGAACAGCACGCCGGTCTGCTGGGTGAAGGCCTGCGTGAACGTACGGACGGTCGCCCCCTGCTGGGAGATGTTGACGTCGTAGCTGCGCTCCTGCATCGACGTTTCGGCGGCGACACGCATGCCCGGAAGGAGCAGCAGCGCCGTCAAAACCGCACAACAGGTTAAAAAACGTTGTTTTAGCATAATGGGATAATTGGTTAGTTAATGAATAACTTCACAGGAAGAACCGGTCAGGTACTCGACGATCGAGAGGATGTCCTCCAGCGAATCCGTCTTGAGGTAATTGACCGTATAGCGCTTGGTATTGTCGGACGACGCACTCCGGATCCCCACGCCGAACCGCTGTTCCAGCCGCTCGAGGATCTCCGGAAGCGTGACATCGCTCAGGGAAATGAGGTTATAGTGCTGGGTGACATAGGCTTCCGCATAGACGGCATCCACCGTCATGTCGTCCGTCTTGCTCACATAGGTCGCCTTCTGGCCCGGGGACAGGTTCACCATGCCGCGGCCTTCCGGGCTCAGGATGCGCACGGAACCGCGCTCCAGCACGACCTGGGTCATATTCGTCCCGGAACTGACGGCAAAGGCCGTCCCGAGCACGCGGACGCCGAGATGCTCCGTCGAGACGGTCATGGGGCGGGATTCGTCGCGGGCGACATCGAAATAGGCCTGGCCGCGGAGCGCCACGAGCCGCCGGTCGGTCAGGCCGGAGACATTGTAACGGATCTCGCCGCCGGGCTTGAGCCAGACGCGGGTGCCGTCTTCCAGCAGCACGGGACGGATATCCGCACCCGTGTTGGAGAAGGTCAGGTACGGGACGGCAGGCTCGGCGACGGAATGCCGGAAGAGGAAAAACGCCGCGACGAGGGCAGCGGCGGCCCCGATGACAAGGCCAAGACGCCGCAGGAACCGGACCTGGGCGCCGGAGCGCTCCCGCTCCTCATCCATCCGCGCGGAGAGGCGCTGGGCCATCCGTTCCTGCCCCGAGAGCAGTTCCTCCGAGGTCAGGGAATCGTGGATGGTGAAGTTCGCGGCCAGGTCGGCGAAGAACCGGCGGTTCTCCTCCGATTCCTCGAGCCACCGGAGAAGCAGCTGCTTCTCCAGTTCGGTCGCTTCCCGCCGCAGGTACCGCGGAATGATGGGAATGATATCGTTTTCGTTCATGATTCAAGGTACAAACCAATAATAATACAACGGAGCGGGCGGAATTACTCAACGGAATGGCGGAAATATCGCATTTTCCCCGGCGGAACGGGGACCGTCCGCAGGAGACAGGGAGAAAAGGGAATGGAACGAAGAAAACTATTCCGCCATCGTCCCGGCCAGATCGGCGCGCAGCTGCTTCAGGGCGGAATAGACATGGTTTTCGACCGTCCGGAGCGAGAGACCGAGGCGGGCGGCGATTTCCTTGTCGGGAATGTCTTCCAGGTAACTCATGCGGAACACCTCGCGGCAGCGCGGGGAAAGCCGGTTGACCGCCGCTTCGATGATCCGGTGCAGGTCGTCGTTGAACAGGTTCGCCATGACCGGATTGCGGTCCGGGGAATAGAACGGGGCGACCAGTTCCAGGATCCGCTCGTCCAGCGTCGCGTCCCCGTTCCCCCGCAGCCGTTCCCGTTTGCGGTAATTCATGCACCGGTTGTAAACGGAACGGACCATGTAGGACTGGACCCGGGAGGGATCATCCCGCAGGGACGACCGGTGCTGCCAGACGCCGAACAGGACGTCCTGGACCACGTCCTCGGCCCAGACAGCCGGGACGAACAGCCGTGCATAAGAAATCAGGGACACGTAACGCGACCGGCAGAAGCGGTCGAACGCGCCCCGGTTCCCTTCACGGATCATCCTGATGAGTTCCCTGTCCATCGGGACAAAGATAAGAACTTTTTCGGATAAAAACGGCTACTTGCAGAGCATGATGTCGAGGATCATCCGGTCGGCCGTCTTCATGCCGGCCGAACCGAGGTCGCCGAGGTTGCGGATGGTCTTCTCCACATCTTCCTCGACGATGCCGTCCGTGGCGGGGACGCAGGTCCCGCGGAGGGCCAGGACGGCGGACTGGACGGCGCAGGAAACGCCGGAAGCGACCTTCATCGCGCAGCCGACCTTCGCCCCGTCGCAGAGCATGCCGGTAATGTTGCCGGCCATGTTCTTCACGGCGTAACAGACTTGTTCATAGGTACCGCCCTGCAGATAGACGATGCCGCAGGCGGAGCCGGTCGAGGCGACGACGCAGCCGCAGAGGGCCGAGAGCCGGCCCAGGTAGCTCTTGATGTGGATGGCGACGAGGTTCGACAGGATCAGCGCCCGGGCGAGCCTTTCGTCGTCCACGCCGTATTTCATGGCATAGGCGACGACGGGCATGCTCGCGGTGATGCCCTGGTTGCCGCTGCCGCTGTTGGACATCGCCGGCAGGGTGCAGCCCGCCATGCGGGCGTCCGACGCCGCGGCGGTCAGGCCCATCGCATAGCTCAGGTAATCATCGCCGAACACCTCCTGCTGGTTCTCCCGGATGGTCTTCCCCACCTGCATCCCGTATTGCCCCTCCAGCCCCTCGCGGGCCAGGGCCAGGTTGAGTTTCCGGTCGTCCAGGATAAAGGAGATGGCGTCGAACGGCGCCGTGCAGGCAAAATCGAAAATCTCCCGGACCGTCAGTCCCCCGTCCCCTTCCGACGCGCCGGAAGCGGCGGCCGCCGACTCGGAACTCATCAGGACGTGGTCGGCAAAGCCCGTTTCCACGATCCGGTCGTGTTCATCTTCGATGACGGCATAGGCCCGGGGCGAAACGACCGCGGAGGCGGAAGCGCCGCAGATGGAAACCGTCGCCTTGACATAGAGCAGGTGCACGGTATCGGCGACGCGGATGCGGACGCTTTTGCCTGCAACCAGTTCCCGTGCCCGCCGGACCGCCGTATCCGTCAGTCCACCAAGCACTTCCAGGCCCTTCTTCGCATCCCCGCAGACCGCGCCGAGCGCCGCCGCAACGGGCAGGCCCACCATCCCGGTCCCGGGAATGCCGACCCCCATCCCGTTCTTGAGGATGTTGCCGCTGACGGCGACATCGATCTGGAAATCAGCGGAAAGCCTCCACCCTTCCGGGCAGAGGCCTTCGCTGTTTTCCGTCAGGATCTCCACGGCACGCGCCACGGCAAGCGACACGGCGACCGGTTCGGTACAGCCCAGCGCCGGCTTCACCTCCCGGTGCAGCAGGGCGAGGATTTCCGCGCAACGCCTGTCTTCCATGCCGTCAGGATGCCGCTGGCGCTTATTTGTAGAGGAAACGGCGGATGGACATCTTCGGGGTCTTCTCGAAGGGACGGTCCATCAGTTCCACCTTGGAAATCTGGCTGTAGGCGGGCAGCTGGCGGTTGGCGCCGAGACGGATGTTCTCAGGCACCTCGGCCTTGGCCTCCGCGTCGAGGAGCGCCTTCGCGAGCGCCTGCTCGTCGAGATAGACGAGGGCGACGAGCTTGCCGCCGCGGTCCACGACGACCGATTCCAGCACGAACGGCTGGTTGTTCACCACCGCCTCCAGTTCCTCCGGATAGATGTTCTGGCCGGAAGGGCCGAGGATCATGTTCTTCGAACGGCCGCGGATGAAGATGAAGCCTTCGGCGTCGATGATGCCGAGGTCGCCGGTCTTCAGCCAGCCGTCCTCGGTGAACGCGTTGGCCGTGGCCTCCGGGTTCTTGTAGTAGCCGATGGTGATGTTGTCGCCCTTGGCCTGGATTTCACCCACGATGTGCTGGGGATCTTCGGAATCGATGCGGATCTGGCACATGTCCACCGCCTGGCCGCAGGAGCCGGGCACATAGTTGCGCCAGCCCGTATAAGCCATCAGCGGGCAGCCTTCCGTCATGCCGTAGCCGACCACGTACGGGAACTTGATCTTCGCGAACAGGCGCTCGACCTCCGGATTCAGCGCCGCGCCGCCCATGATGAACTCCTGGACCTTGCCGCCGAATGCCTCGTACAGCCCGTCCTTCACTTTCTTATAGATGATGTTCCGGAGACCGGGAATCTTGGTGAGGAATTTCACGATGGGCTTGTCGAGGGTGGGTTTGAGCTTGCTCTTGTAGATCTTCTCCATCACCAGCGGGACCGTGATCAGGAGGTAAGGCTTGACCTCGGAGAAGGCCTTCAGCAGGGTGGCCGGGGTCGGGGCCTTGGCCATCCAGTAGATGGAGGTGCCGTTGCAGAGCGGATAGAGGAACTCGATCACCAGGCCGTACATGTGGGCCATCGGGAGCATGGAAACCATCTTGTCGCCCGCGGGCATGTAGCGCTGGTCATAATCCACGTTGGCGGAGAAGTTCCTGTAAGTCAGCATGACGCCCTTCGGATCGCCGGTGGAGCCGGAGGTATAGTTGATGGTCGAAAGGTCGTCCCAGTTGTCGGTCGGGAAAACGACGTCCTCCGGCCCGAACCCGTCGGGATACTTTTCGGCGAAGAGTTCGTCGAGGTGGTCCACCGCCTCGCGGATCTTCTCGTCGCGGCAGGCCAGGAGCTCCCAGGTATCCACGTCGAAGACGGCCTTGAGGGCGGGCATCTTTTCGATGTCCATCTTCTTCCATTTCTCCGAATCGGTGAACAGGGCGATACTGTCGGAGTGGTTCACCAGGCCCATCACGCTTTCCGGCTTGAAGTCGGCCAGGATGGGGACGATGACGGTTTCATATGTATTGACCGCGAGATAGGCGAAACCCCAGCGGGCGCCGTTGCGGGCACAGAGGCTGATCTTGTCGCCCTTCCTGAATCCGGCCTTCTCGAAGACAATGTGGAAACGGGCGATGTCCGTCGCCATCTGGGCATAGGTGAAGGATTCACCGCCGATGGTGTTGAGGGCCGGTTTGTCCCAATATTTCCGGGTCGCGTCCTGCAGGCGCTGAAGATAATGCGGGTAAGAATTCATCATTATAATTTTAAGTACACGTTTGCCATAGGGCGTTGCAAAATTAGCAATAATCTTTCAAAATACTTACCTTTGCCCCGTAAAAACACGGACATGAGGAGAAAACCCATCATCGCGCTCATCTACGATTTCGACGGGACCCTGTCGCCCGGGAACATGCAGGAATTCGGCTTCATCCAGGCCATCCACCAGACTCCCGAGGAGTTCTGGACCAAGAGCGACGGCATCGCCCGCGGCCAGGACGCCTCCAACATCCTCGCCTACATGAAACTGATGTTCGACGAGGCCCGGAAGAACGGGATCCACCTGACCCGCAGCGACTTCCACCGCTACGGCGCGGACGTCAAACTCTTCGACGGCGTCCGCGACTGGTTCCGGAACATCAACGAATACGGCGCCGCCCGCGGGGTGAAGATCGAGCACTATATCAACTCGTCCGGCCTCAAGGAGATCATCGAGGGCTCCCCCATCGCCCGCGAGTTCAAGCACATCTTCGCCGGCTCGTTCATCTACGACGAGAACGGCGAGGCCGAATGGCCGGGCATCGCGGTCGATTTCACGGCCAAGACCCAGTTCCTCTTCAAGATCCAGAAGGGCATCTTCTCCTCCCGCGACGCCCGGCGGGTCAACGAGAGCATGGCCGACGAGAACAAGCGCATCCCCTTCTCGAACATGATCTATTTCGGCGACGGGGAGACGGACGTCCCCTCCATGAAGGTCGTGAACATGTTCGGCGGCAACGCCATCGCCGTGTTCAACCCGGCCATCCCCGCCAAGCGCGCCGCCGCGCAGAAACTGCTGCGGCAGGGCCGGGCGAACTTCATCACGCCGGCCAACTATTCCCGCGACAGCCGCACCTTCCGCATCGTCACGACGATCATCGACAAGATCAAAGTCGAAAATGAACTGAAATTATTGTCCCGATACAAATAATTTTCATACATTTGCAGCGGAAAAGCCCTCCGGGCGTTTTCCGATGTTCCACCAAGACCTTTTTTATGAGAGTCAATGAAGAAATTCCTGGTAGTCTGCGCAGCCGCGACGCTGTGCTGCTCTCTTGTCAGCGCACAAGAGGCTGAGGACGCCGGCCGTGGTGCCGAGTTGTCCATCGTCCCGAGGTTAGATGCGGGTATCTTCCGTTCCTACGAAGATAAGAGCACGTCCTTCAACTTCGGCAACACATCTCTCTACACCTTCTTTGAAGGCAACATTTCCGAAAGCTGGTCCTTCTCGCTGAGCAACCACTGGGTCGCGAGCGACTGGGGCGCCACGTCCCTGCAGGAAGGCATCGGGATCCCCACCAGGGACCTCTACAGCATCTACAAGCCCTTCGGGGGCGAAGCGGCCAACAACTTCATCGACTGGGCCTACATCACCTATGCCCCCGGCAGCTTCGAGTTCTCCCTCGGCAAGATGCCGATGATCGTCGGCGGCTTCGAGTTCGAGGAGAACGACGTCGACGTCCACCCGATCGCGACGAGCCTTTTCTGGAACACTTTTACGGTGTACCAGCCCGCCTTCTCCGCCTCCTGGACGACCCCTTCCGAGATGACGACCTTCACCCTGCAGGTCTCCGCCGACCAGTTCAACCGCCGTCCCGCCTACGGCCTGAAATGGGCCGGCGAATACGGCCCCTTCAGCACCAACTGGAGCGCCGTCCTCGTATCGCACCTCAATCCGGAGGATCCTGCTTCCGTGACCCTCCGCCCCATCCTGAGTTTCGGCAACCGCCTGACCCTCGGGGACTTCTCCCTGACGGCGGACTTTATCAACCGTTGCGGCGACCCGGCCTACGAACTTCCTGACATCGACGGCCATACCCTCCTCGGCACCCTTGCCTACGCACCTTCCGAGCAGTTCAACATGGCGCTCCGCTGCGCCTGGAACCGGGCCAAGTCCATCCTCGCACCGGAAGGCCACGAAGACTTCCTGACCTCCTCCCTCCAGGCCAACTGGTACCCGATCGAGGACGACGACATGTTCCGGATCCAGTTCTGCGCCGGCCTGATGGACAAGAGCGCCTTCGCCGTCCTCGGCACGACCTGGAACTTCGGCTTCAAGATCTGGTAGGGACATGGCGGAAAAGATCATCGAAATCAAGCACCTCTCGAAGTCCTTCGGGGACAAGAGCGTGCTCAAGGATATCAACCTCTACATCAACAAAGGCGAATTCATCACCCTCCTCGGGCCGTCCGGCTGCGGCAAGACGACCCTCCTGAGGATGATCGCCGGTTTCCTCCAGCCGGACGAGGGGTCCATCCTCCTCGGCGGCAAGGAACTCGCCGGCACCCCGCCCCACCTGCGCCCGCTCAACACGGTATTCCAGCGTTATGCGCTCTTCCCGCACCTGGACGTGTATGACAACATCGCCTTCGGCCTCAAGCTGAAGAAGGTGCCCCAGGAGGAGATCGACAAGCGCGTCCGCCGCGTGCTCAAGCTCGTGGCCATGTCCGACTACGAGGACCGCGACGTCGAGACCCTCTCCGGCGGCCAGCAGCAGCGCATCGCCATCGCCCGCGCCATCGTGAACCAGCCCGAGGTGCTCCTCCTCGACGAGCCCCTCGCCGCCCTGGACCTCAAGATGCGGAAGGACATGCAGATCGAGCTGAAGGAGATGCACAAGAAACTGGGCATCACCTTCATCTATGTCACCCACGACCAGGAGGAGGCCCTGACCCTCTCCGACACGGTCGTCGTCCTCAACGAGGGCCGGATCCAGCAGATCGGTACGCCGGTGGACATCTACAACGAGCCGGTCAACTGCTTCGTGGCGGACTTCATCGGCGAGAGCAACATCCTGAAAGGTCGCATGCTGCGCGACCGCCGCGTCGCCTTCATCAAGCACGAATTCGACTGCGTGGACGAAGGGTTCGGCGAAGATGTCCCCGTGGACGTCGTCGTCCGGCCGGAGGACATCTATTTCACCACCGACCCCGCCCGCTGCCAGTTCAGGGCCACGGTCAATTCCTGCATCTTCAAGGGCGTCCACTACGAGATGTGGGTGGACACCGACACGGGCTACGAACTCATGATCCAGGACTACGACCCCTATCCGGTCGGCAGCGAGGTCATGCTGTACATCGACCCGGACGACATCCAGGTCATGCGCAAGGAACGCACGTGCAACAACCTGAAAGGCAAGGTCAAGGATGACGATACGGTGGAGGCGCTCGGCGTGGAGCTGCCCGTCCGGAGCGGCCTCGACGCCGGGACGGACGTCACGGTGGAGATCCCCTTCGAATCGGTGGACCTGCTCGACAACGTCGACGACGGCCTCCTTTCCGGCGAGGTCTATTTCATCCTCTACATGGGCGACCATTACCACCTGACCGTCAAGACCGACGACGGCGACCTCCTGTATGTCGACACCAACGACATCTGGGACAAGGGCGACCTCGTGGGCATCAATTTCAAAATGGACGGCGTCCGCGCCCGGTTGAGCGATGAGTAAGCGGAGTAGTTGGAGCATCCCCTACGTGATCTTCATGGTCCTTTTCGTGGTGCTGCCGCTGGTCCTGGTCATGGTCTATGCCTTCCAGGACAGCCAGGGCCGTTTCACGCTCGGGAACCTCGCGAAGTTCTTCACCGACGGCGACGCGCTCTCCACCTTCGCCGTTTCCATCGAGGTGGCGCTGGAGAACACCCTCCTGTGCATCCTCCTCGGCTATCCCGCCGCCTGGATCCTCGCCAACAAGCAGTACAACAGGAGCGCGGTGACCATCATCCTGTTCATCATGCCGATGTGGATCAACGCCCTCATGCGGACCCTCGCCACGGCCCAGCTCTTCACGATGCTCGGGATCACCCTCGGCAAGGGCACGCTCCTGTTCGGTATGGTCTATGACTACCTGCCGTTCATGATCTACCCGATCTACAACGTGCTCAACAAGATGGACAAGTCCTACGCGGAAGCGGCCGTCGACCTCGGCGCGACGCCCTGGACGGCCTTCTGGAAAGTGACGGTCCCGCTCTCGATGCCCGGCGTCCTGAGCGGCGTCCTCATGGTCTTCATGCCGACCGTCTCGACCTTCGCCATCTCGGAGTTCCTGACCAACAACAAGATCAAGCTCTTCGGTACCATCATCCAGGAGAACATCAACTCCTCGATGTGGAACTACGGCGCGGCGCTCGCCTTCATCATGCTCATCATCATCGGAATCACGTCCCTGCTGTCCAGGGACGAGGAAGAAGTCGAAGGAGGACTCATCTAGCGTATGAAGAAGCTGATCGCCAAAGTCTATATCTGGGTGCTGCTCGTCCTCCTGTACGCGCCGCTCGTGTTCATCGCCGTGTTCTCCTTCACGGAAAGCAAGGTCCTGGGCAACTGGGAGGGCTTTTCCACCACCCTGTACCGGAACCTCCTGACCGGCCGGATGCAGGGCAACGCCTCCCTGATCGCTGCCGTGGAGAACACGCTCCTGATCGCCGTCGTGGCCGCCCTCATCTCAACCCTGCTCGGGACCGTCGCCGCCATCGGCATCCACAACCTGCGGGGCCGGAAGAAGAAGGCCGTGACCTTCCTCAACAACATCCCGATGATCAACCCGGACATCATCACCGGTGTCTCGCTCTTCCTGCTGTTCGTGTTCCTGCACTTCAGCCAGGGTTACCTGACGGTCATCCTGGCCCATGTCACCTTCTGTACGCCGTACGTGGTGCTCAGCGTGCTGCCGAAGCTCCAGCAGATGAACCCCAACATCTATGAAGCCGCCCTCGACCTCGGCGCGACGCCGGGGCAGGCCCTCCGGAAGGTCCTGATCCCCGAACTCCGGCCCGGGATGGTCTCCGGCTTCATCCTCGCCTTCACGATGTCCCTCGACGATTTCGCCGTGACCTTCTTCACCCGCGGCACCATCGGCCTGGACACCCTTTCCACCTACATTTACACGGACGCCCGCAAGGGCGGTCTCACGCCCGAACTGCGTCCGCTGATGACCCTGATTTTCCTGATCATCCTCATCCTGCTCATCATCATCAATGTCCGGCAGGAACGCATGAACGCCAAAAACAAAGAATAATGAAAAGAATCCTTACCGTCCTCGCCGCTGCGGCGCTCGTTCTCGGATGCTCCGAAAACCGGGAACAGATCCTCAAGGTTTACAACTGGTCCGACTACATCGACGAAACCGTCATCGGAGAGTTCGAGACCTGGTATGAGGAACAGACCGGGGAAAAGGTCCACGTCATCTACCAGACCTTCGACATCAACGAGACGATGCTATCCAAGATCGAGAAGGGCCAGGAAGACTACGACGTGGTCTGCCCGTCCGACTACATCATCGAACGGATGCTCCGGAGCGACCTGCTGCTCCCGATCGACCGTGATTTCGGGGAGACGCCGAACTACATCGACGGCAACCTCTCCCCGTACATCCGCGCCTGCTTCGACAAGATGGAGGGCAACGGCAAGAACGCCAACGACTACTCCGTCGGTTACATGTGGGGCACCACCGGCATCCTTTACAACGCGAAATACGTCACCGACGAAGAGGCCGCGACCTGGGATGTCATCCGCAACCCCAAGTTCGCCGACCGCATCTTCATCAAGGACTCCGCCCGGGACGTGTATTCCCAGATCATCCTGAAAATCAGGGAGAAGGATGTCGCCGACGGCAGCGTCACGATGGACGAGCTGATGAACTACACCTCCGACGAAGACCTCGCCGCGGTGGAGGAATACATGAAGGAGGCCAAGAAACTGGTCGCCGGCTGGGAAGCCGATTTCGGCAAGGACCAGATGGTCCAGGAACTCGGCTACGTCAGCCTCAACTGGAGCGGCGACGCCGTCTGGGCCGTCGAAGAGGCGGCGGAGGCCGGTGTCGACCTGCGCTTCGCCCTGCCGAAGGAAGGCTTCACCGTCTGGTTCGACGGCTGGGTCATCCCGAAGTATGCGAAGAACGTGAAGGCCGCCAAATACTGGATCAACTTCCTGAGCCGGCCGGACATCGTCATCCGCAACGTCGAGGTGACGGGCTATGTGTCCGTCAGCGGCGCTCCCGAGGTGCGGGACGCCTTCACGGATGAGGCATACGAACCGATCGACCTGTCCTACTTCTTCTCCCCCGCCGACACCGCCGTCTGCGCCAATCCCGTCCTGTATCCGGCCCGGGAAGACATCGAGCGCAGCACCCAGGAGCACGACTGGGGCGAGAATACCGCCAAACTCATTGAAATGTGGTCCCGGGTCAAGGGCGACAACGCCAGCTACCTGACCTACATCATCATCCTCGTGGCCGTGCTGGTCGCCGCAGCGGCCATTGCCGCCAACAAGGTCCGCAAGAACCGCCGCCGCCGCGCTTCGATGGCGCGCCGCAGGAGGTAATCAGTCCTTCCAGACCTTCAGGTACTGCTGGAGGGCCCACATCTCGTCGCGATACCGGGCCGCCGCCGTGAAATCCAGTCCGGCGGCGGCCTTCTGCATCTTGCGCTTCGCCTCTTCCGCGGCCTTCTCGACCTGCGGACGGGTCATCGAGCGGATGACCGGATCCTGCAGGACGGCCGCGAGGTCCGCCTGGAGGTAGCCGTCCACATAGGCGGAATTGGTCGGGCGCTTGGCATCGTGGCCGAGACCGACGGAGACGGTCCCCCGGCCGAGGTCGGAGGGATTGGGGACGTAGGTCGGGGCCGAGACGGAGTCTTCCGCGCTGACATGCCCGCTGACGCTGTTGCGGAGACGCGGGTTGACCTCCTTGCCGGTCGCGCTGCCGCCGAGGAGGAAGCCGCTGATGTGGCTGGTATCCTCCTTCGCATTGACCAGTTCGCTGACCAGGATGTTGGAGCGGACACTGACCTGCTGCGGGGTAATCCCATGCAACTGATTGTATTCCTGCTGCTTCTTGCGCCGGCGGTCCGTCTCGTAGATGGTCTCCTGCATCGACTGGGTGACGGTGTCGGCGTACATGATGACCAAGCCGTTGACATTGCGGGCGGCGCGGCCCGCCGTCTGCGTGAGGGCGCGCCCGCTGCGGAGGAAGCCCTCCTTGTCCGCATCGAGGATGGCGACGAGGGAAACCGTCGGGATATCAAGACCTTCCCGGAGGAGGTTGACGCCGATCAGCACGTCGAAAAGCCCGTTCTTGAAATCCTCGATGATCTCGACGCGCTCGGCCGTATCCACATCCGAATGGATGTACCGGCAGCGGATGCCCATCTTGGTGAAATAGCTGTCCAGTTCCTCCGCCATCCGCTTGGTGAGGGTCGTCACCAGCACGCGCTCGTCCTTCGCCGCGCGGACCCGGATCTCTTCCATGAGGTCGTCCACCTGGTTCTGCGTAGGACGGACCTCGATCGGCGGGTCCAGCAGGCCCGTCGGGCGCACAATCTGCTCGACCACAAGGCCTTCCGACTTCTCCAGCTCATAATCGGAGGGCGTCGCACTGACATAGACCGTCTGGCCCGTCACCGACTCGAACTCGTCGAAGGTCAGCGGGCGGTTGTCCTTGGCGGCGGGCAGGCGGAAGCCGTATTCGACCAGCGTCTCCTTGCGGGAACGGTCGCCGCCGAACATGGCCCGGATCTGCGGGAGCGTGACGTGGCTCTCGTCGATGAAGGTGATGAAATCGTCCGGGAAATAGTCGATCAGGGTAAAGGGCCGCTGGCCGGGTTTCCGCCCGTCGAAATAGCGGGAATAATTCTCCACGCCGGAGCAGTAGCCCATCTCCTTGATCATCTCGATATCGTATTCGACCCGCTGCTTGAGGCGCTTGGCTTCCAGATACTTCCCGATGGATTCGAAGTATTCGACCTGCTTGACGAGGTCGTCCTGGATCTGGCTCACGGCCATCGCCCCCTTCTCCTTGCTCGTCACGAAATTCTTCGCCGGATAGAGGAGGATCTCGTCGAGCTGCTCGAACGTCGCCCCCGTGACCGGGTCGATCAGGGAGATCGCATCCACCTCGTCGCCGAAGAATTCGATCCGGGCCGCATAATCGGCACCGCCGAGGAACACGTCCACCGTATCGCCCCGCACCCGGAAGGAGCCGCGCTTGAAGTCGGTCTCCGTCCGGTAATAGAGCGCATCGACGATCTGGTACAGGAGGCGCGTCATCGACAGCTGCTGCCCCTTCTGCACCTTCACCGTCTGGTCATGGAAATCGTCGGGGTTGCCGATGCCGTACAGGCAGGAGACGCTGGAGATGACGATCACGTCGCGGCGGCCGGACATGAGCGCCGAGGCGGCGCTGACCCGGAGTTCGTCGATTTTCTCATTGATACTGAGGTCCTTCTCGATATAGGTATCCGTCACGGGCAGGTAGGCCTCGGGCTGATAGTAGTCGTAATAGGAGACGAAATACTCAACGGCATTCTCCGGAAAAAAGGCCTTGAATTCCCCGTAGAGCTGGGCTGCGAGCGTCTTGTTGTGGCTCAGGATCAGCGCCGGACGCTGGAGGCGTTCGATGACATTGGCCATCGTGAACGTCTTCCCGGAGCCCGTGACGCCGAGCAGCGTGACGTTGTCCACGCCCTGCGACAAGGCTCCGCAAAGGGCGTCGATGGCCTCCGGCTGGTCGCCGGAAGGACGGTAGGAAGAGGCTAGCCGAAACTTCATAAAACGGTAATTTCGCGCAAAGAATGCAGGATTTTCGTGCAAAGATAGAAGGAAAAAGTTTGTTATATGAAAAAATATGCTTAATTTTGTGCGGTATAGTACAAGAAAGACAAAACAAAATTAATATCAATTCAGTCTATGAAAGGTTTTAAGACTATTTTTGGAGTCCTTGCCACCGCAAGTCTCCTTTTCTCCTTCAACGCTTCTGCGCAGGAGAACAACAACCGTGACGAAAACGGCAAGATCGTCCGTGGTGCCTATGAGACCAACCGTGCCCTTGACAACACGTTCATCACCATCGCCGGCGGTATCAACTCCGTCTTCGATGACAGCCCGGCCGGTTCCAACCCCACCGATCCGTCCAAGTATGTGCTCGGCAAGATCGGTTTCGGTACGGAAATCGATTTCGGCAAGTGGTTCACCCCGAGCGTAGGTGCCCGTTTCGGCTGGCATGGCTGCAACAATGAGCCCAAGATCGGTCCCTGGAACCAGGCTACCGAGATGCAGCTCCCCTGGAACTTCATCCACGGCGACCTCCTCTGGAACATCTCCAACGCCATCGGCGGCTACAAGGAGACCCGTTTCTGGGACATCATCCCTTACATGTCCGCAGGTGTCCTCTGGATCGGTTACGAGCGCAAGGGCGTTCCGAACAAGGAAGACTACAAGAACATCTTCTACAACCAGGAATTCTGCATGGGCCCCGGCGTCATCAACAAGTTCCGCATCAACAACCGCATCAGCGCGGTCCTCGACCTCGGTTGGTACATCAGCCGTGAGGCCGCCTTCACCGGTGAAGGTTACTATGACGGCGTCAAGGACATCACTGCTTCCCAGCATGTCGCCAGCGGCAAGTACATCAGCTTCCCGACCGCGACCTTCGGCCTCCAGTTCAACCTCTTCAAGACCAACTGGGACCGTCACAGCTCCATCACCCCGACGATCATCCCCGTCCCGTTCACGCTGGACCAGTACAACACGCTGAAGGACCGCGTGGCCGCCCTCGAGGCTGAGAACGCCGCCCTGAAGGACAAGATCGCCGCTCTCGAAGCCGAGAACGCCAAGTACAAGAACCTCCTCGACAACGGCAAGACCTACATCTATCAGGATGGCAACTTCGTCGAGACCGAAGCCACCGTCGCCACCCCGGCGATCGTCTACTTCGACAGAGGTTCCGCGAAGATCTCCGACCGCGAACTCGCCCACATCGAGTTCTACGCTGAGAACGCCCTTGATTCCGACACCGAGCTCCTGCTCGTCGGTTCCGCCGACAAGGCTACCGGCAACGCCAAGATCAACCAGAAGCTCTCCGAGCAGCGCTGCGCCAACGTCAAGAACGTCCTGACCAGCAAGCACGGCATCGCCGAAGGCAACATCGAGTGCCAGCCCGAAGGTGACACCAACAACATCTTCGACACCCCGGCCAAGAACCGTTGCGTCGTGATCCGCATCAAGTAATTTCCAAACGGAAATACACCAAAAGGAAGGAGTCCTGCCGTCCGCAGGACTCCTTTCCTATTTATATCTGCCAGACACCGAACGACGGGCGTTCTTTATCTGTGCCGCGGCGAATAGCTGCCGCCGGTGACGCTGAAGAAGCCGCCCTTGGAAATGGTTACGAGGTCCTTGCGCCGCTTGACGCTGCCGATCTGGATATCCTGCCGGGTCCACTTGAAATAGCCGCCCACATCGACCGTATGGGAGTTGACCTCGCGACGGCGAAGGTTGCCGGCGCTGTCGACGTACATATAATGGCGTTGTTCGTCCTTGACGTCGACCAGTTTGCCCTGGGAGGCGCGGACGGCCGCTGAGATGACGTCCCAGTAATGGCTGTCGGGTGCATCCATTCCGACCCGTTTGTAGAAGTCGCCATGGAAGGCATCCATTCCCTTGCCGAGCAGGTTCTGGATGAAGTTCAGCATGCTGTTGTCAAAGTAGGGTTTCGGTTTCATCGGATCTACGGTCACGCTGTTGAGGGGTTCCGGACGGATAATCACATCCGGAAGGTCCATATCCACCTTGAATCCCCAATCGCCGTCGACGATGCCCAGGCGCAGGTCGCCGAAAGGAAGGCCGATGTCGAGGGTCAACTCATTGAAGCCATACAGTTTGCGGTCCGGGAATTCCTGTTCATCCCGGGCCTCGGCCATCCGCTGCTGGAAGTCCGCGGCCGCCGCCTGCCGGTCCTGCCACTCCTCTTCCTTGATCTTGGCCAGTACTTTCTCCAATTCCTCGCGTTGCCAGGCGATATTCTCGCCTTCCGAGGCCTTGTCCGAATAAGTCCCTTCCACGATACCGTAGATCTCGGAGAGGGTTTTGAACCAGAAATACTTGGCGATATTGGGATCCAGGCAGTACAGGGCGTGCTTGGAGATATCGGCCCACCATTCGTTCAGAAGGGGCCGCATCAACTTGTTGAAGCACTCCTCCTGGTGGCGCATCTCCTCCTGCGCAGAAGGAATCTTCAGCTGCTCGAGGCGCTCCATCGGGTGCGTGTACATCATCATGATGACGGCAGGCCTGCCGATGCGCTTATGGGCTCTCTCCCAGACTTCGGTGGGTGCATCGGGATGCGCCTCATCCCAGGCCGCCGTCTGCTTGGCGATTCTCTCCAACAGGGCCAGTTCGGCCTTGTTCTGGCGCTCCGCCATCTCCTTGTCAAGGGCATCGTATTTCTCCTTGGTGGCGTGGTTATTCCGATACCAATTCTTGAGCGCCTCAGGGAGCACGCCGCTGAAGGTGTTGTTGTCTTCATCGTAGGTACCGAACCCGCCCTGGACATAGGCCATGCGCCAATGATAGTACCGGTCAAGGGTATAGAGGCTCCAGAAAGTCCGGTCGTCCGGAATGTAGAATCCGTCCACCTTGTATTTCTTCCGCAGCGCGAAGGTGGCCAGACGGTAGCCCTTGGAGAGGGTGGACCGGGCAGAGGAACTGATATTCAACTTGCCCATACTTTTCCGCGCCTGGGCGCTCTCCGCCGCGGCTTTCTTCGACGAAGGGAGATCCTTGGCCGCATCGAACAGCTCCTGGATATTGTCGGCCAGGCCGTCGAGGGCCATCGCCTCGCAAATGCTCACGCCCGGAGAAGCATCGATCGCCTTCTGGGACTTGTCCCAGGCCTTATCCCCCTTGGCTTCGTATTCGGAGGCATACCGACGGTTCATTTCGCGATTGCCCTCCAGCGAGGCGGGACTCGTGAATGAAAAGTCGGCTTCGTTGCTCACGAACTTCTCGTTCCGGCTCCAGGTGATCGCCTTGCGCAGGTTCGTGAGGTTTTCATCGGTGAACACGGACTCAAGGATGTTCTGGAAATCGCCCCCGCTCTCGGCAGCCCGCATCTGGGCCACATCCAGTTCGGTCAGCAGTGAATTCAGGAGCAGCACCGAATTCTCGTCGAAATAGCCGAAGGACATGGACTTGAACAGATAGTCGACCGCTTTGTAGGGGCTGTCGTTCTTGTCCTCCAGCATGGCCTTATACAGCCATGCGCGGCCGTCCTGCAGGCCCTGCGGGGTCATTTCCAGGATCTTGGGCACGATCTTCCGGGCCTTGGGCAGGTCGCCCATATCCAGGGCGCACTCAATCTGGCCATAGTATGGACCGGCGAAGTCCGGCTGCAGTTTGGAGGCCTCTTCAAAATACCCGGCGGCCGTCTCCGGATCCTCGATCTCCAGCAGCAGGGAACCGGTGGTGGTCAGCAGCGACGGATGCGGATAAAGCTTGCACTCGGCGATGGCCATTTCAACCAGCGGGCCGGTGACCGTCCCGGCGGCCATGGCGCCGGCGGCCTGTTTGTTGAACCCGAGGATGTTGTTTTCAATCTCCTTGCCGGTCTTCCCCTGATTCTCGGCCATAAAATATTCCATTGCCGCCCTAATCCCCTCAGAAGTCACATTCCGGTCGGTGCGAAGCCCGTGTTTCTTCTTGCTTGTCGACGAAGCCGACGACAGGGACGATGCGTAAACGGGAGAAGGAACGTCCTGCCGGTCGGTAATGGTAATGGCGGAAAAACTGCCGCCGCCGGCGAGATCGTTGGCCGTACCGGTGTCCGTCCACGGTTTGGTACACTTCGGCGGGGCCGGAAAGAGCGACTTCCTTGCCGGCTTGGCGGGCGTCCCCGTTGCGCTGCCCATCGAACCGAGAGCCATCTTCACCATATCGTCGACGCTCATGCCGGGAGGCAGTTCCTCGCCCTTGAGGCTCTCTCGGATCTCCGCCTCGATCGATGCGCGGTCGATGCCGGCCATGGAAAGTGCATCTCCCATTCCCCCGCCGGTCTCCTCCTTCCAGTCGTTTCCTACGCAGAAATACATGTTGGAGGGAATGAACGTGCTGAAAGACTGCAGGTTCATCGCTCCGAACCCCTCCCCATCCGGCGATGCAAGCTCGACGACGGACACCTTGTCACTATTATAAAAAAAGGTAAAACTGCTACCATCGCCGGCGCGGTATTCATCGAAAAACCAGCCTTCTTCGCCGTTGATCCGGCAACTGCCCTGCCGGATGAACCGGAGCTGCCCGCCGGTAAAAGCCCCGGCACCGGGCTGGGACTTCCAGGTCTTGGCCTGTTCATCCAGTAGATAGGATCCCTGCGCCGTGGTCAGTACGACACCATCCGCCATCTGCGAATGGGTGCGACTCATGGAAACGCCGCCGCGGGATGCCAGTTCGACCGTTATCGACACGGAACCCAAATCCAGTTCCGCATCTTCAACGGCCTGCGAGGCACTGAGTTTCATATAGAACTTACCGCTTTCCAACGCCTTTACGAGCGGCGCGGAAACAAAACTGTCCTGGGCAAGGGCGATGCCGCAGTTCATCGCCATTGCGGCGAGGAGGATGGTCATTCTGTTCATATGGTTCGTGTTATTATGGGGATGGCTATGTACGTGTCACCTTCAGGACGTGGCGGATGGCGCGGATCTGGGAAACGACCTTGTCGAGCTCCAGGTTGGAGGGGACGGAGAGTTTCATCGTGATCTCGTAGGTGCCGGCGCGCTGGTTTTCGGAAACGTTGAAAGAGCGGATGGAAACGCGGAAATTGCCCGAGACGGACATGATCTGGCTCAGGACGCCGCCTTCCAGTTCCGTCGTGATCCGGAGGGCGACCTGGAAGGTTCCGGCCGAGGGCGTGTCCGCCCAGCGGACCTTCTGGATGCGGTAAGGGTATTCTTCCATCAGGCGGGCGGCGTTCGGACAGGTAATCCGGTGGATCTTGATTCCTTCCGCGCGGGTCACGAAGCCGAAAACATCGTCGCCGAAGACCGGATTGCAGCATTTGGCCATCTTGTAGTCGAGGCCCTTGAGGTCGCGGGCATTGATGACGAGGATGTCGTCCTTGCCTTCCCGTCCGGCCTTGGCGGTCTTGGCCTGTTCGGCCGCCTGTGCGGCCTCGACGGCCTCCGCATGCCGCTGGTCTTCCGAGAGGATGTAATCCTTGACGATGTTGACGTCGAACTCGCCGGTGCCGATGGCCGCCATGAAACTGTTGATCGAAGTGAAATGGTACTTCTTCAGCAGCTCGGTCTGCATCTCGGCAGGAAGTTCCAGCTTCCAGTTCTTGAGCCGGCGCGAGAGCATTTCCCGGCCGTCCGCCGCCTTCTTGAACTCGATCTCGCTGAGCGCCTGCTTGATCTTCGAACGGGCTTTGGTCGTGACGACGGCATTCAGCCAGTCGGCGGACGGCCGCTGGTTCTTGCCGGTCAGGATCTCCACCACGTCGCCGGTCGAGAGCTTCTCCTTGATCGGGACAGCCTTCCCGTTGACCAGGCCACCCGTGCAGCGGCAGCCGATGTTCGAATGGATGTTGAAGGCGAAATCCAGGACGGAGGAGCCCGTCGGGAGGATGCGGAGTTCGCCGGTCGGCGTGAAGACGAAGATTTCCCGGGCGGGCGGCTGCGGCAGTTCCTCGGGGCTGTCCGTATCGGGGTGTTCCAGGGCGAAACGGACGGCCGTGAGCCACTTGTCCATCGACTCCTCCCGCTGGATGCCCTTGTAGGCCCAATGGGAGGCAAAGCCGTTCTCGGCCATGTCATCCATCCGCCGGGTCCGGATCTGGACCTCCAGGTAGCTGTTATCCCTGTTTTTGACGGTGATGTGCAGGGACTCATAGCCGTTGGTCTTGGGATTGGTGATCCAGTCGCGCAGGCGCTTCGTGTCCGGCTCGTACTCGGCCGTCACGAAGGAATAGACCCGCCAGCAGAGTTCCTTCTCGAGTTTGGGATCGTCGCCGGGGCAATCGATGATGAAGCGGATGGCAAAGACGTCATAGACCCCCTCGAAGGGCACTTTCTGCTTCTGCATCTTGGCCCAGATGGAATAGGCCGCCTTGGTCCGGATTTTCAGTTTGTACTGGATACCGGCGTCGGAGAGGGTCTTCTTGAGCGGTTCGATGAACTCGGTCATGAGTTTCTCCCTGTCCTTTTCCGTCGCCTTCAATTTATTGGTAATCAGGCGGTACTGTTCAGGCTCGGCATAGCTGAGATAGATATCCTCCATCTCGCGCTTCATGTTGTACAGGCCGAGTTGGTGGGCCAGCGGGATATACAGCAGCAGGGTCTCCAGGACCTTCCGTTCCCGGTCGGCCTTGGAGAAAAGGTCGAGGTTCCGCATCACCTCCAGCCGGTCCGCCAGCTTGAGCACCGTCACGCGGGGATCCCGGGAGTACTGGATGATCAGGCGTTTGTATTTCTCCGCCTCCAGGCGGGTGTCCTTCGGCTTGATGGTGGCGATCTTGTTCAGGCCATCCACCATCGTATAGACGGCCGCATCCATCTTCAGGGCCTGGATGTCCAGTTCCGGATGCAGGCGGACGGCCTCGTGCAGGAAGACGGCCGCAACGCACTCGGGCGGCAGGCCGATCTCGTCGGAGACGATCCGGGCGACGCCCAGGGGATGCTCGATGAACGGCTTGCCGTTGCCCCGGAGATCGCCCCGGAGCGCCTCTTCGGCAAAGGCGTAAGCCCTGTGGATCAGTTCCCGGCCTTCTTCGCTGTAGTTCGGGAACAAGTCTTCAAGCGGTGTTGCCATACTCCCCTATTTTTGATACGTGTACAGTTCGTGGATTTCGCGGTCGTACCCCTCGTAGAAGCCCTTGGGCATGCCGAGGATGATCCGGGCGCCGCGGTTGGCCAGGACGGTAATGGCGCCCGTCACCGGGTTGAAGGTCAGCCCTTCGATCTCGCCCGTGCGGCGGAAATCGTCCATCGTCCGGAACAGGCGGACCTCCGCATCCCGCGCCAGGGTGCCGTCCGGCTTGTAAAGGTCGCAGATGTACAGATGGTCCGGCTCCTCCTTCTCCGCATCCCCGTCGTCGCAGGATATGAGCATCTTGCCCATCAGGACACAGATGCCCTGCTGCAGCTGCGGAACGGGATGCAGCATGACCTTGCCGACATAGGCCGAGGTGGCGAGGTCATAACAGTAGAGGAATTCCCCGTGGACCCAGTCCGCCATCCAGACATGGCCCCGGGCGGCGTCCACGGCCAGTCCGCAGCACTCCACCTGGCCGGAATCCGGGTTCCAGGGAATCGAGCGCCGGTATTCCAGGGTCCCGGCATCGAAGACCGCCACCTGGATGTTCTCCCCGACACCGTCCATGAAGTACTCGCAGCCGGCGTAGATTTCGCCGTCATGGACATCGATGTCGCCGATGTGGTTGACATCGCCCGTCATCGCGGCGAAAGGCTGCTCATTGGCCAGAAGCAGCTCTCCGTCAAGGGAATACTTGTACAGGGCGGTCAATCCGGAGACATAGTAACAGGTCCCGTCCGTCGCGACGCCCTGCCGGCCGGCAACTTCAGTGACGCCCGTCAGGTGCAACGGGGATTTGTCGCTGGAACAAGCAGCGGCCGCAAGGAGGACGGCCAGGACGGGGAGGAGCATCGGTTTCATGGCGCAGCGGATTATTTCGCCTGCTGGCGGGCCGTCAGGGCCCGCTGGAAGGCGCGTGCATTGGCGAGATGGTCGGAATAGGAGGCGGCGAAACGGTGGGACCCGTTGAAGGACGGATCCGCGCAGAAGAACAGGAAATCATGCCTTTCCGCATTCAGGACCGCCTCGAGGCAGTTCTTCGGCGGGCAGGAGATCGGTCCGGGCGGCAGGCCGGGGTACAGGTAGGTATTGTACGGCGAATCCACTTCCAGATGGCGGGAGAGGATCCGGCTGAGGCTGTAGCCGAAGCAGTAGGCCACGGTCGGATCGGCCTGCAGGAGCATCCCGCGGCGGAGGCGGTTGAGATAGACGCCGGCGATCGTCGGCTGCTCGGGCTCATAGCGGCTCTCGCCGTCCACGATGGAGGCCAGGATCGAGACCTCTTCCGGCGTCAGCCCTTGCGCCTCCGCCTTGCGGATGCGCTCGGGGGTCCAGAACGCCTCATAGGCCTTCTTGAAGATGACGAAAAGCTCCGACAGCGAGGCCGTCCAATAGACCTGGTAGGTATCCGGGATGATGCGGCAGAAAAGCCGGACGGTGTCCGTCCCGAACCGCGCGAGGGAATCGGGAGACTGGATGAAAGCCGCCACGGCGGCGGAGTCCGCGAGCATCTGCGAGCCGATCTTCCGGGCCAGCGCCCCTTTCGAGCGGATGGAGCCGGACAGGGTCAGCCGGACCGGCGTCTGCCAGCCGTGGCGGAGCATCCGCGCGAGATAGACGCTGGAAGCGGAGGGATCGACCGTATAATGGCCGACCTGCATCTCTTCCAGGGCTCCCTGGGCCTTCAGCGCACGCCTGAGACTTCCGGGGCGGCGGACCTTGCCGGAGGAAAGCAGGTATTCCTGCACCAGTTCCGGCTCCATGCCGGGACGCACAAAGAACTCGAAGCGTTCCGTGAAGTTCGGGACCTTCCGGTCGATATACTGCCGGGCGGCGAAGACGCCTGCCGCAACCAGCAGCACGGCGCCGAGGGCGACCGCCGTCCATTTAAGCGCTTTCTTCATGACGGTCAATTATTTCTGGTGGAGCTGGACCTTCTTCGGCGGGAGCGGGCGGAGCAGGATCTCATCCCCTTCGTACAGGCGGGAAGCGTCGTTCATCCCGTTGAGTTTCAGCAGGTCCTTCACCCGGACGGCATAGCGCTGCGCGATGGCGCGCACCGTCTCGTCCGCATTTTCGACGATGTGCTTTTCAAGGCCGGGGGCCGCCATCTTCTTCTTCTTCTCCAGATAGACCACTTCCCCCGGCAGGAGCTTCTCCACCGAAGCCAGGTCGTTGAAATGGAGCAATTCCTTGAGGAACAGATGGTTATCCTTCGCGATAGAAGCATAGTCCTCCCCTTCCCGGGCGTAGATGAACGGGACCCCGTTGCGGGAATACATCCGCCGGGACAGGGAGAAACTGTATTCCTCGGCCACCTCGTTGCCGCCCCAGGGCTTCGGCTCCTCGATCTTCAGCGGGGACTCCGGAATGGCGGCGGGATAGTCCGCATCCTCCGACAGCGGAAGCATGTCCGGGCTGCCTTCGGCATAGACCTCGGCGACGGTCATCCCGTCGAATTCATACAACTTGAATTCCTCGATGTACTTGATCAGCTTGACGGCATAGGACGGGTCGGTGGCATAGCCGGCCTGCTTGAGGCCGTTCGCCCAGCCCTTGTAGTCCGTCGTCTCCAGGTCGAACAGGAACTTGTAGCGGTCGCGGTAGCGGAGGAAGTCGGAATGGTCGCGGAAAGAGGCTTCGGCGTCGTCATAGGCCCGGAAACACTCGTTCTTCGCATCGTCGTCGGCGTGGATGGTGCGGCCCTTCCAATTGTTGTGGCACTTGATGCCGAAATGGTTGTTGCCGTCCTTGGCCAGCGTGGAACGGCCGGCGCCGGACTCCAGGAGACCCTGCGCCAGGGTGATGCTGGCAGGGACGCCGGTGCGGTACATCTCAGCGACGGCAATGCCGCTGTACTTGGCAATATATGCGTCCTGGGGCGTCTTCGTGTCCCGGGCGGAAAGGAGCAGGGCCGCTGCGGCCGCTGCCACCAGTACGAGCATTCTCTTCATAAAAAAACGAGAGGTGTCCTGTGACACCTCTCAAAGATAGGGATTATTTTCCAATTTCGAAAACATCGCCGTCCTTCCCCGCGCAAGTTTCCGGGAAGACGCTCCGGCATTCCTCCTCGTAGCGGGACGCATCCCTGCAGCGGGAGGAGAAGTGCGCCACGACCAGCCGCCCGGCTCCGGCGTCCCGCGCCAGGGCTGCGGCCTGCAGCGTCGTCGTGTGGTGCCTGGCCTCCGCCTGGTCGGCGTATTCCGCCAGGTAGGTCGCCTCGTGATACAGCAGGTCGACCCCGCGGACCCACTCCGCCTCTTCCGGGAAAGGCGCCGTATCAGAACAATAGGCGAAACTCCGGGGCACGTAGGGCTTGTAGGCCACCTCGGCGTTCGGGATGACGCCGTCGGGACGGACGACATCCTCCCCGCGTTTGATGGCACCGATCTCGGTCAGGGTAAAACCGTACTGCGCAATCGCTTCCTTGCGAACATTCCACATCGGCTCCTTTTCCCGGAACAGGAACCCGAAAGTCTCGATGCCGTGGTTCAGCGGGAAAGCGAGCACTTCCAGCGCCTTTCCGTCGAAGACCGTTTCCGGGGCTTTCATCTTCAGCGGGACGAAATGGATTTCAAAAGGGATCCCTTCCCCGTAATAGCTGAGGAAAAACTTCAGCACGGGGCCGAAATTCGCCGGGGCATAGATGTACAGGGGCGCCTGCCGGCCTTTCATCCCGATCGTGGACAGCAGGCCGAAGAGGCCGAAGACATGGTCCCCGTGGATGTGGCTCAGGAAGATGGCATCCAGCTTCATCATCGGGATGCCGAGCCGGACCATCTGCCCCTGCGTCCCTTCCCCGCAGTCAATAAGGAACAAGCGCTCACGTACTTGCAGTACCTGAGCGCTCTGGTTCCGGTCCCCCACCGGCATCGCCGAGGCGGTGCCGAGGAGGGTCAGGGTAAAATTATTCACCTTTCTCGAGTTTGTCCTTGAGGGCGGCGAGTTCGGAGATGTCACCGAGGGTGGTCTTCTCGACGGTGGTGTTCACCTTCTTGATGGCCTTCTTGGTGCTTTCGGCCTCGGCATTCTCACGCGCGGCCTTCACTTCCTGATAGGTGCGGAGGTGGGAGACGCGGATCGTGCGGGTGCTGCGGCGGAGTTCGATGACCTTGACCGGGAGCTTGTCGCCGACGACGGCCTGCTTGCCGTCTTCCTTCACCATCTCGCGGTTGAAGGCAGCGGCCTCGGTGCCATCCTCGAAGGTGACGGTAGCGCCCTTGTCGCCGGTCGCGGTGACGGTGGCCTCAAGAACGGTGCCGACCGGGTACTTGGCCTCGAGTTCATCCCAAGGGTTCGGGGTGAGCTGCTTGTGGCCGAGGCTGAGCTTGTGGTTCTGCTCGTCGAAGTCGAGGATCACGACGTCGATCGCATCGCCGGAAGCGACCATCTCGGACGGGTGCTTGATCTTGTTCCAGGAAAGGTCGCTGATGTGGATCAGGCCTTCCACACCGTCCTCCAGCTCGGCGAAGACGCCGAAGTTGGTGATGTTGCGGACGATCGCCTTGTGGGAGGAACCGACGGGATACTTCTCGCGGATGGACTCCCAGGGGTTGGCGGTGAGCTGCTTGAGACCGAGGGACATCTTGCGGGCCTCGCGGTCGAGGGTCAGGACGACCGCCTCGACCTCGTCACCCTGCTTGAGGAAATCCTGGGCGCTGTGGAGGCGCGGGCTCCAGGACATCTCGGAGACATGGACGAGACCTTCGACGCCGGGGGCCACCTCGATGAAGGCGCCGTAGTCGGCGATCGCGACGACCTTGCCCTTCACGGTGTCACCGACCTTGACATTCTCGTCGAGGCTCTCCCACGGGTGGGCGGTGAGCTGCTTGAGACCGAGGGCGATGCGCTTCTGCTGCTCGTTGAAATCGAGGACGACGACCTTGATCTTCTCGTCCAGGGTGACAACCTCTTCCGGATGGCTGATACGGCCCCAGGAAAGGTCGGTGATGTGGATGAGACCGTCCACGCCGCCGAGGTCGACGAACACGCCGTAGTTGGTGATGTTCTTGACCGTACCCTCGAGGACCTGGCCCTTCTCCAGCTTGGAAATGAGCTCGGCCCGCTTCTGCTCCTGCTCGGCTTCGAGGAGGGCCTTGTGGGAAACGACGACATTGCGGAACTCCTGGTTGATCTTGACGATCTTGAAGTCCATCGTGGTGTTGACGAACGCATCGTAATCGCGGATGGGCTTGATGTCGATCTGGGAGCCCGGGAGGAAGGCCTCGATGCCGAACACGTCGACGATCATGCCGCCCTTCGTGCGGGTCTTGACGAAGCCCTTGACGATCTCGCCGGCATCATAGGCGGCGTTGACCATATCCCAAGACTTGAGGGCGCGTGCC
>JAEEGF010642489.1_pt1 | contig 42824 bp, 18 predicted proteins | sample 9134171 | NCBI WGS metagenome assembly JAEEGF01 (sample SAMN16246542, study PRJNA631951) | gut metagenome | biome: gut microbiome; feature: rumen; material: AP-attached | host: Bos | place: Iran: Karaj | collected 2018-10 | reverse complement strand
TTTGCGCACAAATGAACTTAAAACAATAGTATATGATGAGAAAACTATTTTTACTATTCATCCTGACCATCCTGCCACTGGCCGCGAGTGCCGATGCCGTTGAGATTAATGGTATTTATTACAATCTTGCTTCGGGTAAAATAAATACCGCATCAGTTACATCCAATCCGAATAAGTATTCTGGAGAAGTTGTCATCCCCGCCTCTGTCTCGTATAATGATGCTGACTACAGCGTGACCTCCATTGGCGGTTCTGCTTTCCAGAATTGCAGCGGTCTGACCTCTGTGACCATACCCAACAGCGTGACTTCCATCAGTTATTGGGCTTTCTCTAATTGCAGAGGCCTAACCTCTATAGCCATCCCAAACAGCGTGACCTCCATCGGTGCTCATGCTTTCGATTATTGCAGCAGCCTGACCTCTTTAACTATCCCCAACAGCGTGACCTCCATCGATACTTATGCTTTTGCGCGTTGCAGTGGTCTGACCTCCGTGTCCATACCCAACAGCGTGACCTCCATTGAAAGTTACACTTTCTCCGGTTGCAGCAGTCTGACCTCTGTAACCATCCCCAACAGCGTGAGCTCGATTGGTGTTTATGCTTTCAATTATTGCAGCGGCATGACCTCTGTGACTATTCCAAACAGCGTGACCACCATAGGCGATTGCGCTTTTATAGAATGTAGTGGCTTGACCTCAGTACAAATCTCAGATTTAGAAGCCTGGTGCATGATGTCATTTACTGGCTCTTATTCTAATCCCTTATACTATGCTCATCATTTATATTTAAATGGAGAAGAGATATTGGATTTAGAAATCCCCAATAGCGTGACCTCCATCGGTAATTTTGCTTTCAATGGTTGCAGCGGCCTGACTTCTGTGACCATCCCCAACAGCGTGACCTCTATTGGCCGTTATGCTTTCGCTGGTTGTTGCGGTCTGACCTCTGTGACCATTCCCAACAGCGTGACCACTATTGAAAATTCGACATTCAGCGGTTGCAACAGCCTACCCTCTGTGACTATCCCCAACAGCGTGACTTCAATCGGTACCTATGCGTTCTATTATTGCAGTGCCCTGGCCTCTGTGACCATCGGCAATAGCGTAATCTCAATAGATAAATTTGCTTTCAGTAAATGCATCGGCCTCACCTCTGTGACCATCCCCAACAGCGTGACCTTAATCGGTGAATCTGCTTTCTCTGGATGTAGCGGACTTATTGCCGTTGATTTTTCCAACAATCTGACAATCATTAAGAAGGAGGCATTTTACGAGTGTTCGAGTCTTGAATCTATTATCATCCCTGCATCTGTAGAATATATCTATGAGAAGGCTTTTGCCGATTGCCCGAAGCTGGCAAGCGTAAAGAGTATGGCCGAGAATCCGCCGTTCCTCTATGATAATTCCTTCTCAAATTACGAGATACCACTCTTCGTACCGCCGGTCAGCATAGACAGTTATAAAGCCGCGAACGGCTGGAAAAACTTCACGAACATACTCTCCATAGACGCAGCGAAGCACACATTGACTTATCTGGTAGACGGAGAGGTCTATAAGACCTACGAACTGTATGAGGGCGAACTGATCACTCCAGAGCCTTCTCCCACTAAGGAGGGCTATGAATTCTCCGGCTGGAGCACTATACCACCGACAATGCCAGCTGAAGATCTGACCATCAAAGGAACGTTTACGCTCATCACTGATTACGACGAAATCAAAATTACCAGCGCAGGGCAGACTACCTGGTGCAGTAAGTATGACCTGGACTTCACGGATGTTGAGGGTATGAAGGCCTATATCGCCACGGGCTATGACAGGATTACTGGCACTATCTGGTTATCCCGCGTGTTCCAAGTTCCTGCAAAAACGGGAGTTTTGCTGATTGGCAAAGAGGACACTTACAAGGTGCCACACAAGACTACTGGTACATATTACGTCAATATGTTCGTAGGCACACTTGAAGCTATGACACTCAATGAGACGGACGGCGAATACACGAACTATTATCTGTCGAAAGGAACGGAAGGCGTAGGTTTCTACAAGGTGAAAGGCAGTGTGAACCTTGGTGCCCATCGCGCCTATCTGCCTTTGCTGAAAGGAACTACCGACGCAGCGAACACCCGTTATATCGGCTTTACCTTCGACGACGGCGCAACCTCCATCGACCCATTATCAGCTTCCGATGCTGATGATAGCAACGCCGCCTACTACAACCTCCAAGGCCTGCGTATGGATAATCCCGCCAAGGGTCTCTACATCAGCAAGGGTAAAATGGTCATTGTCAGATAACCCGACTGAATTAATCATTTGAGCCGGCTGAATTGATTCGTTCACCCGGCTGATTTGATTAATTGAATCGAGTGGCTGACTTTGAAGAGTCAAATAAATCCCGAAACGTTTGGTCGTTTCGGGATTTTTGTGTATTTTTGCAGGCAGTATTACATATTAACTTAGAAGAAAAATGAAAAAAGTATTTCTTTCCTTGTTTGTTGCCATGATGGCAATGGTTGCTGTAAAGGCTCAGCAGATAGCAGTAGTGTCTAAAACCGGATCTACAAGTGTGTATCAGACCCTGAAAGAGGCTATAGAAGGTGCATCAGACGGCAGTGTCATCTATCTGCCCGGAGGCGGCTTCCAGATTGCTGATGATGTCATCATAACAAAGCCGCTTTCCATTATTGGCATTGGTCATAAAACAAAAAACGAAAATGTGGATGGTAACACTACGATCTCAGGTAATGTAAATTTCGGTAAAGATAGTAGTGGAAGTGCTATTATGGGGTGCTATATATCAGGCAATATAGAGATAGGAAAAGGCGATGATACTGGAGCAGTAAACAATATTATGATAAAATATTGTAATGTGAATGCTATTAACGTAGGAAGAAATGATTGCACAGGATTATTAGTAAATCAAAATTATATTAGAAGATCATCCAATTTTGGAGGTTCATCGGTTACGCTGAGTAATAATATTATATATACTTTTGAAGGGATTTCTGGTGGTGTTATCGTTAATAATATAGTGACAAACACTTATTATTTACATGTCATATCTGCATCAAATTCCACAATAAGTTACAATGTCTTCTTTAATTGTATGGGTGGCGCATCTAATAACGGATTCTGCGCAGGAGGAAATAACCAAGGAACTGACAATATTTATCCATATAAAAATAATGGGTATGCTCAATTTGATAATAAGATTATTTTAGATGAGAATGTGGGTTGGGGTGATGTGTTTGTCAAATACTCTGGTATTACTCCTAATTCAGATTTCCATTTTACGAAGGATTACGTCCAATATGAACACATCGGTATATATGGCGGAACTGGTTTCAGTGACGGCGCGCTGCCTCCTGTTCCATTCATTGTCAGTAAGAGCATTCCTGAACAGACTGATGCCTCAGGTAAACTGAATATCAAAATCCGTGTGAAGGCAGGAGAGTAAACCTCCATCGAAATGACATAAGATTTCTACCTGTTTATTTAGAATTATATGAGAAGAAATAATAATGTCTGCTTGCTTGTCTTTCTGCTAATGCTGTTGCCTTTAGCTGCATCGGCTCAGTTGAAGATTGCTGTTGATGAAGCACAGAAGCGCAAACTATCTATGATGACGCGGATGTTTATTACCGAGTTAAATGATGGCGGCTTTGATCCTGTCAAGCAAGAGATAAAGCGACGTACGCGAGCTTCTTCTGGCAATATACTTAACGAACTTAGACCCCATCGTCGAAGTAAGAATGAAGGGCGTCTTTATGCTGCTCCTGATACCATTAATGGGCGAGCTTTCGTCTCTGCCTTTATCACTCTTAAAGATAATAGTAATGTGAGTGCCCTTGAAGCGCTTGGCGTGAAGGTACAATGCAAGTTCGAGAACGGCATCATTACATCCGAGATTCCAGTTGATCAACTTGCAACAGTTGCTGCATTGAGTAATGTGACGCGTATCAGTGTGGCACGTATTTTGGAACCTTATACTGATTTGGCTCGTAAGCGTACCAATGTCGACGACATCCTAACTCAAAGTGATGCAGCCCTTTCAGCAGGCCTTAATACGAAATATGATGGTACTGGAGTATTGTTGGGAATCATCGATGCAGGTATAGATTTCCAACACATAGCTTTTAAAGATAAGGATGGTAATAGTCGTATAGTGGGAGGGTTTACGTATGATGGTAAAGATGTATCTTACTATGATTCAAGTAATATCTCAACTGCGACAACTGATAATTCAGAAATAGATCATGGTACACACACTGCTTCTATTGCTGGTGGATCCAGTGTGATTATTGATGGTGATAATGTTACTGTAACAGATGATCATAGCAAAGCAACCTATGGTGGTATGGCTCCAGGTGCTTCCCTTTTCCTTTTGGGCGTTCATGATGTTTCTGATGTAGATATGTCTACATGTATTAATTACATCTGCACTTATGCAGATAATCAAGGAATGCCTGTAGTGATAAATAATAGCTGGGGAAATATGTCTGGTAACCATCAAGGCATTGGAAAAGATGAATTAAGGGATATATGTTCACAGTATTTCAAAGACAATCCGAATCATATTTGTCTTTTCTCATCAGGTAATCATGCAGGAAATAGTGCAGACGATGAAGGTGGTGGCGTTTATGTTCATGGAACAGCTAGTGAAAAAAGCCCGTTGAGGACGATTATCAGGCAGAAGGTTTACTCTAATGATGATGCAGGTTATGTTTATTCAGGAATGTTAGCATATGCGTGTTTAAGGAATACGTGTACAGAATTGTTATGTAGATTATATATCCTAAATAACCAAACAGGAGAAATCTTAACATCTATTCCTCTGACCGAAAGTGGATACGTGACAGGACTTAGTGATTACTATTCTGGTCAACTCTATTTTGAAATTGATAATGAGTTGGGAGCAGCTTATTTATCGACGCCTGGTGACGATGAGCTTAAAACAAAAAAATACAAAGGTTCATCTTATAAGACAAGTGAATATACGTTGGCTTTTGAAATTTATCCAAAATCAGGTAGTGAGGAAATTGATATTTGGGGGTGGAAAAACTATTTTACAAATCATCTGAATACAGAAGGTATTATATGGACGGCAGGATCTGATGACATGTCAGTAAATAATCAAGCAACATATCCAGATGTTATTTCTGTTGGTGCTTATGTGTCGGGTGTTGGAGGAACTGATTATAAGGATAACCCACATCCCTTGACAGACATATATCAATCTGGTGATATTGCTCCTTTTTCAGGCTATGCTACAGAAGCTGAAAGTCCATCTGGAGTCTATTATCCCTGGATAACAGCACCTGGTACTGCAGTTATATCAGCTGTAAATCATTATCATACATCGGGCTATTATTTAGGCAACGAGACTCATAATGAGTATTATCGTGTAAATAGTAACAAGACTTACCCCTATGGTACTATGAGCGGTACTTCTATGGCCTGTCCTGTTACCGCAGGTATTGTGGCTTTGTGGTTACAAGCTGCGAAGGAAGTCGGTATGTCGTTAACAACCAGCGACGTGAAACGCATTATGGCAGAAACGGCTATCAAAGACAGTTATGTAACAGGTACGAACTCTTCCCATTTTGGCAATGGCAAAATCGACGCTTTGGCAGGTATTGCTAAGATATTGGAAGAAGGACAGAAGCCGAGGATTGAAGCCACACCTACCGAACTGATATTCGAAGGCATAATGAAACAAAAGCTTTCGCAGACAGTCAACGTGAAAGGATGGTATTTGTCTGGCAACATTACTGCTACATTAAATGATGACAGCGGTATCTATAGTATCAATAAATCTAGTTTTGAGGCTAATACTGAAGGCACTGACATTATTGTGACATGGGCACCGACAGAAGCGGGGAAGACGACAGCAACTCTTACTTTATCAGCTGATGGCATTGAGAGTGTTGTAGTTACCCTGACTGGTAATGCTGATGCATTACCCCCTGTTGTTTCGACCAATACAAAGCGTATTGTTATTACCAGTAGAATAGGATCTACGAGCAGTCAAGTACTGACTGTTCTCGGAAATTATCTGACAGACGACATTTCATTATCTGTATCAGATGGTGACGGGGCCTTTTCTGTCAGTCCAAAGACGATATCAATGAGCGAGTCGGGTAAGCCAGTGAAGGTAAAAGTATCTTTCTCTCCCTCTTCTGCAGGCACTTATTCTGGAATGTTAAGTATTAGAACCAATGGTGTAGAGGCCGTCAGCATAATTCTGAGCGGAACAGGTACAAATGGCTCGACAACGCTTAGCAGCTACGAATATTGGTTCGATGATGATGTAGATAGCAAGAAGGCGGTGAGCATTAGTGGGTATGAGGCAGAAATAAACACAGGCATCTCTACTCAACATCTAAGTGATGGAGTACACAAATTCTGTCTGAGGTTCAAACAGTCAGACGGCATGTACTCTTCTGTGAGCACTTCGACATTCATGAATTTAAAGTCGGAGAAGAATGCCTGTATTGTCTATTGGTTTGATGATGATGTTGACAACACAGGTCGTACTGTCATTGCTGATACGGAAGAGGAACAGGAGGTGGCTCTTGACCTGCAAGATATGGATAAGTTCCCATATGGATTCCATCTTTTGAATATGCGAGTGGCTACTCCAGGCAAGAGTCTGGGCAGTGTCTATACGACACGAGTGATGAAAATGGCATCGGGCAATCCTGACAAGATGGAATACTGGGTGGACGGTGACTTTGCTCATCGTAAACGGGTGACGGGCAGCGTCGCTTCGTATGATGATAATTATTATGTATATACGAATCCCTTCGACCTGAGTGGTGTGCCAGCTGGCTTGCATCGCATTTACTACCGGGCAGCCAGTTCAACAGGCGTTTCCAACTCTGCGGTAAGTATGACGCCTGTGATGGTGAATTCGATGTACGAGCAAAACTATCAGGATGCGAGGATCCTCGGCTACAGCATCTCTGTGGACGATCAGGAACCGCAGATACGTGAGTTCGGCACTCCAAAGGAGGAAATCGTGATGTCGCACACACTGGATGCCCGAAATCTCTCATCAGGCAGTCATAAGGTGAAGGCCAAGTTTTGGAACTCTGCCTACGCCGGTGTCTCTGTGGATCAACAGTTCAAGGTGGTGATTCCAGAGCCTCCGACACTGCAACTGACTGCTCAGGAAAAAGACGGATTGGTGAGTCTGCAGTTTGAATCGGTACCTAATGACCTTCGCTATCGGATTGTACGTGTTGACGCAAATGGTGCAAAGGCAAGGGTTGATGGAAGAGAAGGCAGCAGCTATCCCGGCCTTGTGGAGTTTGTCGATAATCCCACTGCAGGTACCTATACTTATTATGTTCAGACTGCCTATACAGACTTCAAGGGCGAACAGCAGAGCCTGAAATCAAATGAGGTGAGTGTGACCATAGCGGAGAAGCCTGAAGAAGTCGCAAAGAAGTATGGAAACATCACTGGCAGTATAGCTTGTGACAAGAATATGCCAAGCTACGGATTGAAGGTTCTGTTCTCTGATGGCGTGTCTGTCAATGTGGTAGGAACACTGTTTATGCGAACGAAGATTCCTGAGGGCACAGAACTGACGATGACTGTCGAAGGGGATGACACTCATGAGTATGAACCTGCCACGCTGACAGTGAAGGCTGGCGCCAATGTGATAGCTCTGAAGGGAACACTCAAGGAGGAGTATATGCCAAATAACCTGGCAAACGACCTCGCTATTTGTTCGGCACTGGAACAGTCGGTGGCTGATGGCAAGGATCACCACCTGAAATTCACAGTGAAGAACCTCTCTGGCTATAACAAGTGGACAGGCTATCTGCGTGTGAAGGCTATCGACAGGAAATGGGCCGACAAGAAGGACATTGATATCGCTACTACTACCTACGAAAAGAAGAACTTCTATATTGGTGAGACAGAGCGGATAGAACTGTCTCCCAGTGGAAATAGAGAAGTGGATGTCTGTATAAAGAAACTGAATCTGAAGGAAGAGACGGAGTTCTATCTCTATTTGGAGTCAGTCGGAAAATGGCTTGACTCTGACGATTCTGAAGAGACCAAACCATTGGCTATAGCCGTAGGAGCCGATATCGCGAACAACCCGGTCGTGAAGACAATAGAAAAGACGGAACAGGCAGGACAGAACTGGGACGGGGAGGCAAGCGAGCGCTTCGCCTACCTGATGCTGGGACTGAGTAGCCTGATTCAGGGTATTGACGGAAATGTGGGCGACCTGAGTGATTGTTACGATGCAGCATTGGATGCCGCTAAATCCGTAACAGGAAAGTACACTGCCAGTGAAGCCATTTCTGCAGTGTTTGAGTGGCTCGACGGCAAAACTGTCCTGGAAGCTGCATACGAACCTTCATTCTTCAACCTGAGTACCACAATATATGGGATCTACAGGTTCACCAAGTCGACTGTCAAGCCTTCCTATGTTCAGAAATACTGGACAGATATTCTGGGCGCCTCTTATGACTATGCATCAGCACAGCTGGTGCTCCATGATCTTGTCGTCGTGGGAAAGGCCATAAAGACTAAAGACCCGATAGAGGCAAGCCTGCTGAGTGCAGAATTGCTTTATTCGCTGATGTACTCAGGTACTGCCGCTCCCTATGCCAGCATGATGTATGCTTACATGGTGGTGGGTAAGGCGATGGTGTCAAAGCTTCTCGAATTTGCCTCCATTATGAGGGGAAGATATATTGTGACACGACTGAAAGCCAACAAGCCGTACGATGGTGATGAAGAGAACCGGCAGAATACAGCCGTTGACTTTAAGATTGTCGTGAAGACCAAGAACCTGATAGGCAGCAGTACCATCAACTTCCAGAAAGCCGATGCAAGCAGCCAGATCAAGAGCGTGTCCATTAAGGCGGCCCACAAAAAGGGTGATGTGCCGGCAGAGTTCTCGTATACGCCAGTCTTCATGAAAGACTGTGTGATGCTCAAGTCGGACGGCAGAGGTATTACGAACAGTCGTTCCCTTGACGACCAGAACGAAATTAAAGAGTTGTATATGGAAATCAACTGGAGCAACGGCCGCCAGACGCTGATACCACTCAATGATGAGACTGACGGTATCGACATCAGTTTCATAGGGGCAGATCCTCAAGGTATTGATGATTTTGAGAAAATGAAGCCTTTGGTCTATACAGTCACGTTGACGACTGCAACGGGTAAGGACAATATGGCTGACGAGCTTTACTTAGGAACCAATAAGAACAGAAAATGATGAGAAAGATATTCTGTATAGCATTTTTACTGATTGCGGCATTCTCAGCCAAGGCTCAGAAGGTGACGTTCTTTTCGCCGCAGTTTGAGGAGGGGGTAAGGCTTCATATCGGTCTCGGAGAGACGGAGGATGTGCTGCAGACGCAGACGGATACGATCACTCGTATCAATCTGTCGGGACTGGGTATTACCGACATCCGTGATGCCGTATACCTGACAGCAGTGGAAGAGCTCGACCTCAGCTATAATGAGATAGAGGATGTTTCGCCCTTGCTGCCATTGGAATCGCTGCGTGTACTCAATCTGAGCAATAATCTTTTAGAAGATGTCAATATCCTGGCGTTTTTTCAGGCAGAAAGGATGGAAGTAGATGTCACAAATAATTATATCAGCGACTTCTCTTATTTCTTTTCACCAACTCCATGCGAGTTCTCTTTCTTAGGAATGGGACTTCAATTGGTGAAAGATGCTCCTTATTTCGATGTCTACCAATTCTATGTGGATATCAATGATGAAGGTCTGCCTGTCTTTTCATATCGTGGCTACACCAACATGGCGGCTGCAGTCAATCTGAAAAGCGGTTCTGAAAGTATGTCTGCACAGTTGGATGGTGAAACCCATACAGTTGCCATGAAGAATTGTCCTTCGGAAATAGTGACTGCTGTCCTTACAAATGGTGAAAATGAAGAGACAACTTATGTGTTGCCGCCTACAGATTATTCAGTAGAGGCGGGGATGACCGTCACACTGACAACCGGACTGCCGGATGACTATCGTCTATCGTATGCTTATGCTGAGACAGGCTCGGTAAAGATCATTGACAAGGCGATAGAGTATACGGCTCCAGGCGAGGCACGGGAGGACATCGTCTATTTTTGCTATTTCCTAGGTAATACTCTCAAAGGCTATTCCCGTATTTATATCAACAGAAAGAGTAAAGGTGTTGAGAAGATTACCATCAGTAAGGCCAGACAGCTGGCATATTTCAGTAATCACGATTTGAACTTCACGGATGTAGAAGGTTTGAAGGCCTACGTGGCCACGGGCTATGACAAGGCAACTGGTACCATCTGGCTCTCTCGTCTCTATGATGTGCCTGCTAGAACGGGTATCCTGCTGATGGGTGAACCAGATACGTATGAGGTTCCTGTATCCGCTACAGGCTCCCCATCTTATTATAAGAATATGTTCAAAGGAACGCTGGACGGTACTGCACTCCAGACCACTGACGGTGACTTCACGAACTACTACCTGTCGAACGGTAGTGAAGGTGTCGGCTTCTATAAGGTTGGGGAAAAGGGTGTGACACTCGGTTCCAACCGTGCCTATCTGCCTATTCCCACGGTGATTAATGCTGTTGGTGAGGCTGGTTCAACGGTAGCTATCAGTGTCGGTGGTGCTGAACAGGTGCCCTATTACAGCGACCAGAGCCTTGACTTCACGAAGATGGCTGATAAGGGCATGAAGGCCTATACGGCAACGGGTTACGACTATTCCACCGGTACGATCTGGTTGAGCCGTGTGAATCTGGTGCCTGCTTTGACTGGTGTGCTGATCATGGCACCGAAGGGTAGCTATGATGTGCCAACAGCCTCAGTAGCATCTGTTTATGAGAATATGTTCAAGGGAACATTAGGTGGTACGACGATTCTCACCGAGGAGGACGGCTTCATCAACTACTACTTGTCGAATGGTGCTGAAGGTGTCGGTTTCTACAAGGTCACGAAGGAGGGTGGTGTCGCTCTTGGCAAGAACCGCTGCTACCTGCAGATTCCGAAGGTGAATCCTTCTGCCGCATCCCGAGGTGCTGAAGCCTCTCAGACAGCTGCCGATACCTATGGCATCGTAACCAGTGATGTCATTGGTATCCCCCTCTTTGGCAGCACAGGCACAACGGGAACGAATTCAATTGAAAATGGAAAATCGGATAACGACATCTACTATAACTTGAATGGCCAGCGCATAGACAAGCCAGGCAAGGGTCTCTATATTCATAATGGTAAAATGGTCATCATCAAGTGAACAAAATGAAAAAGTATCTATTGTTATTTCAATGTCTGGTCGTATCGTCAGTGTTGATGTTTGCGGGAACGGTCAACCAAGAGGTTGCCATGCAGAATGCCCGTCAGTTCCTGAATGAAAAAGGAAAGAGTAGATTGAAACTCTCCGTACCGGATTGTAGACAGAACGGGACTCGTTCTCAGGACGCTTCTTCAACGGACTTGATCTATGTGTTCAACATAGGTGACAGACAAGGCTTTGTCATTGTCAGCAGTGAGGAAGGTGCAGATCCTATCCTGGGCTATTCATTCTGCGGCTCGTTCGATGTTGACGACATGCCGCCGGGATTCCTGTCCTTCCTGCAGAGGTATACAGACGGCATCAAGTTTCGTCAGGAACATTCCATAGCCCCCTTGCAGAGAGGGGGAACCCGAACAGATGACAGACTGTCTGTAGGACCGATGCTGAAGACCAAATGGCATCAGCGTGAACCGTATAATAATGATCTGCCGTCTATCAACGGTTCAAAGGTCCTTACTGGCTGTGTGGCTACTGCTATGGCACAGATCATGTATTATCATCAGCATCCTACAGGCAGCACCTCGGCTATTCCAGGTTATACGTCGCCTAATGGTCTCGTGATGGAAGATCTGGCGCCCACGACATTCGACTGGGCAAACATGGCACTCTCATACAATAACTCCAATACGCCAGCGCAAAAAGCCGCAGTGGCACACCTGATGAAGTATTGTGTTACGGCTGTCAAGGCTGATCTTGGCCTGGACGCTACAGGTGCCTATTTACCGACATATTATTGGCGTGCCTATTTTGGCTATGGAAATGGCGTCAGAGAGAAATATTCACACCTGTTCGATTCTGATACCTGGGAAGAGATCATCTATAAGGAGGTGGCTAACGGACGGCCTGTGTTGAGTGCAGGTGGTCCGGGTACAGGCCGACATGCGTATGTCGTCGATGGCTATGACAATAGCAACGGCATGTTTTCAGTCAATTGGGGCTGGGGCGGTAGCTATGATGGCTTCTACCGTCTGACGGCAATGACTCCAGGTCCGTACAGATATGATGTCGATGATGCTGTTATCGGCATATCGCCTCAAGACATTGAACAGTACACCGAGGACAGTGAGGTCGTCCTGTCAACAGAGATGTTGAATGTGGGCAATTCGAACCGTTTTTATATGTATGGAAACCAATGTAATATCTCTTTCGAAGCCAAGCATGTCTCCAGACTCAATGGTATCTACGATATCGACTACAATTATGCCATTTATAAGAACGGTGTGTTTGTAGAGCATTACTATTCTGAAGATAATGTGCAGACCTATTCAGAGATGGAATATGGAAATTACATCGGTTATACGCAGAATCTGTACGTTCCGGCTTACGACAGTAAACATCTCGGTGAACTCTTTGTGGAACCTGGCATTTACAAAATGATTCCAGAGAGCCGCGAGCACGGAAAAATGGAATGGAAGGAAAACATTGGCAGCGACCAACTTTTCCTGAGCATTGTGGCCTGTGGAGATCAGAGTCTCACGCTCTATGTCGGAGATCCGCCCGTGGAAGTCACAGATGAACAGCGGTCGGAGCTGAGTGAGACATTCGCAGGGCTGTTGACTCAGGCAAAAGAACTTCAAGAGACCATAGATGCCAATACTGGTCAAATAGATGCTGCCAATAATGGTATTGAAGATGCTGAGAAACTTGTAGAAACCATGGAGGGCCTGGTCAATTCGATCAAGAATACATTGAATCAAAATGATCAGCTCACTGTTGAGGAACGCAATGCATTTTTTAAGCGGCTTAATCCCTTGGAGTCAGAGTTGGATGATGATGACTATGATCTGGGATTTATCGCCTTTGATCTGAAAGACGCTAAAACTGAAAACGAACAGTTGAAAATAGATATTCAGGATATCATGCACAGCATTATTATTTGGAATGATAATGTGTGTAACCTGACTACTACGGCCTCTTATGACATCTCGTGTGCCAAGGCAGAGGATATACAGTCTCAGATGGAGGCTTTAGACCTGGCCTCTGTGACCGATGTCATTGTAAAGGCACAGACCCTGCTGAACGGAATGGCAGAGCTATATGAGAAGCTCAAAGCCCTTGAACTGGAAGTTCTTGGACTGCCGGCTCATGTGACAATTCCTATCGGGCAGTCCGGCGAGGCAACTTTCTACAGCGAATATAATCTTGACTTTAGTGGGAAAGAGAGTGTCAAGGCCTATGTCGCTACGGGCTACGATAAGGCAACTGCTACCATCTGGCTGAGTCGTGCCTATAAGGTCCCTGCAAAAACGGGTATCTTGTTGATGGGCGATGCTGATGAACATGAAATTACGGTCGTTGCTTCAGGTGACACGTATTATAAGAATATGTTCAAGGGCACGCTGGAAGGTACGACACTTCAGACGACAGACGGTGCCTATACAAATTATTACTTGTCGAAGGGTGCTGAAGGAGTCGGTTTCTATAAGGTGACCAAAGAGGGGGGAGTTGCTCTTGGAAAGAACCGTGCCTATCTGCCCATTCCAACGGTGATAGAGGCCGTCGGTGAGGCTGGTTCTTCGGTGGCAATCAGTGTCGGTGGTGCAGGACAGGTGCCTTATTACAGTGACCAGAGCCTTGACTTCACTGAGATGGCTGATAAGGGTATGAAGGCCTATACGGCAACTGGCTACGACTATTCTACAGGTACGATCTGGCTGAGCCGTGTGAAGCAGGTTCCTGCTGAGACGGGTGTACTGATTATGGCGCCGAAGGGCGACTATGAAGTGCCAACAGCCTCAGTAGCATCTGTTTATGAGAATATGTTCAAGGGTACCTTAGATGGTACGACGATTCTCACCGAGGAGGACGGCTTTATCAACTATTATCTGTCGAATGGTGCTGAAGGTGTCGGTTTCTACAAGGTCACGAAGGTTGGTGGTGTCGCTCTCGGCGCGAACCGCTGCTATCTCCAGATACCGAAGGTGAATCCTTCTGCAGCCAGTCGTGGGACTGAGGCTTCTCAGGTTACTTCCGACTTGAACAGCTACGGCATCGGCACCAGCGATGTAATTGGTATCCCTCTCTTTGGCAGCCGAGGCAGCAATGGTGAGGGCACGACGAATATCCGTGAGTCTGTTATCGCAACGGAGTCAGAAGTTTATTACAACCTCCAAGGTCAGCGCGTGGACAATCCTTCGAAGGGGCTATACATACGCAATGGTAAAAAGATCGTGTTTAAATAAATCCATCTTAGAATGAAGAAATTTGTTATTTTTCTGTTGTTGTTGCCTTTATCTGCTTTGATGTATGCTGGGAAGTTGTCAGAGCAACAGGCATTAGAGAAGGCAAGACAATTTATGCCTGGCAGACTATTTGATGCTTATGAATCAACTGGAGCGTTCTCAAGAGGCGAGTCTGCTCATACACAGTACCTTTACATCTTTAATGTGAGGGATGGAAAAGGTTTCGTGATTGTCTCTGGTGATGACAGGACGGAACCAATCCTTGGCTATAGTATGGACGGACATATAGATGATGATATGCCATTGAACCTCAAGGAGTGGCTTGAGTACTATGCCCTGGAGATAAAATCTCTGTCGGAGGACTATCAGCCTGTGAGAGTAAGAGCAAAGACCCGTTCAGACATGAAAGCCATTAGTCCGCTGATTGAGACGACTTGGAACCAAGGAAGACCCTATAATCTGATGTGTCCTATGGACGGTGAAAATCGTTGTGTGACAGGTTGTACTGCTACTGCTCAGGCGCAGATAATGTACCATCACAAGTGGCCAGAATCGAGTACGGCTATTCCTGCGTATGTGACCAGTGAAAAGAAGATACCTCTCGACGAACTGCCTCCTACGACGTTCAAGTGGAACAAGATGAAACTTCAATATAACTATGATGAAACAGGTGAGGCCGCCGATGCTGTTGCTGAATTGATGCGATATTGCGGACAGTCTGACAAGATGAATTATACGTCAGGTGGCTCTGGTGCCAATATCATTCTAAGCGCCATGATCAGTCATTTCTCCTATAGTAAAAACATGAAAAGGATCTACCGGAACAATTATTCATGTGATCATTGGGAGAGTATCATCTATCAGGAATTAGCGGAGGGAAGGCCTGTACAATATGTCGGTTTCCCAATAGAAGGTTCTGGTCATGCCTTCGTTTGTGACGGCTATGACGGTGATGGGCTCTTTCACCTGAATTGGGGATGGGGAGGAGGAAGCGACGGATTCTTTGTACTGTCTGTTGCTGATCCTTCTAGTCCAGGTGTTGAAGGAAAGTCATCCACGAAAGGTTTTAGTGAGAGTCAGCATGCTATTATCGGAATAAGACCTGGCTATCAGGGAGAAGTCGAGATACCCAATATCGTGGCATCTGGTCTTAATTTCATCAGTCAGTCCTATAGCCGTCAATCTGCTTCTGAGAATTTCGAGAACATAGTGTTGAGAGAATATATTTCTGTCAGCTATAATATCGAGCCCACTTCCACCTATGATATTGAAGTGGGGTGGGGACTATATCAGAATGATGTGCTGAAAAAGGCTTATTCGTCTGGGGTTAAGACAGCAGAGGCCCGTACATATTCCAGTGTCTTAAATGAGGCATCGCTTTCTTTCGGAAAGGATCTTACAGACGGCATTTATTCCCTGCAACAGATCTATCGTATTCCAGGAACCAGTGAGTGGATATTGTGCCCTGGATATATGAGCAGTGGCCTCGTGGCAGACATCAAAGGCACGTCGATGACGATTCGGGCTGTGGATACAGGAAATATAAGTTTTGAGGTTAATAAGGTTTCTTGTTCGGATTATCCCCAAGCTGGTGCTACTGTAGACGTAAATGCCAATATTACGAATAAGGGTACCAATACATCTTTTAAGGTATGTCTATGGAGTCAGAAAAAAGGTTCTTCAATGTGGACTCGTGTGGGCTATGGTTCCCTTTATTTTAGTAAAGAGGTGACAACTCAGGATATAACCATATCCTATATTCCGGATGAGGCAGGCGATTATAACCTGAAGCTAACCAGTAATTTCTCGGACGAAGCATTGGGAACGGCTGAGATCTCAATTTCTGCTTCTGAAGAAGTGACGCTTGATGGAATCATATATTCCTGCTCAACTTCCTATCGTAGAGCAATCATTTTAGGTGCTATTAGTAACGATCTTCCCAAAGATGTCATCATCCCGTCAACGGTATCTGCAAGTGGAGTGGATTGTAATGTCGTCTCTATCAGTAATGGGGTGTTCCGGAATATGTATAATTTAACGAAGGTTGTTGTTCCCGAAGGTGTAGAGTCTATTGGCATGAATGCATTCTATTGGTGTCAGTCGCTTCAGTTGATAGATCTTCCTTCTACAATTATGTCATTGGGGACTAATCTGATTTATGGTTCAAATAATCTGAAAGCAGTTGTTTCTCATATTAAAGAGCCTTTCGAAATATCTGACGAAGTGTTTGGAAAATTGGAGTGGGTTGATGGTGTGAGTACAGTTCAGCCATCTCCGGCTACGCTCTATGTTCCTGAAGGCACATTAAGCAAGTATCAGGCTATAAGTGGTTGGACCCGCTTTGCCAAGATTGAAGAGGGAGAAGTGAAGGACGTGAAGGTTGGTGACCTCAATTATCGTTATTCTACCAGTGGAAGCGAGGCGTCTGTCATTCCTGGAGATTACTCTGAACTGACTGATGTTACAATTCCATCCAGCATCACTGTCGAGAACAAGACATATTCAGTAACTGCTATCGAAGCCTCGGCTTTTCAGTATTGTAATAAGATGCAGTCTATAACCATAGAGAAAGGCATAAAATCTATTGGTAATGAAGCATTCTATAATTGTTCAAGTTTGAAATCTGTTGTTATTCCCGAAGGGGTTCTGTCGATTGGTAGTAATGTTTTTGCATATTGTTACCCATTGCAAAAACTGGAATTACCATCAACTCTTATTAGCATCGGTAAATATTTGATAAAGAGTTGTGATAATTTAGCTACTGTTATCTCGCGCATTCAGGATCCGATGGATATACCTGACATGACGTTTATGACTGAAAAATACATTGATAATCAGTGGACATACTTTCCTTCCCCAGCTACACTGTATGTTCCGGAGGGTACATTATCAAAATATCAGGCCATCAGTGGCTGGACACAGTTTGCCAAGATAGAGGAGGGAGAACTCAGGGAAGTAACAGTCGGCGACCTGAACTATTCCTACTCTACAGGTTCGAAGACGGCTACGGTATTACCTGGAGACTATGCGGAAATTGAGAGCATCACGGTTCCGGAATCCATTGATGTTGATGGTGTGACTTATAAAGTAACGGCCATCGCAAACGAAGCCTTCCGGATGGACTGGAATGGAAAGACCTCATCAGTCATATTGCCTGATGGGATTGTCTCCATTGGAAACAGGGCTTTTATGTATGTAAAATTCTCGCAGTTCCAATTGCCAAAGGCATTGATGCGTATTGGTGATGAGGCTTTTGAAGATTGTTCTAATCTAACTACACTGACGGTTCCAGAGGGTGTAGTGTCTATAGGTAATTATGCGTTCTATTATTGTTCTTCGTTGAAGAGGTTGGAATTGCCTTCGTCTCTGACAAGTCTCGGTGAGAGAATCATCAACTATTGTAGCAATCTGATAGCCGTGGTCTCCCACATTGAGGATCCGTTCGAGATACCTGTAACGACATTTGCTTCAGTAAAATGGGTCGACAATCAACAAATCGTCAATCCTTCCCCAGCTACACTCTATGTACCATTCGGTACTTTACAGAAATATCAGGCCATTAATGGCTGGACTCAGTTCGCAAACATGGAAGAGGGTGAATTGATAGAAGCGACTGTAGGTGGCTTGAATTATTTGTGTGCTACAGGCACCAAGACTGCTACAGTTGTTCAGGGTGACTATTCTGAGATGAAAAGTCTAAACATACCAGCTTCTGTGTCAGTTGACGGAATGACTTTCTCGGTGACAGCCGTCGGCAATTCCGCATTTTACTATTGCCCGAATCTTACTTCTATATCTTTACCCGCTTCTCTGAAAACAATTGGTGAATATGCTTTCTATTATAATAAATATATCAAGAAACTGTCTATTCCCGAAGGGGTGGAGTCTGTTGGGACTTATGCTTTCGCCTCTTGGTACTATTTGGAGACGTTGGAACTGCCTTCTTCTTTGACTGAAGTTGGTGATTTCGCTATTTCAGGGAACAGGAGCTTGACTGCTGTCTATTCCCGCATGGTCAGTCCGATATCTGTCAGCGACAATTCTTTCGTCAATCGCAGATGGGATTCTGATAATCAAGTATATGTCATCGATTCATCGCCGGCCACGCTCTTTGTTCCAGAGGGAAGCTTGTCTGCTTATCAGTCAATTGTGGGATGGACGATGTTTGCGGGAATGGAGGAGTATGCGGCATATGAAAATATTGCCATCGGAGCTGCCAAGCAGGTGGCGTATTATTCTGACAAGAATCTGGACTTTACGAACGAAAGGAATCTGAAGGCTTATGTGGCTACAGGGTATGATAAGACGACAGGCACCATCTGGCTGAGTCGTGTCTTTGACGTGCCAGCCAATACAGGCTTTTTGTTGATGGGCGATGCGGACACATATGAGATTCCAGTTTCCACTACGGGCTCCAGCTCTTATTATAAGAATATGTTCAAGGGTACATTGACGGGTACGACTATCAATACTACAGATGGCGAGTATACCAATTATTACCTCTCGAATGGTGACGATGGCGTCGGCTTCTATAAGGTGACTAAGGAAGAGGGTGTTAAACTTGGCAAGAACCGTGCCTACCTGCCCATTCCAACAGTGATTGAGGCAGTCGGCGAGGCTGGCTCAACGGTAGCCATCAGTGTCGGCGGTGCAGAACAGGTGCCTTATTACAGCGACCAGAGTCTTGACTTCACGACGATGGAGGCAGAGGGCATGAAGGCCTATACGGCAACAGGCTACGACTATTCCACTGGCACGATTTGGTTGAGCCGAGTGAATCAGGTTCCTGCTGAGACGGGCATACTGATCATGGCGCCGAAGGGTAGCTATGATGTGCCAACAGCCTCAGTAGCATCTGTTTATGAGAATATGTTCAAGGGTACTTTGAATGGTACTACGATCTACACCGAGGAGGATGACTTCATCAACTACTATCTGTCGAATGGTACTGAAGGTGTCGGGTTCTACAAAGTCACGAAGGAGGGTGGTGTCGCTCTTGGCGCGAACCGTTGCTACCTGCAGATTCCGAAGGTGAATCCTTCTGCTGCTTCTCGCAGTGCGGACGTCTCTCAGGTTGCAGCCGACTTGAACAGCTACAGCATCGGCACCAGTGACGTAATCGGTATCCAGCTGCTTGGCAGTACAGGCGGCAATGGTGACGGTACGACAAACCTCCGTAAGCCTGTCAACGCCATCGGCGAGCCAGATGTCTACTACAACCTGAACGGTCAGCGTGTGGATAAACCAGGCAAGGGCATTTACATTCATAATGGTAGGTCGGTTATCCTTAGGTAGATCATAACCTTTGATCCTGTCAATAGATACAAAATCGACTAACATTTCTTGTAATGTTAGTCGATTTGCAAAATATGTTAGTCTCTTTTTGGGGTATTTTCATTATTTTTGCAGCATATTTACTTATAAAACTATAAAATATGAAAAGGATTCTAATCGTTTTTGCATGGGTTATGACGGCAATAGTTGCCTTCGCCGATGACATGGATCAGTTTGTTCCGGCTAATTGGGGCAACTGGAAAAATCTGTCGGTTAGCGTCAATGACTTGACGTACTACGACAAAAACCCGCTGCCTATGCAGGCTGCTGTCTCAGGAAAGACCATCCACGTGGCCTGGCCCGACTGGAAAGCCAATGCCGATGGTTATTACTGTCTCTACTATCGTCGCTCTGCCGATGGGGGCAAGACGTGGGAGAATGCCCAGGCTGTGGTTTCCTCTCCGAATATGTCGATGGGTGACATCAACTATGTGGGTGGCGGCTATGGAAGTAATGCCAAATGGATGGAGGTGAATGGAGATCAAGTACATTTTGTCACCGTTCTTAAGTCTGAGGATGGTGAAAACAGTGAACTGCTCTACACCTATTCCAATGACGGCGGCCAGACCTTCCAACAGCGCATATTGGCTGAAGGCAGCGAGGGCGACGGCCATTATTTCTATGGCCGCCCGCATGTGGTGAGCGACGGCCAGACCGTGGTGATTGCTTTCCAGCAGGGACGGTATGGCAGCTCTCCTTATCATGTGCGAGTGTTCACCTCCTTCGACGGCGGTGCTACATTTGAAGGCCATCTGATAGAAACCACTCAGGAACTGGTCGACTTGAAGGTGTCCGGTACACGCTGGACAGTACTTGGCAACGACATGTATTGGTATCAGAATATGTGGTGGGGCAATGTCTATCTCTCAACCTCTACCGATGGCGGTGAGAATATCAGCACCCAGAACATCGCACCATTGGTCAAGGATGACACTTCCTGGTGCAGTCTGGAATATATGAAAGGTTATAACGGCGACGCGTTCAACTATCATCCTCAGATGACCCTTGAAGGCGATGTCATCAATGTCATCTTCAAGGGCTGTGCTGTGGAGGTGGAAGGGACACATCCAACAAACGACCGGTCCCATACCATCTTCCGCCGCTCCACTGATGGCGGTGAGACGTGGACCGACGCCATGTATCTGCCGGAGTCAATTGGCACACCCGGAACCATTGCTGCCAAGGGTCAGAATATCTATGTGCTGCAGACGCCTAACGGTCCTATCATGTATCACTCCCACGATGGCGGAAAGACCTGGGACATCCAGTACCGCTGCTACTGGGACGGGCGTTATGACGGCTATTCCAATTTCTATGAGTTGTATATCGCTCCCGACGATCCTACCGGTCAACATGTCTATATGACAGGCACACGTGCCCTGTTGGTGGAAACGAAAGACGGTTTCCGCTCTGTTCACCGCAACTTTGCACTTGGAACGGAGTCGTGGTTTGGCGGTAGGAACAACAACCATTCACTCACGGTGCTGCTCGACAGCGAGGGTACTGAGCACTGGGTGATGAATTATCAGGCCCCATACGAGTCCAATGATTATTTCTGGAACATCGTCTACCGCCGGAATGATCCTCTCCCTGCTACTGGTGACACGAATATGGCGCTCGACATCTCAAAGATTGAAGACCAGGTCATCAACAAACCGCTGACCAATGTCACCGTTCCCATGACGCCCAGTATCTATGGCACCAAAGATGCCACCACCGTGGAGTGTTGGGTGCGTGTGGACAAACCAGACTATACGACGGAGATTGCCAGTCTGACCAATAAATTACCGAATCATCAAGGTTCCTACTATCAAGGTGGATGGTATATCAACCTGTCCGTGAATGGCGACTGGTATTCGTTCTCAGCCGGGGTGTCCACAGAACAGTCTGTTGACGGCCATGGCAAGGAAATCTGGGACCGCTGGCGTTATCAGATAAAGGATGCTGGTATGTGGCATCATCTGGCACTGACCTATGACTCGAATGTGGAGAACGACAACATCCGATTCTATATTGACGGTGTGCTCATGGGCACGGCTACTGAAATAGGACCGCTGGCCATCGGCAATAACCCCGTCATGATTGGAAAAGCCACTACCTACGGCAGCAACCAAGTCTTTGTGGACAATTTTGCCATCTTCGACCGTGCCCTCACTCAGGAAGAGGTGCGCGCTCATATCTATCAGGCACCTACGGGCAAGGAAGGGAATTGCTGTCTGCTGCTCACTTTCGACGGGTCGCTGCAGGATAAGAGCCAGTACCACAACGATCCCGTACCTCTGATGGATGCCATACTCGCCGGGCACGATGGCATCCGTCCGCCTCACCCTGATTTCACTCTTACCAGAGATGCTAATAGTAAGACCGTCTATGCTAACGATGTGACGCAGGACGGCGAAGGGGTGTGGTGGGTTCTGCCGTATCCCGGCAATTTCACTTCTTATAAGACCAGCGAACAGCGTCATGTGTCCCAAGATTTCAGCCGCGATCCCGGTACCTACGAATACACGCTGGTGACCAAGGGAAAGGGCGACTGCAATGCCTATGCCTCGGCTTCAAAGACCATCACCATTGGTGGTTTGAACAGGGTGGAACCCAGATCTGCCGGACGGAGCGAGGTCGTTGCCCTTAGAGTCTGGGGTGGCTATACCCTTAATGAGAACGCCAGACCCACGGTTCAGCTCCGTCAGGGCAGCACTCTGATCGACGGAACTTGGATCATGAGTGAAGGCTATGATCATGAGAAGATGTTGTCTCTCGATGATATTGCCTATGCGGTGTTCGACCTTTCCAACGCACCGTTGGGGATGTATGACGTCCTTGTCAACAATCTGGTCTTGGCTAACGGTTTTGAACTGGAGGCACCCGAAGAGCCCAACGTGTGGATGGAGGTCAACGGCTGGGACAGAATGTTGATCAAGAAACCGAAGGACTTCTCCATTGACTACGGTAACTCGTCGAACGTAGATGCCTATAATGTGCCGGTTTATCTCTTTATACCGGAGGCCCGGCCTGATGCCATTGGTGATGGAGGGACTGTCATTAAAGAGGAACCCATCACCTTTGGCTTTGACTTCGACGTGATGCATGAGGAGCTGTTAGAGCCTGAGGCCATCGAATGGGCCAATAATGAATTAGGTGTATATCAGACGTTTAGTGATCCTCGTGGAGGAGGCAAGTATCGCTGTTATTCGTTCATGATACCCTATATCCCGGCACATGGTAAGGGACATAAGAGGATAAACTTAAGGTATTTTATGACATATAATACGGATGATGCGATGACGGTGGATGTTGTCTATATGATCGGCCAGCCTTGGGGACCCTTCATTGAAGAAGAGGCAGCCACACGTGGTACCCGGGCCGGGGGCAAAGGTATGAGCAGGGAGACTGCTGAGTGCCTGATGGAATATCTGGCTACCGGTGTCGTGGATGCAGCGGCTGCAGCCGTCCCGTTTGGCAGCTGTGTCTGGGGAGCCGGCAAGACTCTATGGCAGGGATTCTCACCTGCAACGAAGGACCGTTGGAGCACTTTGGGTACCAATCTGTTCAGTACGGCGTTCAGCTGCGCGATGGATGCCAATCCGTTAGGCTGGGGCTGGAGGGCATGCCAGTTGGCGAATATTGCCTTCAGTACGGCTATGAATATCTATAGTGCAAAGGGATGTCAGGATGGCGATGGCAAGGATAAGAAGATCAAACTCGTGAGCAGTTACGACCCGAACGAGATGATCGGTCCGTCAGGCTATGACGACAATGCCCATTACATCAAGCCTATCCACAACATGTCGTACACCATCACCTATGAGAACAAGTCTACGGCTACGGCTCCTGCCCATGAGGTCTTCGTCAACGACAAGCTCGACCTCTCGAAGTTCATTCCAGAGTCGTTCTGCTTCACGTCGTTTGGCTGGGCCGATCAAGTTTTCTATGTTGATGGTGCCCTGACACAGGAATTCACCCGCGATGTTCCGTATAATGTGAACGGACAGGATATCATCGTCCGTGTATCAGGATCCTTCGACAAGGAGACGGGTGTTGCAAACTGGAGTATGGTGTCTTTGGATTCAAAGGGTAACGAGATTGATGATCCTGACTTGGGCTATCTGCTGCCCAACAATGATGACCATGTGGGTGAGGGCTTCGTGACCTTCTCGATCGAACACAAGCCGAATCCTGCAAACGGTTCCACCATCAGTAACAAGGCAACGATTGTCTTCGATGCCAATGATCCGATAGAGACCAATACATTCGTGAACACCTTCGATACCGACTATCCGACATCAGGACTGACCAGTATCGAGAAGAATGGTACTACGATGATTGTTAAGTTTGCAGGCAATGATGATACTTCAGGAGTCGGCTCATACGACCTCTATGTGTTCAAAGACGGAGCAGAGGCTGAGCTGTTGGCTGCAGGTATTACCGCTAACCAGTATCAGTTCGAGACTGAGGCGAACGTCACCTATGCCTTCTGCGTGATTGCAAGAGACAATGTGGGATGGATGGAGGCCAAGGATCTGAAGCCGGAGTATCTGCCTGGTACTGCTGAGACCATCACCATTAGTAAAGCCAAACAGCTGGCTTATGTCAGTGGCAAGGATCTGAACTTTAAGATGGCATCAGATCTGAAAGCCTATGTGGCAACAGGCTATGACAAGACCACTGGCACCATCTGGCTGAGTCGCGTCTATGATGTTCCTGCTAAGACTGGTATCCTGCTGATGGGTGAGCAGGGTAACTATGATGTTCCTATTGAGGAGGCAGGCTCCAATTCTTATTATAAGAATATGTTCAAAGGCACTTTGACGGGTACGACCATCTATACCACAGATGGTAACTATACCAACTATTACCTGTCGAACGGTGCTGAAGGTGTCGGCTTCTATAAAGTCAATAAGGAGGAAGGCGTGAAGCTTAGTGCCAACCGTGCCTATCTGCCCATTCCAACGGTGATTGATGCTGTTGGCGAGGCAGGCTCAACAGTAGCTATCAGTGTCGGCGGTGCAGAACAGGTGCCTTATTACAGCGATCAGAGTCTTGACTTCACAGAGATGGCTGATAAGGGCATGAAGGCCTATACGGCAACGGGCTACGACTATGCCACCGGTACGATATGGCTGAGCCGAGTGAAGCAGGTACCTGCTGAGACGGGTGTGCTGATCATGGCACCAAAGGGTAACTATGACGTTCCGACCGTCTCTGTGGCCTCTGTTTATGAGAATATGTTCAAGGGTACATTGGAGGGTACGACGATCTACACCGAGGAGGATGACTTCATCAACTACTACTTGTCGAATGGTGCTGAAGGTGTCGGTTTCTACAAGGTCACGAAGGAGGGTGGTGTCGCTCTTGGCAAGAACCGCTGCTACCTGCAGATTCCGAAGGTGAATCCCGCTGCGGCATCTCGCAGTGCTGAAGCCTCTCAGATTTCAGCCGACTTGAACAGTTACAGCATCGGCACCAGTGAGACGATAGGTATCCAGCTGCTTAGCAGTACAGGCGGCAATGGTGACGGTACGACAAACCTCCGTAAGCCTGTCAATACCATTGGAGAACCTGATGTCTACTACAACCTGAATGGTCAGCGTGTGGATAAGCCAGGCAAGGGTCTCTACATTCGTAATGGAAAAATGGTTATCATTAAGTAGGTGATACCTTCCGTATTTTTGAATCCCGGGACAACTTCATGTTCCGGGATTCTTGTTAAATAAGTATAAAGGATTCATAGGTTATTTGCATGTTTAAAAAATAAACTATATCTTTGTAACATGAAAGAAAAGCAAGAACTTGACATTATCGCCCAAATCCGGGGTGAGATTATGGGCAGAAAGGAACTTACAGGCGAGAATCTTTTTCTGGCTTGGGGGTATCCGACGGCCATCGTTCTGTTCTTGGAGTTCCTTGCACTGAAACTGTGGAACGAGGACTGGTGTACATGGCTTTGGCTGGCCATTCCCTTGGTGGGTGCGCCGCTGATGGTGTATTTCCTGAGGAAGGACTACAGGCGTACGGGGCGGAAGACACACGAGGAACACTGCATCCTGCAGATGTGGATCTTCATCGGTTTTGTCAGTGCCGTTGGCGCCACAGCCATGGGTTTTGCTGGTGTATTCCCCATGCTTTATGGTACCTTCCAGGGACTGCTCATCGGTTTTGGCTGTTACATGACAGGGCTTATTGGAGGCTTCCGTCCCAATACGGTTTGCGGCATCATTGGCACCGTCGTGTCGTTCCTCTCTCTCTTCTTCCAAGGCGACCAGTGGCCCTGGCAGTTGTTCATCGCAGCCGTCGTCGCTGTCATCGTCCTCATCATTCCCGGACACATGTTCCGTCATTATGTCCAATCGTTAAACGCTAAGCCCTAAACGTTCGACTATGAATTCCAAGTTTAAGTTTCCCGTTATCAACCCGCTGCTCCACAACGAGCTGCGATTGAAGATCATGGTCACGCTCGACAGTCTGGAGAGTGCCGACTTCGTATATCTGTGTGAGATTACCGACTCTACGCGAGGCAACCTCAGCGTACAGATCAAGACCCTGCAGGAGGCTGGCTACCTCGAAGTGAGCAAGAGCGGTCTGGGCCGTCTCTCTCATACTGTCTGCCATATCACGCGCAAGGGCCACGATGCACTCTATGCCTATGAACAGGGCTTGCGCCAGTTGTTCTGCCGGAAAGTGCCCGACATGGACAGTCAATCGAAAATCAGCTAAAAGGCCTGATAACAGACGGCTTCTATACTATAACAGTGCTTTCATATGTTTTAAAATATTCATTTATAACTAAAAAAGGTTTATTATGCAAACAACTACTAAACGAACAATTCTGGTGCGAGCGGCGATGATGCTGCTCTTCACCTTGCTCGGCGCTACAGGAGCGTGGGCAGAAGTGGTAACCATCGGTGATAAAGGCGGCAGTGCAGACATGCCCATCTCGGCATCGCATAGCTATGTCTTGACTCAGCAGATTGTCACAGCTGAGCAGATTAACCATGCCGAAGGCAAGATCTGGAGTATTGCCTTCAACACTGAGAAGGGCGATGTATTCCGTGATATCGCTATCTACATCACCCCTACCGAACTGACATACCTCAGCAGCAGCGAATTCCAAGCTGTGAAGGATGACGACTGCATGTTCAAAGGCAATGTGGCATTTATCACGGGACAGTGGAACACCATCTACTTCGACAAGCCGTTTGAATATGATGGCACGTCGAACCTGATCATTACCTTCGATGACAACACCGGGTTTAGCAGTGGCAGTTGGGGAGCATTGTTATGCCAAACCTTCTCTGGCAACAGTATTTATGCTTACTCTGAGAAAAAAGACCTCAGTCCTACAGACTTGACCACATTGGATAATGCTTCGTATAAGAGTTCTGTAAGCTATCAGAGTCAGATACAGTTTGCTTTTGGTGACTATCCGACACCCGCCGGACTTGCCGTTACCGATGTGGGCGATGTCAGCGCATTGGTGCAGTGCTCACTGCGCGGTGAGGCCGCAGCGTGGAACCTGCGCTACCGCAAGGTGGCCAAGGATGGCGAGGAAGAGCAGCCCTGGACGACCAAGTCCGACCTCACAGAACGCTCCTTTACACTTGAGGAGCTGCAGCCTGCCACGAAATATGAGGTGCAGGTACAAGCCGTCTTTGCCGAAGAAAAACTCAGCGACTGGACCAGTTCCCTGGTCTTCACCACCGCCTGCTGTCCTGTGGAGGAGCAGGCAGAGCTTATCTATGCCGTCAACAGCAACTATAGCAACTGGTATGGTTTTGCCATACAGTTCATAGACATTACTAACGAGGAGAATCCTATTGAGGTGGCTTACATCAATCCGCTAGGCTCTGATTTTAAAGGAGGTAACCTCACCCTCTGCTGCGGACACAAGTACAGGGTCAACTGGATCTACGATGAAGAGCATTCGAATGTCAACGGCAGTTTCTCACTCGCCCTCTTCTTCGAGCCTGGCGACAAGTTCTTCAGCATGGCTCGTGGCGAGGCTCCTTCAGAGACTGCTGAGTTGACGACCTTCGTCATGGACTGCACACCTTATTGCGCTCAGATGCCACAGACCTTGTCTGTCACTGGCACCACTTATGAGTCGGCGACCATCACCTTTGTCTCTGAGACCAAGAAGGGGCAGGTGGTTTATTCCACTGAGGCCGATTTCGACCCGGAGACAGCCACTCCGAAAGACGTAGATTTTGAAGAACTACCCGAAAGCGACGACCCATGGGGAGGCATCCCTCCCAACGCTTCCCTCACGTTGAAAGGTCTGCAGCCACTGACTGATTATTATGTCCGTGTTCGCAGTGTCTGCACAGTTGAGCCTACAGGCATCAGCCGCTGGAGCGAGCTCCTGAAGGTGACAACCGGCTCACGTTACGATGCCCCGACGCAGGTGATTGCCGAGCCCGTCAACAGTCGTACGGAGAAAACCTCTTGGGGGGGACGTGGTACGGAGAAGGGCTACAACCTCTACTACCGTGAGCAGGCCGCTGGCGATCCTGTTGACCCCAGTGCCATTGAGACCTTCGGCGGTGGCAATGGCTCAGGCTTCCAGAATGGAAGTTGGGGCAATGGTATCTGGAGCTCCTATGGCGACCGTCCCTTCAGTAACACCATCTTCGTGAGTGACGTTCCTGCAGGCAGCAGCTTCGGTTTCAATGCTGGCAATGGAAAGACGGGTGCCGGACAGACGAAGTTCCTCTATGGCATGCAGAAGCTGAAAAAAGACGGCACACCCCTTGAGCAGATGAAGAAGTTCGACAAGAAATGCCTGAACGATGCCGACCGTGCGGCTATCATCAAGGAGCTGCAGAACAAGATTAAGGAATTGACGGACGAGCAGCAAATTGCCGCCTACAACGCTGAGATAGAGGAGTTGAACAGTCTGCCCACCGATGCCCAGAAGCTGGAGCAAATGAGAACGCTGGAGAAGAACATTGAGGACAATGTAGCAGCATTGGATGCTCTTGCCCTGAAGAATGCCAATGGCGAAATAACGGACGAGGAGTTTAAGTCGCAGAGTGACGCCCTCAAAGCCCAGAACGCACTATATGGTGCAGAGTTAAGCGAGCTGCGTGCCATCACCATCAATGCTGAGGATCCGAATAATGACGGCTTCGCCATCAGTAGTAAGAAGAAAGAGAGCAACCAGTCCCGTAGATTGCGTGCTCCCGAAGATGCCACTACCTATATCTTCTTCATCCGCCACAGCGACCCCAACGGTGTGCTGCTGGTCAAGGACCTGACCATCACACCACCGGAATTGGTGAACGAATGGATTAAGGTTCCTAACATCACGGGTACTGAATACACGCTCACAGGCTTAGAGTCTGGCACCACCTACGAAGTGATGGTAGAGCCCGTCTATGACAACGGCATCACAGGCACGCAGAGTCCTATCACCGTGTTCACCACCCTCGGCACAGAGACCGACCCGTTGGAGAGCGCCTTCTCCGTCAGCAAGGGCAAGAAGGTGCAGTTCGCCAAGGGCAACCTGCGCTATGAGGGCGACATCTACGGCTATGAGGCAGAATGGTCGATGGCCAAGCAACAGTACGAGGTGCTGGGTGAAGAGAATATTGATAATCAGGGGGAATGGAGTTTCCAGAAATATCCTACCGACCTGCTCTGCTGGAGCACTACCAATAACTATTATGGTGTCTCTACCTATTATTTGTGGGAGGAAGATGATATTGTGGAAGCATTCAAGGGCAACTTCGTCGAGTGGGGCGAGAACCCAACCCTCATCAGTCAACTCGGTGCCGGCTGGCGCACGCTGAGCAAGGACGAGTGGAACTATCTGCTCAATGAGCGTGCGAACGCAGCTCAGCTGAAGCAATTTGCCACTATCGCCATTGATGAAGAGAACAAGGTGAAGGGACTCGTGCTGATACCTGACGAGTGGACGGCTCCGGATGGTGTCGTGATAGGTGATGAAATGAACCTCGAGCAGTGGGCCGCCGTTGAGCAGACCGGTGTCGTGTTCCTGCCTGTAACCGGTCATCTGTGGACATGGAAGGATGACGAGGGACATGACCAGGCCAGCGTCAATGGCCTTGACATGATAGGCAACTACTGGAGCAGCACGCCGTCCAGCGAGGATCCTGACGTGTTTGCCTTTGCACTGAACTTCAACGATCCTGACTTGGTGCCTACCGCTGAAATGGAACGCCGTCTCGGATGTGCCGTGCGCCTGGTGAAAGAGGTGGAAGCCGCTCCTCTGCCTAAGGAAGAAAGTATCGTCATGAAGACCACTCAGTTGGCATACGTCAGTGAATACGACCTGAACTTTAAGGACATTGATGGCTTGAAGGTCTATGTCGCTACAGGTTATGACAAGACTGCGGGAACCATCTGGCTGAGCCGTGTCTATGATGTCCCGGCTGGTACAGGCTTCCTGATGATGGGTGATGCAGATACGTATGAGATCCCAGTCAATGCAGCAGGCTCAACCTCTTATTATAAGAATATGTTCAAGGGAACGCTAGAGGGAACCACACTTCAGACGACAGATGGTGACTTCACAAACTACTATTTGTCGAAGGGTGATGAAGGCCTCGGTTTCTATAAGGTCGGAAAAGATGGCGTTAAGCTTGGTAAGAACCGTGCCTATCTGCCCATTCCTACAGTGATTGAGGCCGTCGGTGAGGCTGGTTCTAAGGTGGCTGTCAGTGTCGGCGGTGCAGAACAGGTGCCTTACTACAGCGACCAGAGCCTTGACTTCACGACGATGGAGGCGCTGGGCATGAAGGCCTATACGGCTACTGGCTATGACTATTCCACCGGAACCATTTGGCTGAGCCGCGTGAAGCAGGTTCCTGCTTTGACGGGTGTTCTGATCATGGCACCAAAGGGTGACTATGAAGTGCCAACCGCCTCAGTAGCATCTGTTTATGAGAATATGTTCAAGGGTACCTTAGGCGGTACGACGATCTTCACCGAGGAGGACGGCTTTATCAACTACTATCTGTCGAAGGGTGCTGAAGGTGTCGGTTTCTACAAAGTCACGAAGGCAGAAGGTGTCGCTCTTGGCCCGAACCGCTGTTACCTGCAGATTCCGAAGGTGAAACCTTCTGCTGCTTCTCGCGGTGCTGAGGCTTCCGAAGTGAATGCTACCTATGGCATCGGTACCAGTGAGATGATTGGCATCCAGCTGCTCGGCAGCAGAGGCAGCAATGGTGATGGAACGACAGGCATTAAATCAATTGATAATGGAAAATTGAAAATTGAAGATGATGTCTATTACAACCTGAACGGCCAGCGTGTGGATAAACCTGGCAAGGGTCTCTATATCCACAATGGTCGCAAGGTCATGATTAAGTGAGCGAAATGAGAGCTTGCTCACATTTTCGAGCGTGAATGACCTCGAAGGTAGTTCAAGGTCATGATTAAGTAGTTCAAGGTCGTTCTCAGATAAAAAATCTGCATAATCTAAAAAAAATCCCGAAACTCTTGGTAGTCTCGGGATTTTTTAATACTTTTGCACCTAAGATAACTACAAATAAATCATGATATGAGAAAATTTTTACTTTTATTGTTAAGCTTCATCGTTTCCGTTGTTACGGTGAATGCTGGTAAAGTGTCTGAAAAAGAGGCACTTCAGAAAGCTCTGCAGTTTATGCCAGGGAAGAGTTTCGTGTCGCTGAAGACAAGTGACAAGACGTTTGCCCGTGGCGATGACAGTCAGACTGCCTTCTATATTTTTAATGTGGAAGGAAATGATGGTTTTGTCATTATCTCTGCTGATGACCGTACAGAGCCTGTATTGGGTTTCTCACGCACTGGTAAGATTGATATGGATGACATGCCTGATAATCTGCGCTACTGGCTGGATTGTTATGTGGAGCAGATTGCATCGCTCGACGAGAGCAATCCGTCTATAACCCCAGTAGGGACTCGTTCTGCAAGGGCAAAGATCAGTCCATTGGTTCAGACAAAATGGGATCAGGGTGAACCTTATTGGAATGACTGTCCGACCTATCAGGGCCATACCTGTGTGACCGGATGTTTGGCGACGGCCCTTGCCCAGGTGATGTATTATCATAAATGGCCTGAGACGAGTAAGTCCATCCCAGCCTATACCACGCAATCTAGAAAGATTAAGCAGTCGGAACTGCCATCCTATTCATTCAAGTGGGATCTGATGAAGACGGAGTATAATGGTTCAAAAGATGATGCAGATGCACAAGATGCAGTGGCCAAGTTGATGCACTATTGTGGTCAAGCCATGCAAATGGACTATGATCCTGATGGATCTGGAGCTTATGTGCATGCGGATGCAATCATCGATTACTTTAACTATACAAAGAATCTCAAGTATTTGCCGCGTTATTGGTATACTGCCAAACAATGGGAAGAGCTTGTTTATCAGGAGTTGTCACAGAAGCGGCCGATCCTTTACACAGGTCAGTCCACTGATGGTGGTCATGCCTTTGTCTGCGATGGTTATGAAGATGGCCTTTTCCATATCAACTGGGGATGGGGCGGTTCTTCCGACGGTTTCTTCTTGTTGTCTGTGTTAGATCCCATCGAGCAGGGGACTGGTGGAAGCTCAGGAGGCTACAGTTATGATCAGAGTGCCGTCTTTGGCATGCAAAAGGCGGCAGCTAATGAAGACGAACTTTCTGACATCCCCTATATAGAAAGTAAAATCCCGAATGACTTTACGGGTGCTGAGTATACTCGTGCTTCAACATCTGATGATTTCGTAAATGTGTCGGTTAAGGGTTATATCTGTCCTCATTATCCCATCGTACCTACGACCACCTATCCGGTGAAGATCGGATGGGCACTCTGTCAGAATGGAAAAATGAAGACTGTGTTTGAAAACGCAAATTTGGAGATTAATCAGACGGAATTACAACAGGGATATTATTATATGTATTATAACAATATGGATCTTTCGTTTGGTAGTGGATTGTCCGACGGAAAATACCAGTTGTGCCAGGTCTATCAGATTTCGGGTGAGAACGAGTGGAGATTCTGTGAAGCTGCTTTCTCAGCCTGCATCGTAGCAGAAGTCAATGGTACATCCCTGTTAACTCGGACTGTTGCTGTCGACTATAAGATCAACAGCATGGATGTCCCCAATGATTTAGCAAAAGGCCTGAAGTCGATCATAGTCCTTAATCTGACCAATACAGGCGAGGCTGTACAGAATGTCATCTATGTGTGGATGGATTCAAAGCTTGTAGGACAAGCACTCGCTTCCATTGATCCGGGTGAGACAGATGACCTCGCAATAGAAGTAGTTCCGGGATCGGCAGGCACTTTGTCATTGACTGTTACTACTGATGCAAATGGCCAGAATATCATTGGTAAAGCCCATGTCGAGGTGGGAGATCTTTTTAAGACTACGAAAAGCTATATAAATTATCAATGCAATACGCTGTCGAAGAAAGCTACGGTGATTGGTAGTACGTTTACCAGTAATCATGCTGTGGTGATACCTTCATATATTGAAGAGGAAGGAGTCTCCTATGCTGTTAAGGCCATTGCTCCTGAGTCCTTCGTACAAAATAATAAGGTTGTTTCTGTGACGATCGGTGAAGGTGTTGAAACCATTGGAAGCTATGCTTTCTGGAATGCAAACGGATTGACCAAGCTGATAATTGGTGAGGGTACCAAGACTATTGGCACTCAGGCCTTTGCTTACTGCAGGAACTTGGCTGAAATCGTCTTGCCTTCAACACTCACCAGCATCGGCCAGGGCGCATTCATTAGTATGGGTGGTGGTCAGGAGTCAGTCACTTGCAACATCAAGCAGCCTTCTGCTATCGGCGACGATGTATTCTTGAACTATGATTATGATGCTCAAACATACGAAGCCCCGGTATCTACCCTTTATGTGCCTTACGGGACAAAGTCTAAGTATCAGACAACGGATGGATGGAAGCTGTTCACGAACATTGAAGAGATGGTAGAGAAGATTCCTGTCTCCTCTGCTCAGCAGTTGGCCTATTACAGTGACAGGGATCTTGACTTCACGAATGTATCTGGTGTAAAGGCTTATGTGGCAACGGGTTATGACAAGACGAACGGTACTATTTGGCTGAGCCGTGTCTATGATGTCCCCGCCTATACCGGTATTCTCTTGATTGGCGAAGCCAAGACCTACGAAGTCCCGGCTACCGTTTCTTCTTCCCGTTCTTATTTCAAGAATATGTTTAAAGGCACGGTTAAGGGAACGACGATCCAGACCACAGACGGCGCATACACTAATTACTACTTGTCGAAAGGAACTGACGGCGTAGGTTTCTATAAGGTTAAGGAAGGTGGCGTCGCCCTTTCTGCCAACCGTGCTTATCTGTCGATTCCAACTAACATTGAGGCTGTCGGTACTGCTGGTTCTTCGGTCTCCATCAGTGTCGGCAGTGCAGGACAGGTGCCTTACTACAGCGACCAGAGCCTTGATTTCACGACGATGGAGGCTAAGGGCATGAAGGCCTATACGGCAACGGGTTACAACTATTCCAGTGGTACCATCTGGCTGAGCCGTGTGAACAAGGTGCCTGCCTTGACTGGTGTGCTGATCATGGCACCGAAGGGCAAGTACGACGTGCCCACGGCTTCTGTGGCTTCGGTCTACGAGAACATGTTCAAGGGTACCTTGGAGGGTACGACGATCTTCACCGAGGAGGACGGTTTCATCAACTACTATTTGTCGAATGGTACTGATGGTGTCGGCTTCTACAAGGTGACGAAGGAGGAAGGTGTCGCTCTCAGTGCCAACCGTTGCTATCTCCCGATTCCAAGGACCAGACCAGTCGCTGCCGCTCGTGGTGCCGAACCATTTGACGTCGGTGCTGATCTGAACTGCTTTGGCACATTCAATACCAGTGAGACGATTGGCATTCGTTTGTATAGCACAGGTGGTCAGGGCGTCGGTACGACGGGTATTGAATCAATTGACAATGGACAATTGACCATTGAAAATGATTCTTTCTATAACCTGAACGGCCAGCGTGTGGACAATCCACGTAAGGGTATCTTTATCAAGAATGGTCACAAGGTCGTGATTAAGTGAGAGAAGAGCCAAGCCTGCTTGAGCTCTTCCGCGCTCGGCTTTGCCGCTTGCTACTGAAAGGACGCAAGAACGTGAACGAGCTCGAGCATCGCTCAAGGTCATTCTCATATAGATTACACCTTGATTAATTATAAAAATCCCGAAACGTTTGGTCGTTTCGGGATTTTTATGTACTTTTGCATCAACAGAATTAATCAATGGTTGTCGTATATGAAGAGAATCTTTACACTCTTGTCTATTTGTCTATTGGTATGTACTGCTTGGGGGCAGCAAGCCGACACTCGGAGCATTGAGGCCCACGAAGGACAGCTGTGGTGGAAAAATTATGATGAAAGTACCAACGACTGGTATCTGGTTTCCACTCCGGCAGTAGGACATTATCATGCTGCCGTTTTTATTCCCAGGAATCTGGTGGGTGGCGAAGGGACTACCATCGACGGCTTCAGTTTCTATGCAGTCAGTCCTGCTATGCAGCATGTGAAGGTGTGGGTGTCAAAGGCTCTTCCTGCCAAAGATGGTCAGGCAGACTTGGAGACAAAGGAGGCTTCGGCTTCAGTCAATAGTTTTAACGATGTGGCCTTTGATAAGTCCTACGAGATCCCGGATGAGGGGCTGTATGTGGGCCTGTCCTTCGATATCACGACCTTGGAGGGTGATAATGCTGATAACGCCTTGTTGATGACGATGACGGAGAAGAATCGAGAAGGAGCCTTTTGGATGATTGGTCCCAATGATTCGAAATGGACCAGCCAGGAAGGCAATATGCTGGCAAAGGTGCTGTTCGGCGGCGGCCGTTTCTTCCAGAATAGGGTGGGGGCTTATGACTTTGGACAGCACTATGGCGTATTGAACAAAACAGCCAAAATACCGGTCACTCTGAGTAATCAGGGTGCCAATGAAGTCAGTAGTATCGACTACACTGTCACCACAGAAGGGAAAGTCTCTGCCGAGAAGCATGCGACTTGTAGTGTGAAAGGTTTTGGGAGCGACATCGTCAAACTGGAGTTTCCTGCGGATGATGTGGTTGGCGACTATGCCAAGACACTGACGATTACCAAGGTGAATGGTGAGGCCAATACATCATCTGATAACACGGCTCAGGGGACGCTCACCACGATGAGCTATCAACCGACGGTCGTACCAGTGATGGAAGAGTTTACGGGTACCTGGTGTGATTGGTGTCCGCGTGGCATGGTGGGTCTCAAGATGGTCAACGAGAACTACGGCGACAAGGTGATAACGATTTCAGTACATGATGATGATCCGATGGAGATAGCCCCCTACGACTTCCATAAGTATATCATTTACAGCTATCCGAGTGCAGCCGTCAACAGAGACTATATCATCGACCCCTATCGAGGCATATCCTTCCTGGATCAGGCTTTGGAGGAGATTGTGCCAGGCGAAATCAAGGTGGAGGCCGAGTGGACAGATGATAAAAAGACAGATATCAGCATTCATACTAAGACCATCTTTGGCATGAATGCTTCCTCTGCTCAGTTCGCTCTCGGTTTTGTCTTAGTGGAGAATGGCTTGAAAGGCTCCGGCACGAGCTGGGAGCAGGTTAACGGTTACTCGGGTCGCTCAGGCTATGAAGGCATACCTGAACTCTATGCGCTGACCCTCATGGCTAACCCCATCACGGATATGGTGTATAATCATGTAGCCGTCGACGGATGGGGTGTCCTGAATGGTGTTGATGGCTCTGTCCCGGAATCCTTCAATGCTGAAACACCTCTGACATATTCGTGTCAGGTCTCTATTTCTTCGAACACGTTGATACAGGATAAATCACAGTTGTCGGTTGTAGCTCTGCTGATAGACCGGAACAGTGGAAAGATCATTAATGGCGCCCAGACCTCAATCGGCGCTCCCGGTAGTAGCGGCATCCAGTCTGTGGAATATAAAAAAGTAGATGCTGAAGGAGTGAACAACAACATGATGTACAACCTGAACGGCCAGCGTGTGGAGATGCCAGGCAAGGGCCTCTACATCAAGGACGGCAAGAAGGTCATTGTCAGATAAACCATCAAAATTATGCGCGTACGTGAATATTGAAATACTAAGAAAAGAAGTGACCCTTCCGACCCTCGTGGCCCCTAACTTGTTATTGCGTCAGGGTCACAAGGGTCGGAAGGGTCGGATCATTTTGGGATATAGCAATAATATATATGTGAACGTGAAGTTTTTCACCCCGACGGTCATAGAAAAAATCCCAAGGGCTGGAACAAAATTGCCAATGATCGCAGCAAAATTTCCAACCCTTTTAATTTGTCTCGAATCAATAAATAATTCCCGAAACGTTTGGCGGTTTCGGGATTTTTGTGTACTTTTGCAGCGTTCAATCTAAAATTTAAGCAACTATGGAGAATAACAGAGACAAAAAAGTGAAAGGAAACAAAGTGGTAAACGAGCGTAACAGGTATATCAGATTCGACTGGGCAGCGAAGTATATGCTCCGCTCAAAGGCCGATTTTGCCATATTTGAAGGTCTGATAACTGTCCTCGTCGGTGAGAAGGTTGAGATTGTTGAGCTTCTGGAGAGCGAATCAAATCAGGAACACAAAACTGATAAGTTTAATCGCGTTGACATTAAGGCCAAGGACTCTCAGGGGCGTATAATCCTCGTGGAGATTCAGCAGAGCCGTGAACTTGACTATCTGCAGCGCATGCTTTACGGCGTGGCGAAGACCATCACCGAGCACATGGGCAGCGGTATGGATTACGTGAATGTGAAAAAGGTGTACAGCATCAACATCCTTTATTTTGACCTGGGTGAGGGGGCTGATTACCTCTATCACGGCCAGACTACGTTGACTGGAGTTCATACGAATGATACGCTACAGCTGACGAAGCATGAGCAGGACGACCTGCATGTCGTGACGCCTGAGGACATATTCCCTGAGTATTTTGTCATCCGGGTCAATGAGTTCGACAAGTTAGCCGTCACTCCTCTTGATGAATGGCTTCAATACCTGAAGGATGAGTATATCAAGCCAGACACGACTGTTCCCGGACTGAGGGAGGCACGCGAGCGTCTGGAATATCTGAAGATGTCTCTTGAAGAACGTCGTGCCTATGACCACTATCTCGACACCCTCGTCCGCGATACAGATGTCATGAGGACGAAGTTGCTTGAGGCCGAGATCCAAGGCCATAAAAGAGGGCTATCCGAAGGAAGGGCTGAAGGAAGGGCTGAAGGAAGGGCTGAAGGAAGGGCCGAAGGTGAAGCTAAGGCCAACCGTGAGAATGCCCGTCGTATGAAGGCTGATGGGATGGCGTTAGACTTGATTTCCAAATATTCTAATCTGACGGTTGAGGAAATTGAGGCTTTATGATTATCTTATTTCACCCATAATAGTATAGGTATTCTGATTTGTCAGATAGGCTTCACCTTGTTGATAAGAAAATTCCCGAAACGTTTGGCGGTTTCGGGAGTTTTGTGTACTTTTGCAGCATTGTCAGTATGAGTGGTAAGTATTTGGATCCAAAGGCAGACTTGACTTTTAATACAAAACCTATATAAATATGAGAAAGATGATGAGGGCATCAGCAACCATAATGCTGATAACGGCGGCACTCCTGATGACTGCCTGTACGAAAGAGGAAATCAAAGTGGTAGAGTACGGGAAAACGTTCGGCTATACTTATGAGGGACAGACGCTCTACTATATCGTCGATTCATCGGGCGACGCTGCCGTGGTGCCGCCGATGTTCCCCTACTTTGACCACGAAAACGATGATATGTGGACGGGCTACGACAAGCCGAAAGGAGCCGTCGTAATCCCCGATTATGTACCCTATGACGGCAGCGAACATCCTGTGAAGAGGACAATAATGTATGCTTTCTTCAGATGTTACGACATCACTTCCGTCACATTGCCCTCCACCCTTGTCTCCGTCGACATGAACAGTTTCCTCTTATGTTCAAATCTGACGTCGATAGTCGTTCCGGAGGGTGTCACCACCATTGCCTATGGCGCTTTTGACACCTGTGAGTCTTTGACGTCGGTGAAGTTGCCTTCAACTCTGAAATCTCTGGGCGACTGGTGCTTCTATTCGTGTGTAAACCTGAGCGAGATCAACCTTCCGGCCGGTCTGGAATCCATTGGCCAGAACTGCTTCACGTATATGCCCGCACTCAAATCCATCACCCTTCCTGAGAATCTGAAATCGATGGGAATCGGAGTCTTTGACAGCAGCACCGGCCTCACCGAGGTCACCATCCCCAATGGCATCACTGAACTTCCGGACTGGACTTTCTCCAATTGTACCGGCCTCACTACTGTCCACCTGCCCGAGGAGACTACCTCCATCGGATATGGCGCATTCAACAATACGCCCAGTCTCACCGGCAGCCCCCTCCCTGCCAAACTGAAGACTATAGGCGATTATGCATTCATGTATGACGAGAACCTCGGTCCGGATCTTGTTATTCCAGAGGGAGTAACTTCCATCGGTGAATTTGCATTCGGAGATTGTACGGGCATAAAGACTATCACCCTGTCGTGCACGACTCCTCCCACCGCCGCAGAAAGTAGCTTTCCTGACTATGGTATAACGATCTATGTGCCCAAAGGGACCGGCAATGCCTACCGCAGTCACAACATCTGGGGGCAATTCGCAAACATTATTGAAAAATAGATAACGACAAAAAAGTTAGAATATGGCAAAATGACGAATAAAGGGATTGGGCAGCTATACCTCTGCTATTCGATAAACGACTTCTTCGCCCGTGAAGCCGGCATTTCGCTGACAGGCTTCTTTGAGAACAATCCCGACTATGAGCCTGAGGAGGTGTTCTTCCTTAACTATGGCGTTTGCGCCGTCAACAAGAAACTCCTTGACGGTATCGCGATGCGCTACGGTAAGCACGTTACGTACCTGAATGCAAAGCCCGTCACCTCACAGGTAAAACGCGACTACCCGCAGCTGAAGGGCTGGCGCGGCACGATGGCACCCAATGCCAAGGCGTTCATCGACATGATTATGCCAGACTACGTGGAGCGGCTGCTCTTCATCGATGCCGATACGGTGGTGGCTGGTTCCGTGGCCGAACTCAACAGCCTTGACATGGGTGGAGCTGTCCTCGGCGTCGTACCTGCCAGCATGAGTGAGGATGCCTTTCGGAAAGGAAGGGTCAAGCTGGAAAGCGGCAACCAGATATACTTCAATTCCGGCGTGCTACTCTACGACCTGGTTAATTGGCGGCGCGAGAACTGCCACCAGATGATCATCGACACGCTGAATAAGAATGTCGACCTCGAGTTTCCCGACCAGTCGCTGCTCAACAATGCCATACCCGAGCGCCTCCTCAAGTTGCTGCCGCCGAAGTACAACTACCTGACTCACTATTACCACCCTCTTCAGGAGCGTCAACGGCTACGCTTGGGCAACCACTTCAGTGAGGAGGAGATAGAGGAAGCCATCCGTCGCCCTGCCATCGTTCACTATCTCGGTGGCTGGGTTAGGGCTCGTCCATGGTTCGAAGAATGCCGTTCGTCGCACGCTGCGGAATACCATCGTTACAAAGCCCTCTCTCCATGGAAAGACACGCCCTTGTCCCCATCTTATATAAAGGTGAACCCGCCAAAGGGCTTCCGCAATAGGGTCATTCTGTGGCAGATGAAACAATATAGCCGACAACGCTCATACCGAGTGGCATGTGTGTTAGATGCCGTTGGTAATACCCTGATTTCGACGATGAATAAGCTGGATAAGTGGAAAGAGGCTTTTCGTTCGCATTTTTTTTCATAATTTTGTTATAATTCAAAAACTTTTCGTATTTTTGCAGCAGATTTCCAACACGACGCGATGATGAGCATTGATGTTTTCAAATTAAACTATAATTATTATGGCAACACTGACAAATGAACAGATTGAGCAGAAGAAACAACTGCTCGCAGAGAAAATGAAGGAGGCAAAGGTCATCTACGACGAACTCATGGAGGCCGGCGCTGTTCCTTTGGACGATGACGTACTCGACCAAGTGGCTGGTGGACGCGAGCTCCATTCTGACTTTTTTGTTCCCTCCGATTTTCCTTTTAATCAATAAAGGGGACAGGTATTTGGGCACGAATTAAAACTATAAAATTATGGCAGCATTGACAAACGAACAGATTGAGCAGAAGAAACAAAAGCTCGCAGAGATTATGAAGGAGGTGAAGGCTCTCCAGGACGAACTGATGGAGGCCGGTGCTATTCCCTTGGACGATAATGAACTCGACCAAGTGGCAGGAGGCAGGCGCGATCCTTTAGACCTTTTTTTAAACGATTGAAAATACGATTGAAAATAGTCATGTGAACAGGTATTTGGGTATGAAATGCAATCTAATTCGCTACTGATGCTCTACGTCTGCTATTCAATCAATGACTATTTCGTACGCGAGGCGGGGATCTCGCTGATAGGGTTCTTCGAGAACAACCCCGACTACGAGCCTGAGGAGGTGTTCTTCCTCGACTACGGCATCTATCCGACGAACAAACAGCGTCTCTCCGACATCGCGGTCCGCTATGGCCGGCGCATCACTTTCATCGATGCCAAGGCCGTGACCGACGAGGTGAAGCGCAGCTTCCCGAAGCTGAAGGGCTGGAGGGGGAGCATGGCGCCCAATGCCAAGGCGTTTGTCGACATGATCATGCCCGACTACGTGGAGCGTCTGCTCTTCATCGATGCCGACACGGTGGTGACAGGGTCAGTGGCTCCGCTCGGCAGCCTCGACATGCGCGGGGCGGCCCTTGGAGCCGTCGTCAGCCTCTGGATCTCGATGGATATCTTGAAGGGGAAAATATCGCTCATCAACGGTAACAGGAAATACTTCAACTCAGGCGTGCTGCTCTACGACCTCGCCACCTGGCGACGGGAGCACTGCCACGAGATGATTATCACGACGCTCGGAAAGGAGATTAACCTCATCTATCCCGACCAGAATCTGCTGAACAACGCCATCCCCGAGCAGCTCATCATGTGGCTGCCGCCGAAATATAACTACCGTTCTCACTGCATCCCCCCCGAGAAGGAGCGCGAACTGATACGGCTGGGCGGCTACTTTACCGACGAGGAGATAGAGGAGTCCATCCAGCGTCCCGTCATCATCCACTACATGGCTGGTTGGCCCAGCGGGCAACCCTGGCACGAGCAGTGCACCTCTTCGCGCAAGGACGACTATCTGCGCTACAAGGCTCTCTCTCCCTGGAAGCACATACCGTTGCTCCCGTATGTTAAGTTAAAGAAGACTGAGGCTGAAGCCGTCTCAGAAATATTAAAGAATTATTCAAATATAAACTTTGATGATTCAGCAACAGCATAAGAACTGCACCGTCCTGGTGACCCATAGGATGGACGAGCCGATGCTCCGCTATCTCCGTTTCCTGAAAGGGGAGATCACGGAGGCGATGGACTTCTACGTCCTCTACGACTGTGGCACGCAGCCCTTGGATCCGGCGGATTATCCCGATCTGGACTTCTATGTGTTCAACTCGAGCGAGCTGCCGGGCTTCTTCTTCGGCGGCGACCGTCGCCTACCCAATCCGCTGAAGGCGCTGATACCATTCTCGAAGGTGCATCCCTACAGCCACTACCTCGTGATGGAGGGCGACCTCGTGCTGTGCGGCGAATGGCTTGATGAAGTAATGACAACATATACTGACATCATGAAGATGTGCAAGCAGGAAGGATTCTCAGTCGAGACCGTGGCCAGATGCAAGGCAGTCCTCAACCAAAGGCTGCTTGACGGGAACGAGAGGATGAGACAGCTACACAGGTTTATCATGTGCTATCTGGACACCGAGAGTGCACTTCTGACGGCTGAGCACTCCAATCACAATGTATCATCCGATATTATCGAGTCTGACTTCGGCATATTCAAGGATTCAATGCCTTCAAACAAGACTAACGGGTTTACAGAGTCCATACTTTACATCCCACTCAGGCCAAAGGCGTGCAACCTTGAA
>JAEEGF012073085.1_pt1 | contig 42845 bp, 36 predicted proteins | sample 9134171 | NCBI WGS metagenome assembly JAEEGF01 (sample SAMN16246542, study PRJNA631951) | gut metagenome | biome: gut microbiome; feature: rumen; material: AP-attached | host: Bos | place: Iran: Karaj | collected 2018-10 | reverse complement strand
TTTCATTCACAATAAAGTTCTGGCGCCAGAATGGCCCCAAGGACCAGGGACATTTCGATACACACGAGATGCACGATATTCCCGATGATACCTCGTTCCTCGAGATGCTCGACATCCTGAACGAGGAGCTCATCAACGAGGGCAAGGAGCCCTTCGTATTCGATCACGACTGCCGCGAGGGCATTTGCGGTATGTGCTCGCTCTACATCAACGGTACTCCTCACGGACTGACCGAGCGTGGAGCTACCACATGTCAGCTCTACATGCGCCGTTTCAACGATGGCGACGTTATCACCGTAGAGCCTTGGCGTTCAGCAGCCTTCCCTGTAATTAAGGACTGTATGGTTGACCGTGGTGCCTTCGATAAGATTATCCAGGCCGGTGGTTACACCACTATCCGCACAGGTCAGGCTCAGGATGCTAACGCTATCCTGATTCCTAAGGAGGATGCCGACGAGGCAATGGACTGCGCATCTTGCATCGGCTGTGGAGCTTGCGTAGCTGCTTGTAAGAATGGTTCTGCCATGCTGTTCGTATCATCTAAGGTTAGCCAGCTGGCACTGCTCCCACAGGGTCGTGTAGAGGCTGCCCGTCGTGTTAAGAACATGATTGCCAAGATGGATGAGCTCGGCTTTGGTAACTGTACTAACACTCGCGCCTGCGAGGCAGTTTGTCCTAAGAACGAGACCATCGCTAACATCGCTCGCCTCAACCGCGAGATGATTAAAGCAAAGTTGGCCGATTAATAATCTTTATAGGTAGTGGGGCCTAAATTGTGTCCCCATTACCTATTTAATATATTATGGAATAACTAAAAACTTTGATATAATGAAAAAAAAAGAAAAATTTGTCATCACTATCAATCGTGAGTTGGGTAGCGGTGGTCGTACCGTCGGACGTATATTAGCCGAAAAGTTGGGTGTGCCGTACTATGACAAGCCACTTACCAAAGCATTGGAAGAAAAATTTGATCTCACAAATACTCAGATAGAAAAGCTGAAAGGTAATAACCGCAGCTGGTGGGAAGAGATTAAACGCGTATTGGCTCTTGGAGAAGGAGCAGCCAACTCTTCCGAGTATTACGACGAAGAGAATAATCGTTATATAACCTCCGAGGCTGTGTTAAAGGCCGAAAGAGAGATCCTGCAAAGCATTGCAAGCGAGGAATCGTGCGTTATTGCTGGTCGCTCGGCCTTCTTCGCCATGAACGACAATCCTAACCACATGGCAATTCTGATTCAGGCCTCTATGGAACATCGTGTGAAGCGCGTTATGGCCAAGCAGGGACTTAGCGAGAAGGAAGCCAAGAAGGCTATCGAGATGGTAGACGAGACGCGTGAGGAGTATATGAAGAACAACGCACATACCTCGCGCTACGACACTCGTAACTACGACCTGGTTGTTAAAATGGATGATAAAACCGAGGAAGAGGTTGCCAATGCCATTTTAGCGTTTATTGGCTGACATTTCACCTTATTAATAATAAGAGCGCCGCAGATTTATCTGCGACGCCCTTTTTTTATGCTAATTAAATATTACTTGCTTGTGCGGTCGATGTAGGCCATGATTACATCTACTGCATCGTCCTCGCTCAGATCGTCCATCGAGATGACCAACTGATAGTTGCGGGTGTCGTATCGCGATGTGTCCTCATACTTCTTGATGTATGTTTCGCGGCTGGCGTCAAGCTTGGCAATTATTTCACGTGCCTCTTTCTCGCTCACGTTCTGACGGCGCATCACACGCTGCACACGATGTTCCATAGAGGCCTGAATAAAGATATTGAGATGATTGGGCCACTCGCGGAAGATCATAAAGCCTGTACGACCTGCAATCACGCACGATGAATTTGCTGCAATCTCCTGCAGTATGTGCTTCTCGGTTTCGAACATACTTGCATTGTCGAGCTTTACCTCGGCCTCCATGGGCTGACTGGTGCTGTTTACCAGTGTGTTGTAGTAGTTGTTGATATCATTCCACCACGACTTTTTCTGAGCCTTGATTTCCTCGATACGCTCGATGTTAAGACCAAACTTCTGGGTTAGTCCATCCACGATGGCTTTATCACAGTACTTTACACATAACTTCTCGGCCAATTTGCGGCCAACGGTACGTCCACCAGTACCAACTTCACGATTGATAGTGATGACAAATTTCTCGTTCTTATTCATAATAGGTCTATAATTTATTGATACTTTTCGGAAGGGAAAACCTGATCTACCAGCCTGGCGAACTCTTGATAGGCATCGGTGTCGCTAAGCGGGGCCAGACTTTTAACTAGTTGGCGGTAATACCAGGCATGACTGGCGGGATCCTTTTCATTGAATCGCTGCCACAGCTTGTCGCCCACCTGGTGATAGTTGATGGCCATAGCACGCATGTTCGACAGCTTGTCGCCCAGGGCTACTATCTGAGAGTCGCGGCTGGCTGCAGCAAGCCTGTCGACGGCAATCTGCTTGCGCTGATGCCAACTGTCCACATGGCTCACCCCCTCTATGTCGCGACTAGTCTCCGAGTCAACCAGGTCGGCCACACGATCGCCAAACTCATGACGTATCTCATATGTCTCATAACGTGTATCCTCTACCACATCGTGCAGCGCTGCAGCGGCCATCAATTCACGGTCGTTGGTGATGGTAGCAACGATGGCTAATGCCTCGAGAGGATGAACGATGTAGGGCAACTGGCTGCCCTTACGCAGTTTGCCCGAATGGGCCTTTGTTGCAAATATTATAGCTCTGTCTACTATATCCATAGTTTATTATTATATGTCTTAACTTATTCGGAGGCACATCATGGTCAGGTCGTCGTTAGGATCGGCACCATCGCGATGCTCCTCTACCTTTGCGGCCAGTGTCTCTACCACCTGACGGGCTGTGTCGAAATGAGTATTGCGCAGGATATCTATCAGATGGTCATCGCCAAACTGACCGTGCTCGCGGTTCTCGGCTTCGTTCAGTCCGTCGGTATAGATAAACAGCGGACGGCCCTTGATGCTATCTATCTCCTCGCCCTCGAACTCCAAACCTGGCATTACGCCGATGGGGAAGTTGGGCAACATCTGCAGGAACTCGCCGTGATGCTCGCCACCACCGATTACAGGTGGGTTATGGCCGGCATTGCAGAAGGATAGGTGTCCTGTCTTCAGGTCAACCAGTCCGATAAACAGCGTTACAAACATACATGTTTGGTTCTCTTCTCCCGACAGTGCCTCGTTCATCTGTGTGCAGATATCGGCAGGTTGTATCATCTGATTGGCCAGCGTACGGAACAATCGTGTAACCTGAGCCATAAACAGCGATGCGGGCACTCCCTTACCACTCACGTCGCCCACGCAGAAGTACAGTTTTTCGTCCTTAAGCAGATAGCCATACAGGTCGCCACCAACTTCCTTGGCAGGGGTCATCGATGCATACATGTCCAGTCCCTCGCGGTCGGGGAACACGCTGGGCAGCATACTCATCTGTATGTTGCTGGCCACATTGAGCTCGCTCTCGATAGAGGCCTTCTGTGCTGTGGTCTCCTTGAGTTCGTCGATATATCGCACCAACGACTGCTGCATATTGCCAAACGAGTGGCTCAGCTGTCCTATCTCATCGTTACGCTGGAAGTCGGGCAGCTTGGTGTCAAACTGTCCTGAGGCGATGGTCTCGGCCTCCTTAGCCAGTCGGTGCAGCGGACTCAGCTCACGGGTGATGATCTTTATGAAGAAGTACAGCATAAGCAGCAAGCCCACGAATACGATACCCATTACGGTGTGACGCAGACGGTCGAAGCCGCCGAAGATATCGCTCTCGGGGCACACGATAGCCATGCTGCAGCCAGTCTTGCCCAGCGGCTTGTAGAACACATAGCAGTCCTTATCGTCGATGGTCATACGCTTCATACCCTCCTCGCCGCGCTGCATGGCGTGGCCCAGTGCGGTCATAGCCGTGTCGGGAGTCTCCATAGTCTGGGTGAAGATAGTATGGCGGGTAATCTTGGTTGTATCGGGATGCACAAAATATGTTCCGCCTCGGCCTATCATGATACTATATGAGTTAGGATATGGCTTAACGGCCGAAATGGTGTGCGACAGCCAGTTGAGCGAAAGGCTGGTATTGATCACGCCGATAAACTCGCCCTGCTTGTTCTTGATGGCCTGACAGTAGCTGGTCACCATCTCGTAGGTATTGGTTGGCGCATCCAGGTCCATATACGGCTCGGTCCAGCAGGGTTTATCCAGCAGTTGGGGCATCAGATACCAGTCCATAAAGAAGTACTGGTAGTAGTCGCTACCGCCCTGCAGAGTTCGTATTGAATCGCCCACGTGCTTGGAATAGGCCGAGAAGTAGCGGCCGTATTGATTGAAGTAGTAAGGCTCGAATGCTATCGAACAGGTATAGAAATCGGGATTATTCAGCAGCATGCCATGGCTGTATACAAACATAGAGTCGGCCTTGTCGGGGTGTCGCTGTATCAGCCATTCGGTCATCTGTGTGGCCACCTCGGCACGATTCAAGATACCCTCTACGCGCAGCGATGTCTTGTCGAGTATCTGCGTGGCATGGCTGATGGCCTCCTGACGCACAGCCTCGCGCGACTGATAGAACAAGAAACCGAGAGCAGCAATAAAGATAAATGCGGCAAACAATACCACCCAGATACTAACCCTGACCGAGAGCTTGCGGCGGATATATGCAAGTATTTTGTTCATACGCGTGCCTCCTTACTTCTTGGGTATTAGTTCATCATAAGTTACCTCGCGGCTCAGCATGTGGTTCTGATACATCAATCGGCTGGCCAGGCGCACCATATCAGGGCGCAGGCGGAACTCACGTTTCTTCGACTCGCGGTCTATCTGCAATCGCAGCACCTCCTTCAGCATCAGCCGCTGCATTATGCGGTTGGTGGCAATATTCTCGCGGTCAACATACTGCATCACTATGTCGAGCGTTTCCTCAGGATGCTGTGCAGCCCACTCCCACCCCTTGCGGCTAGCCTGGGCAAACTTGTGGGCCTGTTCGCGATGCTTCTCATAGTAGTCGCGCCTCATGTAAACACCATCCTCCTGCACATTGTAGCCGTGGTCGCAGAATCGGTACACGTTCTTATCCGTAACCTTTATTCCTGCCTGTATCAGCTGGTAATACTCGTTGTAGCTCATGGCCAGCGTGGCATCGAGCGCACCCGACACAAACAGGTTGACGTTCTGGGCAAAGCGTATAAACTCGTAGTTAAGATGGTCCATGATGCTCATGCAGATGGCCAACTGTCCGAAGCCTACACTCCAGATGCCTACACGTGCGCCCTTATGCTTAAGCGGGTCCTCGTCCTTGGCAGCCACTATAACCATTGCATTGTTCATCGATGTCTGCAGGATGTTTACCAGTGGCATACCGTCGCCAACTATCTCTAGCGCCTGACATAGCTGCAATGTGGTGGCCTGACAACGGTTCTCGCGCAGACGGCTCATGGCCGGCTGAGTGGCTGATGGATGCATTATCTGCACCTTGATACCAGCCTCGCGATAAAATCCTTTAACCTCGGCCACATAGTAGCCGGCAAACTGTGCCTGGGCTGTCCACTGCGGAGTAAACACCAGTGGTGGAGCCTCTTGTGCAGATGCTGTAAGTGGTAATACGCTGCCGATGACAGCAAGGATGCCAGCAAGCATCCAACGTTTAGGTTTCATTAGATAAAGTTTTTAAATGCTTCGTCGTATTCAGGGCTATTAGCAAGGCGACCGTTCACGATACATACTAGTTCGATGTCGCCCTTGAAACAGAGTTTTTCATCGCTGGCGCGATAGATGGCTTGGTGGAACACATACTTTATCCCCTCCTTGGTCAGTCCAAGGCGCGATATGAACTCATCGTCGCATCGCAGGGGTGTCTTGTACTGCAGATTCATGCGCGCCACTACGGCATCTATGCCCTGCTCGTGCAGGGCGGCAAAGCTCACGCCCAGGCTGCGCAGAAACAGGTGGCGGGTGTGCTCGGCATAGTGCAGATAGTTGGCATTGTTCACAATGCCCTCGATATCGCACTCGTAGTCGCGCACTTCCATTCGGGTTTCAAAAATATAGTTCATAGGTATTTTAGTATTTCGTTGAAATGTGTAATCTTTATCAGTCGCTTGTGTTCTATATCCTCTGAGTGCTCCAGTTGCCACGTTACGTGGAACGGTATGTGGATGGCCCAGGCACCGATGTTAAGCGCTGGTGCGATGTCGCTCTTAAGCGAGTTGCCCACCATCAGCAGTTGGTCGGGCATTATCTCCAGATGCTCGCACAGCTGTTGGAACTCGGTCTCGGTCTTGTTCGACATTATCTCCACATGCGAGAAGTATCGGCCCAATCGGCTGCGGTGCAACTTGTTTTCCTGGTCCTGCAGTTCACCCTTGGTAAACACCACCAGCCGGTAAGGATAAGCCTGCAATCGCTGCAGCGTTTCCTCAACCTGGGGCAGCGGTGTGGCCGGCAGACGCAGTAGCGACTTGCTGTGCGCCAGCAGTTCCGACAGTTGCTTGTCGCTAAGATGGCTGCCACCCACGCGCAGGGCTGTCTCGATGATAGATATGGTGAAAGCCTTGCAGCCATAGCCCAGGTCGGCCATATTGCCCGATTCGGTCACAAACAGCTCGTGGGCCGGATCATCGCAATAAGGCGCAATCAAGCGGTAGAGATGTTTCTCTACTTCCTCGAAGTGCGACTGGCAGTCCCATAGAGTGTCATCGGCATCGAATGCTATCACGCGCAGATTCTGTAGGTCTATCTTCATTTGCGGCAGTGCGGACAGGTTCCTTTTATCATATAGTTCGACGAGTGCTGCTCAAATCCTGCAGGCAACTGCACCTCGGGCATCTCTACCCCATCCAGACAGTACGTTTGCTGGCACTCCTCGCAGTAAAAGTGCGGGTGCAGGTCGTCGTCGTGGTCATCATGGTGACTATGGCAGAGCTCGTATCGCGTGCCGTCGCCCATACCCTCAATGGCGTGTACCAAGTGGTGCTCACGAAACAGTGTGAGGGCACGAAACACATTCGATTTGTCTATCGACTGTATCCTGTGCTCCAGCTCGGCTAGCGATTGCGGCTGGATAGACGAAGCCAACGCCTCGGCCACCACAATACGGTTGGCCGTGGGCTTAATGCCGTGCTCTTCCAGCAGTGTTACATAGTTCGTTTTGTCCATGATTAAATAGATTTCACGGGGCAAATTTAGCTAAAATTTTCGAGATTCCGTACAAATCGCGCCAAAAATGTAAACAAATCAACAAAAAAAAACTATTTATCTTATTTGCATTGCTGGGCGGCTATGCGGCCGGAGACCATAATCTATGTCAGAGCATTATTTACCTTATATATAATATCGTTGGAAACATAGGTGTCATTCTCGTTTCCGCTAGGACCAGACACGCCTAAGTCAAATACATCTGACATAGGTATCCAGATTCCATCCTCTTTAGCATACTGCTCGGCCACACGCTGTTCAACCTCAAGACAGCCTACATGTTCTTGGCCATCTCGAAGTTGCGCTTCATATAATTCGCAGCGTCGATGGAGTTCATTGGAATTGATTTAGAAATGTCATACGCCATCTTTTTTCTGCAAAAGTAATCATAAAAACGCTACGTTCCAAATAATCTGCAAAGTTTTGCTTTTATTAAATATGATACATCGCAAAAAAACACTGTCCCAATTGTCCTATTTGTCACAAATCTGCGACTTTAGTCTTGTTTTACTTAAAACTTGTTAATATTCTAAAGTTTTAAAGTAAAATATTTGTTTGTTCTAAAAACTTAGAGTACATTTGCCAACGATAATTCTAAAAGTTTAGAATATGAAAGAGAAGAAACAATTGACAAAAGCAGAAACGCAAGTGATGAACATACTCTGGTCGTTGCCAGAGAGTAAGGGTTATTCATCGGAGATTATGGAGAGATTCCCAGAACCAAAACCTGCTTTGACTACATTGCTCACATTCTTGAAGATACTAAAGGAAAAAGGTTTCGTGAGTTCGGAGAAGGCAGGAAAGGCTCAGCTTTTCAGTACCACCATCAGCAAGGAAGATTACACACGCGCATATATGAAAGAGGTGAAGAATACATTCTTTGGTGGTTCGTTCGCATCGCTCGTTTCTTTCTTTGCCAAGGATGAGCAACTGAGCGATGAGGAGGTAAGTGAGATTATGAAAATCATAAAGAATCGCAAGTAATGACTGAGTTTCTGATCTACGACCTTAAGGTTGCCGTTTTAATAGTAGTATTCTATTTCTGCTATCGGCTGCTTATGGAGCGCGAAACGTTTCACAGGCTTAACCGTATCGTGCTATTATCATCCATTGCCCTCTCGCTTGTTCTGCCGCTTTGTGTTATCACTTTCCATAAGACGGTCGAAGTAGAACAGAAGGCAGCAACAGACAATCCTAGTCCACAATCTACAATAACAGATATGCCGACTGTATCTGCCACAGCTGATACTGCACAGATGGCTCCTGTTGATCAATCAGCCGTTATCTTTGCCATCTTTATGATAGGTGTTCTTTGTAGATTGTTCTATATAGCAAATAGTTATCGGCTTTTGCGCCGGATAATTAATGATAGTGAGCAACATGCGTTGGAGGACGATGTGACGCTGGCAGTTGTCGACCTGCCTGTTGCACCATTCTCGTGGATGCGTACCATCGTGTTAAGCCGGATTGATTACGAGGAGCGCAACCCTTCGATACTTGCCCACGAGCATGGACATATCCGCCTGCACCACAGTTGGGATATTGTCTTCGTCGAAATGCTTACGGCCCTGCAATGGTTCAATCCTGTGGTATGGCTCCTGCGTCGCGACCTGCGAACCGTCCATGAGTACGAAGCCGATGCATCCGTCCTCTCATCAGACTCAGACGTGAGTCAATACATTCAACTACTGATGCGGAAGGCGTTGGGTACAAAGGCCAGTATCCTAGCCAATGGCATCAACAACAGTACCATTAAAAAACGAATTTTCATGATGTTAAATCATAAGTCAAACAGGCGAGCATGGCTCAAAGCCCTTTATATCGCCCCCATAGTAGCAGTATCGTTGGTAGCAACAGCAAAGACGGTGACTGAATTTAAAACCAAACCTACCAATCCTGTTACGAAAAGCGCTGTCGCAACTGACACCATAACCAAAAGTAACGCACTCGTATGGGTGTTAACCGATGAGCAGAAAAAGCAAGCCAAGACAATAACTCCTGGTGCACCTGGCTCTATCAGTATCAGTGCGGCTATACACGACAATGGTGTCAAGCAGAATTTCGATGGTTCCTGCTATATCATCCGTGTACCAAAAGGTTGCTGGGTAGAAGACGACGAAGATTCTTGGATAGAAGTAAGCTGGGAAAGATTCTTATTCGCTGGCAAGACCACCAAAATACAGCTCGATGGCGTAGCTTTCGATGAGAATAGCGCACCCAAATTGCACTTTTCTGCGCTCAAGAAAATCGAAAACCACCGCAAAGGCAATGTCAACGTGGTAAATCTTATCACCAAGCCCGTATCCATTCCGTCGAATGTTAAGAGCAACGCGTCAAAAAAGTAAATAAAGAAGAAGGGGACTCATCGCGAGCCCCCTTGCTTGTGGTTTTGCAGCGAGTGTAAGCTATATATAGGTATATAATTATTAAATTTAATAATCGTATCATTTATCTATTTATCAGCTTTCCTCGTTGCTAACTAAAACTACCCTGATTCCCGTTTTCCCTGTTTCCACGTTTCTACCCTTCAAAGCAACAGAAGTGCCGCTTCATTGGCAACGAAGTTCTTGCTTTGGCAAGCGACGCAAGCGTCGAGCGACGCTTCGTAGATAGATATATTACGGCAATCTACCAGATATATTACGACTATCTATGAGATACTTCCGTACTATCTACAAAGGCTATAATCATCAAAGTAAAGGATTTTCCTTGTTGTATTATAATGTTCGCGCGCGCCCTGAGTTTTGCTACTATTAATAGAAAAAATATTTCCCACGTGAGGGCGCAAATTTTCCCTCACGTGGGCGTAAAAACGGGGTGGTAAACCCACATCATCCCCAATGCGCAGATGTGTAAAGTTTTATTCGATTGAATCAGTTGCCCTACGGGCGTGGTCCTGATTTGTACACCATATGCTTCATGGGGTGGCTGCCCCATGTGTTATTGTCTATATGCGTAAAGCCTAATCGGCGGTAAAAATGCTCGGCACGGGGGTTGTCGTTGTCTACCAAGAGTCCTACAGCAGGCAGGCCCTGGGTGCGGGCTTTCTCGATGGAATCGTGAATCAAGGCAGTGGCTATGCCCTTGCGGCGGAAAGCCTCGGCTACACATAGGCTATCGATGTAGAGTTCGCCAGCTTGCGTCTCGTCGTCCATAGAGCTATGGTCCATTCCTAACTCACGTAGTGATGCTTCTACGAAAGCGCGACGCAGTTGGTGTAGCTTGCCACCATCGTAGGTAATGCATATACCAACCACCTGCGATGATATGACTGCTACCGACGTGTTGAGGTATGAGTATTGGCTGTCTGTACGCCTCACCAGTTCTGTCATCAACCTATGAAAGTCGGATAGCGTGTGGTCGGGCCCAGCAAACCACTGGCAACACTCATGGTTCATTGCTTCCATTATCAGTGTTGCTATTACTTCGGCCTCGTCGGCTCTGGCCGCGCGTACTATATAATCATTCATAATGAGCTAATTACGCTACAAATATACAACTATTCCGAGAAAAAACAAACAAATAAAGAAAATAATCCATTTAAAATTTGGAGGATGTTCATTAATTGCTTAACTTTGCTGTGCTAATTGGTATTATTATGAACAGAAGAGCAATACTGATAGCCATGCTGTCTTTGCTGACATATGGGGTATCGGCACAAAGTGAGGAAGAAGGAGGCAAGATGCTTCCGAAAGATTCCTTGCGGTTGGACGGGTACATCCCTAGCAAGGATTCACCTCTGATGGAACATGACTCGCTGCTATTGCTCAAACATATCCAGCCAACTGGCGTATATAATGCCGCAACCAAACTAGATATTAACACCAGTCTCTACGACAACCGACGTGGCGACTGGCAAGTGAATACGATACAGGGCGGTAAGCTGTTCACGCCGTGGCGTGGATCGGCAGTTGTTGTAAGTGGAGGTGCCAACTCTATGCCTGGGTTGCTCGACCGCGAATCGGGTGCGCTGACACTCTATCAGAATTTAGGTCGATGGGGTTTCTCAGCCTCTGCATTGGCCGACAAATACCGTTTTGTGGGAATGGGATTCCTGCAGACGCGCTATGGTGTAGGCGGTACGGTGGGTTATACGGTTAACAGTGTGCTATCTCTCCATGCCTTTGGCTATTACTATGGCAATTCTACTTTGATAAGTCCTACGGTGAATCCCTTTCTGGCCACCACCACCTTTGGCGGCTATGCTGACATAAGGCTACACAAGAACTTTGGCGTGGATGCAGGTGCCCAGCGCTACCTGAACCCAATGACAGGGAAATGGGTAACCGATCCGATTGTAAGACCCTACATTAAGCTAAATAATGGACAGAAATTTGGTTTTGACTTCGGCAACATGCTGAAAGGACTTATCTGGGGAAATCAAGACCAAATGATGCCACGTGGTCCTGTGCGCATGCCTCCCCCATCTCAACAAAGACGACGCTAACAATCAATGCTCCTGAAAATGCATCAGCGGTCGGCCCAGTCGCCGCGATCCAGATTGCGGTAACCGATGGCTTCGGCTATGTGGTGCGACTGTACGCGCTCTGTACCTTCAAGGTCGGCTATGGTGCGAGCCACCTTCAGTATACGGTTGTAAGCGCGAGCACTAAGGTGAAGCTTCTCCATAGCCATGCGGAGCATGCTAAGGCTGGTCTCATCGGGCTCAGCAAACTGGTGTATCATACGTTCGGTCATCTGCGCATTGCTGTAGATGCCCTTATAGTCCTTGTAGCGCTCCTCCTGACGCTTGCGGGCGGCTATCACGCGATTGCGTATCGCCTCGCTCGATTCGCCCGGCTGCATCTGCGAAAGCTGATTGAACGGCACCACAGGCACCTCGATATGCAGGTCCATGCGATCGAGCAGGGGGCCCGATATGCGGTTCATATACCTCTGAATCTGACCAGGTGTGCAAACGCAGTGATGGGTGGGATCGCCAAAGTATCCACAGGGACAGGGGTTCATAGATGCCACAAACATAAACGAGCAGGGATACTCGATGGTGTATTTGGCGCGACTGATGGTGATCTTACGGTCTTCGAGCGGTTGGCGAAGCACCTCGAGTGTGGTACGGCTGAACTCGGGCAACTCGTCGCAGAACAGCACGCCATTATGAGCCAACGACACTTCGCCGGGTTGTGCCTTCTGGGTGCCACCGGTCATGGCTACCTGCGAGATGGTGTGATGGGGGCTGCGGAACGGGCGCTGCGATATGAGCGATGTGCCACTGGGCAGTATGCCTGCCACAGAGTGTATCTGGGTGGTCTCCAGACTCTCGGCCAGCGACAACGGAGGCAGAATGCTTGGTAAACGCTTGGCCATCATAGACTTACCACTGCCTGGAGGGCCGATAAGGATGACATTGTGCGAGCCTGCAGCGGCTACCTCGAGGGCACGCTTCACACTCTCCTGCCCTCGCACATCGGCAAAGTCGAAATCGAACGAATACTGCTGCTTGTAAAACTCATTACGCGTGTCAACAACCGTTGGCTCGCAATCCAATGCACCATTAAGGAATCCGATGACCTCGGCCAGATTGTCCATACCCAGCACATCGAGATTGTTGACCACAGCGGCCTCGCGCACATTCTCGCGGGGCACTATCAGTCCCTTGTACTTCTCTTTTCGGGCGCGTATGGCTATGGGTAATGCACCGCTTACGGGCTTGAGTTTTCCATCAAGTCCAAGCTCGCCTATCATCATGTATCGGGGTAAGAGTTCTTCGCTCACCTTGCCGTAAGCTGCCAGAATGCCGATAGCCAGAGGCAAATCGTAGCTACTGCCCTCCTTGCGGATATCGGCAGGACTCATATTGATAGTAAGGTCGGCTGTTGGCGCCTTGTAGCCATTGTTCTCTATAGCGGCCCTGATGCGGTCATAACTCTCCTTAACTGCCGTATCAGCAAGACCAGACAGGTGAAACATGGTTCCACGGGCAAGGTTTACTTCGATGGTTATGGTGGTTGCTTCGAGTGCTGTAACTGCGGCACAATAGGTTTTTACAAGCATCGCAATTTTACTCTATTAGTTCTTCAATCTTTTTGTTTAAATCCTGGTAATTTAATGTTCGCGCAATGATCTTGCCCTGTGCATCAGTAATAATATTGTCGGGCAAGTAGGTAAGTGCTAACTTCTGCAGCACAGGTGTTTCCCACATCTTACCATCGCACACGTTGGTCCACTTTATCGAGTCGCGCTCTATTATCTTCTTACAGTCCTTAACGCTGCCATCGATACTGATGCTAAGCACCTTCAAGCTGCCAGTATGCTGGCGTTGCAGTCGGGCAAGCTGGTTCTGGATATTAATGCTCTCGTAGTTCCACGATGCCCAGAGGGTGATGACATTCACCTTAGCATTGAGGTCGGACGATGATACGCTCTCGCCATTAAGACCAGCAGCAAAGAACTGTGGCAGACGAGCACCCACCTTCAGGGCTTTCAGACCATCGAGCTTGCTCATAATCGCAGCCAACTTATGATTGTCGGGCGAGGCATCGAGGATGGTCTTGGCCAACTTCTGAATCTTTGCAAAGTCGGGCTCAGAGGTCTGTATAAAGTATTTATTAAGAAGGTAGACGCTTATAGGCGAAGCCGAATGTTCACTAATGAACTTTTCGGCCTCGCTAAGCATCTGCGGGGGCGTCATGCTGTTAGTTCGCAGGCGGAAGTCGGTCATCTCCTTGTTAGTATCCGTACCCTTAACCTCAGTCTCCTTAAGATGCGAGGCATCGCCCTTGATCTTAACGGTTACGCCTGGCTCGGCGAAGACAGGGATTTCAGAGTAGTTGGGGAATACAACCACAAGTGTGGTTGGTTCGGTGATGGCAGCCTTATAGATAAACTCTCCTCTGCTTACTGCTATCGTGTCGAGCTTGTGAGTACCATTCAAGCCATAGACGTACAGTTCTCCCTGGTTGAATCCACCAAAACTGCCCTCTATCTTGAAATTGTTCTCACCGTCGCCACAAGAGAGTAGCAAGAGCGAAACTAAACATGCTAAGATGCCCTTCGTTTTCATTTTTCGATTACTTCTGTATCTTTTTGAGTTCGATGTCGTTCTCGGCATACTTTGCAAACGAAGCATCCTTCTTGATGGCCTCGCGAAGAGCCTCAGCAGCATCATCGTTGTTGTTCATACGGGCACTCATCAGTGCACGTAGATACTCTGATGTGGCATCTGGATCCTTGATATACTTCAGTGTAACAGCAGCCGATACATAGTCGTGGTTAAGAATCTGAGCCAGAACAGCGCTGTTAGAGTAAACCTCAGCAAAGTTCTCCTCGGCCTGAGCGTAGTTGCCCTTGGCCAGATTCAGGTTACCCATAATCTCAGCCAGTCCGTTGGCATCGGTAGCACTTGCAATGTAACGCTCGGCTGTGGCTACATCGCCATCCTTAAGTGCCAGCAGACCCAGGTTGGCACTAGCCTCGGGCAGATTCTGAGCCTTGGCCAGATACTGCTTGGCTGCCTCGTAGTTGCCACGAGCATACTCGAGTGCTGCAATGTTGTTGTAAGCACGATAATCGTTGGGGTAAACCTTGGCGGCTGTGAGGTAAACCTCCTTAGCCTCATCAGGAGTAGACTTGAGTGTGGCACCATACAGGATCTCCTCGATGCTAAGCTTGGCAGGATCGGCCTGAAGCTGCTCAAGGATCTGATCGTCGCTACGGCCGATAGTCTCGTAATTGATAGTGAGACGAGCACGGCGGAGCTCAGGCAGAATGCCATCGGCCAACTCGCGGAAGGCAGAAGAGATGTTCTTGATCTGCTGCTCGCGCTCCTGTGGATCCTTATACATAGAGAGAACACGCAGAATTACATCCTTATCCTGGATGTTGCTAGCCTTAACCAACTGCTGGAAACCCTCCCAGTCCTGAGCGGTGTACTTAGCGTCAACGGGGGCATCGATCTTATTCTTCTTAAGCTCCTGGTTTACATACTTCTCTGATACCTTCTGACGCTCGCCAGCCAACTTGTCGTTGATGCTGAAACCACCATCGGGCGATGCGTATGCAGAAACCTCGATATTGTCAAGGTTGAGCTTCTCGCGATCGTTGTTGATCTGCTTGAGCATACGTACAAACTCCTGTACAGAGTTGTTCTTGAGCTCGCTCTTGCGCAGTGTGGCCTGCTGGATGAGGAACTTGATGTTGGCATCGAGCTTCTTCTTTGTGATGCGCTGATATGCATCGGGAGCTACAGCAGCCTGAGTTGAAAGAACGGTCTGCTTGTAAAGCTCGGAAGTGGCTACAATACCATCGGCCACCTTAACGGCAGGAACTTCCATCTTCTTCTTACCGATACGGGCATCGAAGGTGAGGAACATCTCGGCCTTATTGTCGCCAACGTAAGCGAAACTGGTCTTCATTGTGTAGTTGCCACCCATGCGATAGTTGATGGTCTGATCATTGCCACGAACACTCTCGCCCTGGAATGTAGCTGCAGTACCCTTCTCGACAGCACCATTAGAATAACGAAGCTCTGGAACTACGGTTACCACAGCCTTCTTCTTCATATACTTCTCGGGGAAGTGACCGTTGATAGTTGCAGGTACAACACCCTTCTGAGTTTCGAGTGGGTTTGGGGTTACTGTAAAATTGTCGGCAGATAATTCGCCTAGTTTTGAACACGATGTAAAAGTCATCAGCGTAGCTGCTGATAGGATTAAAATTGCTTCTTTCTTCATAATAAAATAAAATGTGATTTGTGCCGCGAGCGGGACTCGAACCCGCACGACCGTTTTACGGGTCAAGGGATTTTAAGTCCCTCGTGTCTACCATTTCACCATCGCGGCTGCCTTTTTTGCGGTGCAAAGATACTTCTATTTATTGGAATCACCAAACTTTTTATCTTTTTTTAATTCCAAACCCTAAGAATACCACCATCCAAGGCCGCTTTGTACCTATATAACTCTATTCCAGGGGTGCCATTAGCCACTACACCGTTGTTTACATCGTATGAGCGTTTGCACTTGTTGCAGTACAGCTGGTTGCCATTATTCTGCCATACCAATGGGTATCGGCGGCCACCCAACTCCTTAAGACAGTTGGAGCACTGCCCCTCGTAAGCCACCAGCACATTATCGTAACTGCTCACTCCCACAATTATGCAATTGTTGGCTCCAAGTGCATAGTTAAGTCGCGATTCGCGATCGGTAGTAAGTCGGATATCCTCGGTGGCATTGTCGTAATTGCGAGTGGTAGTAAGGTGGTGCACACCTTGTTCCACACGCGTCTCTATCTTGACATACTGCCCAAGATTACCCAGTGTAGCCGTGAGCTGACAAGGCAATGGGTGCAAGAATGTATCAAACACAAAGTAGCACTCGTACTCGCGATAGATGTTCTGCTCGCCAGTACATGCCATCAGCAAAGTGCACAGGGCTAGTGTAAGGAAACGTTTCATCCCAGCAGCTTCTTTTCTGCCTCGGTCATACGCTCAAAGTTGAAGCCCTTAAGCGTTTGCTCCATCAGTGCCTGAATCTTGTCGTTGCACAGATTGCCAATGCTGCCCTCGTGGGTGTGATGGATGTCGTGACTGGCCTTAAATGTGCCTGCCTCGATATCTAGTCCCACCTTCTTATATGCATCGCGGAACGGCATGCCATTGGCGGCAAGGCGATTAACCTCCTCAACCGAGAACATTGGGTCATACATCGGGTTATCGAGTATATGCTCGTTGACCTCAATCTTATTAATAATGTACGCGGCCATCTGCAAGCAGTCCTTCAGTTCACCAAACGCTGGCAGGAACACCTCTTTGATAATCTGCAGGTCGCGGAAGTAGCCCACGGGCAGATTGTTCATCATCAGCATAATCTGCTGTGGCAGCGACTGCAGCTTGTTTGACTTGGCACGAATAAGTTCGAACACATCAGGATTCTTCTTGTGAGGCATGATGCTAGACCCCGTGGTGCACTCCTTGGGGAGTTTTACAAATGAGAAGTTCTGCGAGTTGAACATACATGCATCGAAGGCCATCTTGGCTATAGTGCCAGCGATGGTGGCAATGGCAAAACCTACGTTACGCTCCATCTTGCCTCGGCCCATCTGAGCGTAAACCACATTATAATCCATAGAGTCGAAACCAAGCAGTTCTGTGGTCATTGTGCGGTTCAACGGGAACGAGCTGCCATAGCCTGCAGCGCTGCCCAATGGGTTGCGGTTTGTCATCTTATATGCAGCCTGTAGGAACAGCATGTCATCTGCCAGACTCTCGGCATAAGCACCAAACCACAAGCCGAAGCTGGATGGCATGGCTATCTGCAGATGGGTGTAACCCGGCATGAGCACATCCTTGTACTGGTTGCTCTTCTGTATGAGTTCATCGAAAAGAATCTTAACTTCATCGGCAATCTCCATCAACTCGTGACGCGTGAAAAGCTTAAGGTCGACAAGTACCTGGTCATTACGCGAGCGGCCTGAGTGGATCTTCTTACCCATATCGCCCAACTTGCGGGTGAGCAGCATCTCAACCTGAGAGTGTACATCCTCAACATCGTCTTCGATTACAAACTCGCCACGCTCGGCCAGATGATAGATGTTTTTCAGCTCTGCAAGCAGCTGTGTAAGCTCATCTTTCTCGAGCAGACCGATGCTCTCGAGCATAGTGATGTGAGCCATAGAGCCCAACACATCGTACTTGGCCAGATAGAGGTCCATCTCGCGGTCGCGACCAACGGTGAAGCGCTCTATCTCCTTGTTGATTTCAAAATTCTTTTCCCAGAGTTTCATCTCTTATCTGTCAAATCTTAATTCTAAATTCCTTACTACACGTAGTGTACCATCGCAAGGGCATCAGCTATCTTCTCAACGCCTTCCTGCAAGGGCTTCTCTACCATACTTTTGATAAATGGATTCAATTCGGCTTTCACCGTTACCTTCATCTTTGATGAGTTCTCATCTACAGGCAGTACCTGCACCCATACATTGAAGGGAACCGGACTCTGAACCGTTTCGAACTTTACGCATTTAGGCTCTTCGCGATCGCAGATGCGCAGTTTCAGTTCGCCTACGGGAGCCACATTAATGCTCACGGTGTCGGCATCAAAACTAAAGTCCTTCACCTTATCCTCGGGCACGCGGTCGCGCACCTTCTCAAGATTTGTAAGATCGCTGATATTATTATAAACAGCCTGCTGCGAGTAAGGCACCAGCTTCACGCTGCTCTCAAATTTGCTTTCTCCTCCGAATAATCCCATGGCTTACATTAAAGATTAAACATTAAACATTAAATATCCTGCTTCCAGGTATCAGGACTCTTACGCCACTCGGCCAGAACAGCCTTGTCTTCCTCCTTGATATATCCTGTCTTGGCAGCCTCTTCGATCACAGCCTCGTAGTTGCTCAGAGTGATAAGCTTAACTCCAGCATCGGCAAAAGCCTTCTCGGCCACAGGGAAACCATAGGTGAACGATGCTACCATACCAATAACCTCTACACCATAGTCGCGAAGTGCCTGAACAGCCTTAAGACTGCTGCCGCCAGTAGAAATCAAATCCTCTACTACAACCACCTTGGCACCTTTCTTAATCTCGCCTTCAACCTGATTGCCCATGCCATGGTCTTTTGGCTTTGGACGAACGTAGCTGTAAGGCAGGCCCAACTCCTCGGCAACCAATGCACCCTGAGCTATTGCACCAGTAGCAACACCAGCCACAGCCTCGGCCTCAGGGAAGTTCTCCTGAATGGCATGACAGAGTTCCAACTTCACAAACGAGCGCAGACGGGGGAATGAAAGGGTCTTGCGATTGTCAGTGTAAATAGGTGATTTCCAACCCGAAGCCCATGTAAATGGATCGTTGGGCTGCAACTTGATGGCCTGAATCTCCATCAGTTTCTGAGCAAATTGATTCTTGATTTCCATAACGTTATTCTATAATTTGGGTGCAAAGATACGAATAACTGAGGGAAATGCAAAATAAAACAACAATTATTTTCCTATCTTTTTGTAAGGCCAAGCGACAGAACACTTATCTTTATGTCGGCTGATGCGGTTAATTTGCTTGCACATGCAGCGATTGTGGCACCCGTTGTTACCACATCATCAACAACCAACAGATGCTTTAATCGGGCAGGAATTGGCTTGTTGGCGGCAAAAACATGTTCTACGTTATCATTACGCTCCCATCGGTTCTTCCTGGTCTGACTATCATGAAACACTGTTCGCTTTATCAGGTCATTATAGATGGGCAGGCCTGTTATCTCGCTGATACCCTTGGCTATCTCCTCGCTTTGGTTATAACCTCGGTCTCTCAGTCTGCCCTTTGTGAGGGGCACCGGTACAATTCCATCGATTCCATCGAAAAAATCGTAACACATAAACTCCTTGGCCAACATACGTCCCATGATATAACCAATCTCGGGATGTCCTTTGTACTTAAGCTGGTATATGATACTTGCTGTTTCGGAATGGGCCTCGTAATAGAACAGTGCCGATGCACGCTCTATTGGTAATCGCCCCCAAAACAGCTTAGCCATAATGTTGTTGTATGTATCCTTGGCAAAATCAGTCCTTGGAAGATGATAATTACACTTGTTGCATATCACCTCCTCGGTAGCCGACAGACGTCGTCCGCACATCACACACATTCGCGGTGATATCACATCGAGCACACGATGCCAGAAACTAACAATCTTCATCTAACTCGGCCATTTCATCGTCAACATCCATACATTGACGAATGATACTAAAATCAAACCCTCTACTCAATGCAAACCTGACAAGCTTCTGATTAAGTTCGTAATCGCTTTTGGCTTTTATGGTTTTTCGCTTCTGCTTAAGCAAGGGCACGAGCACATCAATATACTCCTTATCATCGATTTCATCGAGCACGCTACGCTGTATATCGTCATCTATGCGCTTCATCCACAGCGCCTGCATCACCTTGCGCCTACCCCATTTGTTATAGCGGATCTTGTCCTTGACAAAAGCACGGGCATATCGTTCATTATCAACATAACGCTCCTTTACAAGCCGAGCCACAACACGATCCTGAGCATCGGGCTCTATACCCCAACGTTTCATCTTATCGCGCATCTCCTGTTCGCAGTGTTCTGCCTGTGCACACATGGCAGCCAGTTGCAGGTATGCTTCTTGTTCAGTCTTCTCCTTACTCATTTCTTGCAGGCTTTTATAAATCTAGTTTTGCCGTATTGATCGTCTATCTTTGATACATCCGTAAAGCCCAAGTCGCCCAACTTATCCACGATAGAACCGGCATAAATAGGATTAATCTCAAAGTATAATCGTCCACCCATCCTCAATGCAGTCTGAGCATAATGCATAATGTGGCGATAGAACAACAATGGATCATCATCGGGCACAAACAGTGCTGTATCGGGCTCGTAACGAAGTACGTTTTCTTCCATTTCATCGGCTTCCTTCCTGCAGATATATGGCGGATTGCTCACTATCACATCCCATCTCTCTGTATCAGGATATAATACAAGTGCATCGCGATGTTCAAACACAACGTTAGCGTCCAGTTTATCAGCATTTCCCTTGGCTATTTTCAGGGCATCATCAGAGATATCCCATGCAGTAACTCTTGAATCAGCGATATCCAGAGCCAATGTAATGGCGATACATCCGCTACCTGTACCAATGTCGAGTATATCGCCGCCACCATCTCGCTCGATTAATTGGCACAATTCTACAGTTTCGGGCCTTGGAATAAGCACGTCTGGAGCTACATGAAACTGTCGGCCACAGAAGTCGGCCACACCCAAAACATACTGCACAGGCTCTGCTTTTTCGAGTCTTTGCATTATTTTTTCAAGTTCTGCTTGGTCGTTTGGCGATAATTGTGTAACTTTGCCACAATAAATATCGGCTGTTGACAGTCCAAAGCGGACGTCAAGCACCCAACGGACGATGGCTTTTGCCTCGCCAGCATCATATATGTTGCTGAGTCTTTGGTAGAGTTGTTCGTAATTCACACTGCAAAGGTAAGTAAAATAATTGATAATTGATAATTGATAATTGATAATTATATGAATATCGACGAAAAATTCATGCGCCGCTGCATTCAGTTGGCAAAAAACGGACAGCAGAATGCCAAACCCAACCCAATGGTTGGAGCGGTGATAGTGCACAATGGGCGTATTATCGGCGAGGGATATCATGTGCGCTGTGGTCAGGCCCATGCCGAGGTTAACGCCTTTGCATCGGTAAAAGCAGAAGACGAGGCATTGTTGCCTGAGTCAACCATATATGTGAGTCTTGAACCATGTTCACATTACGGCAAGACTCCACCTTGCGCAGATCTTATTATTAAGAAAGGTGTACGCAGAGTTGTTGTAGGATGCATCGATGAATTCGCAGAAGTACAAGGCCGCGGGATAAAGAAGATTCGTGAAGCCGGTATCGAGGTTGAAGTTGGTGTTCTTGAGGAAGAATGCAAAGCTCTTAACCGTCGTTTCTTTACATTCCATCGCGAAAAGCGCCCATATATCATATTGAAATGGGCTCAGACGGCTAATGGTTTTATCGATGACCATCACAAACCAGTGAAAATATCAACTGATTTCACTAAGATGCTCTCGCACAAGCTCCGCGCCGAAGAAGATGCAATACTTGTTGGCCGAATCACAGATGAGCGCGAGCATCCGCAACTGAACGTCCGTGAATGGTGTGGTCCTGATCCTAAACGACTGGTCATTGATCGTACACATCCCCTGAACATCGACAGTCTGTATGCCCAGAACATACAATCTCTGATAGTAGAAGGTGGTGCAGAAACCTTGCGCACATTCTTGATCCAAGGTTTATGGGACGAGATACGTGTAGAAACAAACACAACACTGACAGTTACCGACGGGACGCGAGCACCAATCGTTCCTGCCAACGCAGTTGTTGTAAGTTCGAAAACATTCGGTAGTAACAGTATTGTAATTTTCAGACGTTAAGGATTAACACTAAAATATATACCCCTCGACACAGCTGTGTCGGGGGGTATATTATATACAAGGTAAAAACTTACTTAACGAGAGCCTTGCGAGCTGCCTCAATCTTATCCTTGGCAGCAGCCAGCTGATCCTTCAGCTCAGCAACGGTTGTAGCGTTCAGTACATCCAGAGGAGCGAGAGCATCAGCTACAGGCTTGATGTCTGGGTCGTACTGTGCAAGACGGTTCAGAGCGTCGAGAATCAGGATTACACGGAAGGTGCTGTTAGCAGCAGCCTCATCGTTAAAAGCAGCAAGGAACTTATCAGCGTTCTGGTTAATGAGGTAGAGCTGTTCAACGAGAGAAGCAGCAGCCGACTGCCAGAAGTAGTTGATACGACCATTCTCGTTCATTGCATTGTAGAGAGCCTCAGTAGCCTCAGCAACAGGAGCCCCGTCCTCGAAAGTCTTGAATGAAGGATCATTGATATCAGCAGCCAGCTTAGTAATAGCCTTGTCAAAATCCTCAACAGGCATCTCGTAAAGCTTTGCTGTAGCCTTGTCTACCTGGAGAGCTGCCAGTGCACGATACTTTTCGGCCAGTGTGGTAGCGTTGTCGGCAACAGATGGGTTCAGGAGGTAATCGGGCTTAACCTTCAACTCATCAGCAGTCAACTTAATGCTGCCATCCTCTGACAGTACAGGGAGCTGCTTAAGCTTTCCAATCTCAGAAGCAAGACTGTCAACATGCATCTTGATACTTGCTTCAATCTGCTCCTGTTCGAAACTCTTGGTAGAGTCAGCATCCTCAACATTCTGAGCACTCTTGTTTCCTCCGCATGCTGCGAAGGCAATTGCTGCAAATGCTACAGCGAAAATTGATAATTTTTTCATTTCTTAAAATTTTAGTTATTAATTAATACTATTATTATTGTTCACTTTTTCTAATTAACTTGCCTGGCCAGTCAGCAAACAGGAACAGGGCTACGATGACACACATAAACAACATCACACACATATTAAACCAGAGGGTCTTAATGTGCCATGAGCCAACAATCTTCTCGCTACTGTAGAATGGTGCACGACCGATGCGGCTCTGTGGAGTAAGGAATATGATACTGGTGCGAGGCACGATGACATGATTCACAACGTCGAGCATTCGAGCATTGTCGGCACCAATAACAAATTCCTCCAAACGTATGTTATAGTTGTTACGCTTCAGGTCAAGCATAGCATCCTTACCTTGTTCGCGAATCATACTTGCCATCTTAGCATCGGCAGCCAGCGTAGCTTTGTTACTCCTCTTCGAGAGTATCTCTTCGCTCTTACCTAAGTAGTCCTTCAGAGAGTTATATGAGAAGTCACCATTATAGGCTTCCATTCCGCATACTTGTGTCAGGTGAGGAAGGTTGGTCTTAATAATCTCAAGATGGTCTGGATTAACCTCCTTGCCATGTGTCGCCTCATCGTTCATTGTCTCCAGCTGTGACTGCAGTTCGTAGAGATACCCCAGGTTATAGAACTGTGTTTCGTACTTCTCCTTATGAATATCAAAGAAAGGCTTCTCGTAGCTGTTATCTGTATAAGATGTGACAGCAAGTGCCTCGTAGGCCCAGCGAGATGGTATGATATCGCCAATAACGGGTACATTTCCCGTGGTGCTCTTAGGCGTCAAGTCTGAGAAACTAACCACAAGACCGCAAAGCAATATCTGTGGAATGAGCAATAGAGGGATACTGATGTAGATTGCTACCACCGAACTAAGGCATTGCGAGAGAAGCAATCCTACAAGGTTTGAGAGCAGCGATGTAACAAAAAGAACAATCCACCAAGTCCAGAACAGACCTTGCAGTCCCATAATATAGTTACCTATTGTGATGAACAAGAGTGTCTGCAACAGCGACACACCTGCCATATAAACTATCTTAGACCATATATAACTGCTGTGTGAGAGACTGAGGAACTTCTCACGCTTAAGGAGTGAACGGTCCTTGATGATCTCCTCGGCACTACCACTCATACCAATGAATGTGGCCACGATTACCGACATGAAGAAATAGCTGACAAGGTTCTTGTTTTCCATTACGCTGTAACCCTCGGGAGGAGCAAAACGAGTAAGCAAGCCGCAGACGACAGCAAGCAGAGGCGCCTCGAGCAGAGTTATACAGAGGTACTGCAAGTTGGTAATCTTTGTATTGAAATTGCGGCGCAGGAAGATAAGGAACTGCTTGAAAGCATTGGGTTTCTTCTGGTCTGAAGGTGGCACTGCACTTACATTCACCTTGTCAAGCTGCTTCCTGTTCTTCAGATAAAGCTCGTGCCACTCCTGAGGTGTCATCTTTCGCTCGTCTGATATTTCTCCACTGCTATTAAGAGCTTTCTCATCGATAATATTCAATACTATCTCTGGGTTAACGTTTCCACACGTCGGACAGGTACTGGTTGCGGCATCTACGTAGTTTGCAGCGGTCTTGAAATAAGTAATCGCATCGATAGGATTACCATCGAAGACAGGGTAACCACCTTTATCCAGAAGCCACAAACGGTCGAAAAGCTTATATACATCACTCGAAGGCTGGTGGATATTCACCACAATGAGTTTACCTTTATAAGTCTGCTCCTTAAGCAGATTAATAACTTTCTCAGTATCTGTAGATGACAATCCAGAAGTGGGCTCATCAAGGAAAAGCACAGATGGCTCACGGATAAGCTCCAGAGCGATATTCAAACGTTTGCGCTGTCCGCCAGAGATATATTTATTGATAGCAGAGCCTACCTTAAGGTCTTTGGCTGCATCAAGGCCAAGATCCTTAAGGGTCTTCATCACACGACTGTCAATTTCGGCGTCACTCATACCCTCAAAACACAACTTGGCTGTAAACCAAAGGTTCTGATACACCGTCAGCTCCTCTATCAGCAGATCGTCCTGGGGTACATAACCTATCAAATCCTTAACTCTTGGTTCAGAGATACTATGACCATTGATAGTGATACTGCCCTCCTGAGGGATTAATGTTCCGTTGAGGAGTGAGAGCAATGTAGATTTTCCTGTACCTGAACCACCCATGATGGCTAACAGTTCACCATGGTGCAAAGTGAAACTCAGGTTGTGTAATCCATTATCGCTATTGGGGAATCGGAAATTGATATCACGACCACAAAACTCTATACGATGTATGTTTTCGAGAGCCTTTCCATCGCGAGCAGCATATTTGTCTACTATCGTAGAGAAATAGATGGGGTTGCCCTTCTTTCCTTTGATTACACTGCTTTGCAACCATACCATGAATGCGCCTGGAAGTACGGGCACATCGTTGAGCAATACAGTATCGCTACCCTTATAGGTAAAGATAAGCAATCCCAATGACGGACAGGCGAGAGTCTTAAGTACACCATCCGTACCTTCTAGCTTATGTACCATCACGCGGCGATTCTCCTTATTCTCCACGAAATCAGAGAAATCCTGATAGAGTTCGTCGGAGATATTGAAAATCTTAGCCATGGTTTTGAACATACCAATGGCCTGGAGCAACACATCGTCGTCAGAGCAGAACTCCATCAAACGCAACAATAGCAATGCCTTATCTTTGGGAGTAATCTTTCCATGAAGATTAGAGCAAATGGCACTAACCGTTTCATTTGTATCCAGATTATCACTCAATTCATAAACTCCACGCAAATCTGAGTACAAATTGAGATAGTGCTCAATGTTTCTGATACCAAAATGTCTACGCAAATAATTGGCAAGTATGGTTTTAGCCCATACTTCGTCTACTTTTTCTTCTTTGCCAAATAAAGCAAACAAGCTCAGGAAACTAGATATAATGATATCTGTCATTTTCTCTTGAGTTTAGCAATTTTATAGTTATAACTTAAATTGGTTGCAAATATAGAAAAAAAATAAGACTAGGGACTTGTTCTATTAGTTAAAAAGAATTAAAGTCCCCTATTTGTGTAACAAATAACGCAATCTTATTTTATTTTCTGCCAAAATCGGCAGGAACTTCCCCCCACTGCTTGGTTTCCCACTTGATTATGGGATTACGATATTGGTGGGTTTTCAACCAGTTCTCAGCTCGAGCTATTATCTGAAACAATGGTTCTGTTTTTGGAGTGCGCTCAAGCGCAGTTTTGCACTTGCCCTTAGAAACCCAAAGGATGGCATTGTATGAATCTGAATAAATGGTCTTATTGTGCAATCCCTTCTGCCAGCAAAGCGCCAAGGCGTGCACGATTGCCAGAAATTCGCCGATGTTATTGGTGCCATGCACAGGGCCAAAGTGGAAAACCTGATATCCCGTCTGCAAATCGATGGCCTGATACTCCATCGGGCCAGGATTGCCCGAACAGGCAGCATCCACAGCCCAAGCGTCAGCCCGTACCTCCATAGGTAATGGAAGTACGGTATCATGGCGATTTGTAGGGGGATTGACGAGTTTTGTCATTATTACATACGCTCAGGCACCTCGATACCCAGCAGACTCATACCATTCTTAATAATCTTAGCAACGTTCTTAGCCAACATCAAGCGCACAGCCTTCTTCTGCTCATCTGGCTCGTTAAGAATGCTGTAATCATGGTAGAACTGATTGAACACCTTGGTGAGTTCATAACAGTAGTTGGCGATACCGCTTGGTGAGTAGTCCTTGCCAGCCTGCTCAACAGCTGCTCCAAACTCGTTCATCTTCTGAACCAGTTCCACCTCCTTCTCTGCCAGTTCTACCTGGGCATTTGCAGGCTTCAAGCCCTCAGCCTCGGCCTTGCGCAGAATTGAGCGGATACGAGCATAAGTATACTGGATGAAAGGCCCTGTATTACCGTTGAAATCGATACTTTCTTCCGGATTGAACAGCATATTCTTGCGAGCATCAACCTTAAGGATGAAGTACTTCAGGGCACCCATACCTACCACACGGGCTACCTCGCGGCGCTCTGCCTCAGTCATATCATCAAATTTGCCCAATTCCATCGAGGTTTTGTAGGCATCTTCAACCATCAGAGCCATCAGATCGTCGGCATCAACCACCGTACCCTCACGACTCTTCATCTTGCCGTTTGGCAACTCTACCATTCCGTAAGAGAAGTGTGTAAGCTCCTTGCCCCACTTGAATCCAAGACGATCAAGCAAGATAGAGAGTACCTGGAAGTGATAGTTCTGCTCGTTACCTACCACATATATCATCTTGTCGATAGGATAATCCTTGAAACGCATCTCGGCAGTACCGATGTCCTGAGTCATATATACACTGGTTCCATCACTACGCAACAGCAGCTTCTGGTCGAGGCCCTCGTTTGTTAGGTCGGCCCATACAGAGTTGTCCTCATGGCGCTCGAAGAGTCCTTTTGCAAGTCCCTCTTCTACCTTGGCCTTACCCTTAAGATATGTCTGGCTCTCATAGTAGATCTTATCGAACGATACGCCCATCTTCTTATATGTCTCATCGAATCCGGCGTATACCCAGTTGTTCATCTTTTCCCACAAAGCGCGAACTTCAGGATCGTTCTGTTCCCACTTCACCAGCATCTCGTGAGCTTCCTTAATCAGTGGAGCCTCCTGCTTGGCCTTCTCCTCGTCCATACCCTGAGCTACCAACTCCTTAATCTCCTCACGATAGTGCTTATCGAAGGCTACGTAGTAGTCGCCAATCAAGTGATCGCCCTTCTTTCCGCTGGTTTCGGGTGTCTCGCCATTGCCGTACTTAAGCCACGCAAGCATCGACTTACAGATATGGATACCACGGTCGTTTACAATGTTGGTCTTCACCACCTTGTTGCCATTGGCCTCCATAATCTGTGCCAAGCTCCAACCCAACAGGTTGTTGCGCACATGGCCCAGATGCAGAGGTTTGTTGGTATTGGGCGAAGAATATTCTATCATCACGAGCGGGCTCTCATCGGTAGCCTGCTTCATGCCGAAGTGCTCATCCTTATCGATGGCATCGAGCAACTGCAACCAAGCACCGTCGCCTACGCTCAGGTTCAAAAATCCTTTTACTACATTAAATTTCTCTACAGCGGCACAGTTGGCTGCAAGATATTCGCCAATCTCCTGTGCAGTCTGCTCAGGACTCTTTTTAGCAGCCTTCACAAATGGGAAAACCACCAGAGTCAAGTTACCCTCAAACTCACTTCTTGTCTTCTGCAACTGCAACATCTTCTCTGTGGCATCCATACCATAGAGGGCCTTCACAGCCTCGCCTGCAGCCTTGCTGATTAATGCTTCAATATTCATATCTTAAGAATTTTGGGTGCAAAGTTACGAAAAAAATAAGAATTATGAATTCTTTTTAGCGAAAAAATCACTTCTTGCCCTTGTTGATTATGTATATTCCTGCCGTTGTCATAGTAGCTGCTACTGCATATTTCCACTGGAACTCCTCACTAAGACACAGACAAGAGGTCACAGCCCCCACTACAGGAATAAGCGAATTCCAGATGGCAATCTTACCTACAGGATTGCATGTAAGCAGCTTGTTGTAGAGTGTGAAACCTATGGTAGATATGCCTATCAACATCAGTAGATAGAATAGTCCAAGTATTGTCACATTAGGAAGTGTTCCCCCCATCAGCAATCCTGGGATGACCAGCAATGCGCCACCAATACCAAGACTATAACCAGTGCCAACAAAAACATCTATCCGTTTGTTCACACCTCTCGTCATCAGCCCTGCAAAGGCTCCACACAGGGCGTTGAGAATGATCATTCCATCGCCTAAAAAGGTAAAAGCCCCGCTCTCTTCTCCACCGATATTCAGCGACAAGATACCTCCAAAACCTATGGTGCAACCTATGATTTTCCGCATTGTAAGTTTATCGCTCTTGAAGAAAATGCAGGCTAGGAGCACCAATGTAAACACACTAAGCGAGTTAAGGATTGCAGCTCTACTGCCCTGACTGTGCGACAATCCGATATAGAAAGCAGCATAATGCAGGGTGGTATTGAGCAGAGTGAACGCCAACAGAAACAAGCTACTACCTAAAATATTGGTTTTTGCCTCATCTTTCAATTGAAACGAACGATGAGTGAATCGAGCTATAGTGAGAATAATCACACCAGAAATAAAAAAACGGATACCAGCAAACAGCATCTTGCTTCCTGTCATATCCGTAGTAATCTCAAACTCGGCAAACCCAAGTTTGATAAACGGATAAGCCCATCCCCATAGGAATGCAGCAGTAAATGCCATGAGTGCCGCCCATATCGGACTTTGAAAAACACTTTGTTGTGATATTCCTTTTTCCATGCTGAAAATAATGTTTCAGTTTGCAAAGTTACTATATTTTCTGCAATTTGGTTTGTGTTTTCCGAAAAAACATTGTATTTTTGCAAGCAGATAATAACATATAGAACAAAAAACTATGAAGATTGGAGACAAAGCACCTGAAGTTTTAGGTAAAGACGAACAGGGACGTGACATACGTCTGAGTGACTATCGTGGACGTAAACTTGTGTTGTATTTCTATCCTAAGGATAACACTAGCGGATGTACTGCCGAGGCTTGCAGCCTGCGCGATGGCTATGATCAGTTGCAAGCCGAAGGCTACGAAGTGGTTGGTGTGAGCAAGGATTCGGCCTCATCGCACGTAAAGTTCAAGGAGAAGCACCAGTTGCCATTCCCACTGATTGCCGATGTCAATCGCGAACTGATGGAAGCTATGGGTGCTTGGGGCGAGAAGACTATGTATGGCAAAAAGACAATGGGCACCATCCGCACCACATTCATTATAAACGAAGAAGGAATAATAGAACAAATTCTGGCCGGCAAGCAGGTAAATACCAAGCAACATGCCGAACAGATACTTAAGAAATAAATTAATCGGATTATGAAAAAACTATTCTTGATGGCCTTGCTGACAAGCTGGATGATAAAAGTCAGCGCACAAACCAACGTGCCCGAGGCACCACAACTGGAGTTTGCACTCCAACTCAAGGTTACACTGGGCGAGGCTTTCGGCATCGACAACACTCAGCATGGTCGACGCACCGTGATTCCCATCACTGGCGGAACCTTTGAGGGGCCACAGATTAAGGGAACCATAGTGAATGGTGGTGCCGACTATCAGCTTAATGCCGAAGGACGCACTGAACTCGAAGCTATCTATTGTATCAAGACGGATGACGGAATTTACATCCACGTTCGCAACCGTGGAATCATCGCCAACGGCAAGGATGCTGACGGAAAGCCAAGTTTCTACTTCCGTGCAGCACCGCAGTTTGAGGCTCCTGCCGATAGCAAATACGGTTGGCTTAACAACTCGCTGTTTGTTTGTGCACCTACGTTCTCGCCCGAATTTAAGGGTATAGTACTTAACGTTTGGCGTGTTAAGTAAGCGTTAACCCAAGAAGAAAAGACTAACACCCACCACGGAGATAACTGCACCAGCTACGGCTCGCCAGGTTATCTTCTGGTGGAACAGCCAATACGAAGGCAGCAGTATTATAATAGGTGTCATCGCCATCAGTGTACTGGCGATGCCAGCTGCTGTGTATTGTACTGCCATCAACGAGAAGCCTACACCAACGAACGGGCCAAACACTGTAGTGGCTGTGGCTACAGCAAGTCCCTTCTTATCATGCATAGCCTCACGCAGTGGATCTAACCCTTTACGGAAATACAACAACAGCGTAAATCCGATTATACCAGCCACACAGCGATAGAAGTTTGCACTGAATGGCACGAGCCAATCAGGCATATTGGCCGTTGCTTCATAGTGATCCATTCCTATCTTGCTGAGTACCAGTCCTATACCCTGGCACATAGCAGCTCCAATAGCAAACAGCACGCCATTGAGCGGCAACTTTAGTCCAACCTTGTGATGTTCACCTCGACCAAGCACTGAGATGCCGATACCCGCAAGGGTGATAAGCATCGCAAGGATACTCATGCCCGTCATCTGTTGACCAAGAGTTATCCAAGCCATCAGTGCCGCAGCTAGTGGGGCTAGCGTCATAAACAGCTGGCCATAGCGCGAACCAATTATAATATAACACTGAAACAGGCAGAAATCGCCTATGACATATCCCACAACGCCTGATAGCAACATCCAACCAGCCGCCTCGGCCGAAGCACCAGGAGGCAGAGGATTACCTGTAACAACCACAAACAGCACTAGCGAAAACACCAGCGCAAGGCCCATTCTCAGCACATTTAGCGTAAGATTACCCAGACGTTTGCTGCCAAATTCACTTAGCAGCGCGGTAGCAGTCCATGAAAATGCTACACCGATCGAAATCAATTCTCCTATGTAAGTCATTGCTTAGTATTGACACTTCATTTTTTCAAATCGGCTGCAAAATTATACAAAATTCAGTTAAATCCGTCATTATCCATCAAAGAAATCTATTTTATTCAAGTTATTTAAGAAATGGCCTTATCCACACTTCCTGCTTCTAATAGCCGCTGACGGGCTTCATCGTATGATATTCCCAACGATTCCTGAATCATTCGTGTGCCACGATCGATTAGCTTCTCGTTGGTAAGCTGCATCTTTACCATACGATTACCCTTTACACGTCCCATCCTTATCATCAACGCTGTACTTATCATGTTCAGCACCATTTTCTGCGCAGTACCGCTCTTCATACGACTAGAGCCTGTAACAAACTCGGGACCTACGATAGTTTCTATAGGATATTCGGCTTCTGAGGCTAGCGGCGTGTGGGGATTACTGGTTATACAGCCAGTAAGCAGTCCGTTTGCCCTGGCATGCTTTACCGCTCCTATCACATAAGGCGTAGTACCTGAAGCAGCTATACCAATAACACTATCCAAAGGTGACGGATGATAAGCCTCCAGGTCAAGCCAACCTTGCTTCTCATCATCCTCTGCACGCTCTACAGCACGGCGCAAAGCCTCATCACCACCAGCAATTATGCCTATCACCCAGTCGGGCGACACGCCAAACGTTGGCGGCAGTTCGCTGGCATCCAGCACCCCTAGTCGGCCACTGGTTCCTGCACCCACATAGAATAGGCGCCCACCTTGTTTCATTCTTGATTCGATGGCACATACCAATGGTTCTATCTGAGGAATGGCACGCTCCACAGCCTCAGCCACAAGCATATCCTCGCGGTTGATATTTTTCAGCACTCCGCTTACGTCCATCTTCTCCAGATGGTCGTAATGCGAAGGCTTCTCTGTTATCTTATCCTCTGTTTTCAATCCTCTTCCTTTGGCAGTTCGTTCTTTGTCCACTTACCCTTTAACGTGGTCAGTCCCTGTATGCCATCAGGGTTGTAAATATAAAACCTGGCATCGCTCTCTTGCATCCATAGATTGCCCATCGAGTCGAAGAATATACGGCCTACATAAGACACCTTTTTTGTATTAGGGTCAGTATAGCCATACTTATCTGTATAGTGGATGCCGGTATCCAGTTCCTTCGATATTTTTGGTGTACCAGTCATATCCTTGTTGTCCCACTCGTAAATATGTTTCTCATAGTGGTCGGTCAGCGCAAATACGCGTTTCCCATTGCATACAACCTTAGTAAACTTCTTGTTCTCACCAGGCAGACAGTATACTTCTTGGAACTTCAAGTCGGCTACGGCTTTCGACTTCAGCACCTGCTCGCCGATGGCCACGTAGACAGTTGTGTCGGCTGCGTCGTACCATATAGAACAGAAGTCACCTCCAGCACCATTGTCTATCTTATTACCTCTTGTCACCTTCAAACCCTCACGATTCTTTGGACTTCCTGTATCGGGCGTCACATTCGGATTTCTTCCACCCGTGAATATTTCTGAATAGTCCGTGCCTATCAGCAGTCCATCGTCTGTAACAATTGCTCCAATTGTGGTAGAGCTGATACCCACACGCATCACTTGCTTTTTCTCCAGATCGTAGAGTATTGGCGAGTCGCCATAGAAGAACAGATAGCGTCCGTTGGGCGATGTAATTATGTTGCTGCCTCGGTTGCCATAACTCAGGAATCCTTTATCGTTCTGCGGAAATACAAGTTCTGATGTATTCACGTCAGTTCCATTAAACAGAGCTATACCTTTGTCCTCCAGTCGCATATAGATGTTCTTACCATCACTGCCTGCGCTGCATATCTTGGTACGAGCACGCTTCTTTTTGGGCACCACAAGTTTCACTTCGCCTGTTTTCTTGTTAACAGCACGCAGGGCATTCGACGAGCCACTGGGATAGTCGAGGAAATAGATATACTCCTCGTCTTCAAACGGATTATTATCGTTAATCCATTCGTCGAACTCCAGGATAGCAAAGTTGTTGTTTACTTTTTCCGCAGGTTTCTTTGCTGCAGGCTTTGCAGCTTGTCTAGCAGCAGGTTTGGCGGTTGGTTTGCGTTTAGCCTGAGCTGATGCCGTCTGTACACACAATACCACGCCCGCTAAGACAGCTATCGCCATAAAAGCCAATTTGGATAGGTTTCTCTTCATAATCATATAGTTTTTATTGGTTTAATCGATTATGCAAATATACACAAAATACTTATATCATAGTCCTCTTCCGCCTGTTTTTTATAATAATTTGGCTTAATGCCGATTTTTGTTCCCACGTTGGGAACATAATATTCCCTCGTTGGGAATGAATCGTTCCCACGTTGGGAATAAACTTTAAGAATAGTTTATAGCGGTAACGTCATCACGAAGCGGGCGCCACTGGTATAGGCAGTATCCAGAACCACATCGCCACCCAAGCGACGGGCAAACGAACGGGCAACCGTAAGTCCGATACCAGTACCCTCGTAATACTCATCAAGTTGCACAAACTCATCGAAAATAATCTCAGCCGCTTCTGCTGGCACACCTATACCTGTATCTTCGACAGCCAGGCAAAGATAATTCTGAGTACGCCCAACAGAAAGCGTAACCTTCTGTTTTACAGTAGGTTTATTATTACCAGCATTAGCCGGGCGTGTAAACTTACCAGCATTATCGAGTATCATAGCCAGAGCACGCGAAGCAGCACTCTCGTTGGTGGTTATCATAAGCGTTTCTACCTCAGGCTGTATCTGCATGTCGAACTCTACGTGCGCCAACTCGGTTATACCGCTGGCATCGGCAGCCTTGGCGGCTAATTGTATGGCCAATACTTGGTCTGTGCGCTCTATTACGGTCTGACTATTGGCGTCGCTAAGTTCTATCATCTTGTTAACCAAGTCGGTAATGCGACCTGTGTTCTCGATTATCTTCTGGTTTACATCCTTGCGTGTAGCATCATCCAGGTCCATATCTGGCATCGTGATAATCTGGGTGAAACCGCTCAGGATGTTGAGTGGAGTACGGATTTCGTGGCTGACCTGGCGGATAAAGTTTGACTTCATCTTCGACGACTCCTCTGCCCTCTCGTTGGCTATCATAAGCTTCTTATAGCTTACCTCAAGTTCAGCGTGAGCCTTACGTAGTCGGCGATACAGCTCATGCAACACACCAATAAATGTGATTAGAAACAGAAAACCGACACCAATACCTATCATGCGTTGCTGGTTGATGTCTGCCTTTTGCTGTGCTATCTGCGCCTCTTTCTGTTGGGTCTCGTAGATAACGGCAAGTTCTTCGGCATCGCTACGGTGCTGATACTCCTTTACAGAGTCGAGCAGATTAATAATCTGTCCGGCTCGTTGCAGGGCTTCTTCCTTGCGACCTGTATTTATCAGAGCCTTGAAAGTGATGGCAGGACTCTCTATCAGATAGTCGATGGTAGGCGGGATGCCTGATGCCTGCTCGGCAGAGTCAATACGAAGCTGTATGTCGAGTAGTTTCTGCCATTGTTCTGTCACCTCAAGATAGTAGGCCTGATTATATATACCGGTGAAAGTCTTTGCGTATGGCAACGCCAGATAGTTCTGATAGGCCACATCAGCCTCTTCCTTGCGACCTGTTTTGGCATAGATTACAGCTTTGTTGCATAGCAGTCTGGCTAGATAGTTACCATAGTTGTTGGTAGTCGCATTGGTGGCGGCATAGCGCTCTAGCGACTGCTCCATCATGCTTATCCATGGTTCAACAATATCAAACTCGTGGCGGTTGAGATATCCGTTTATGATGTTTGATGCTATCATCAGACAACTCTCCTGTAAGGCGTTGTTAAGAGGATATGTCAGAGCCAACTCTTCGGATTGTTTTCTTACCTGGTCAAATGTCTTTGCTGCCTCGTCGGCATGGTTAAGTTTCAGCTGACTTAAACCAATTTGCATCAGCAGATTGTTGGCCATGTCGCGACCTACTATCGTTGTGTCCTTGCTGGCCAACTGATAACCCTGAGTGGCGGCAGCCAAGGATTCTTGCAGGTTGTTGATATTAGAATAACTGGTGTGCAACCCCACAAACGAAGCATAATATTTGCTTGAACTGATATGCAGCAATGCATCGCTTGCTATCGCCTTTTTATAATAGATAACTGCCGAGCGGAATTGGTCAGAATCAAAATACCTTTCAGCACGGAAATAGTCGAGCTCGCATGTGGCCATTGTTCCCAGCAACTCTATACTGTCGAGCAACTGAAAATACACTTCATTACTTTCACCCTCAGCATCTAATATAGAATTGATAGCCCTATCATGCTTAGATAGTTTTGCGTTTTGCTTAACCGACGTATTACTACGTTGCTGCTCGGATTGACACGAGGTTAGGATAAAAGCAAAGGCCGCAAGGCACACGGCCAGTTTACTGCGATATCTACGCAGCAAGCGCCAGAATGGTACGATCATAAGTATGATTGTTAATAATATGAATGGCATAAACACACAGAGCAAACGCAGATAGTTGTTTAGTATCACAACATCTGGACAAACCATAGCAAGACTCCACCCCGTCTGGCGGAATGGCATATAGAATACGTGACTCTTAAGTCCATCGAGTTTTAACTCCCTATACCCCGTCTCACCGTCAACCATAGCACGTCCCAGAGCCATCAGAGCCGTATCACGACGCTCTTGGCAAGGCGTAAATATCGTCTCATAAAGCAGTTTAGTTGTGTCTGGATGTACAATATAAGAGCCTCCGCGACCTATTAGCATACAATACGAACGGGGCATAGGACACTGAGCCAGCACAAGGTTTGACAACCACTTAAGTGGAACATCGGCCGACAACACACCAACAGCCTTTCCATCGGAGTTGTAAATAGGTTGGCAGTAAGATGTCATTACCTCATTTACCTGGATACCAGTAGCGCTGGCATCCTCGAATGGTTCAATCCAGTATTTGCGGTCTAGCTGGTGTGGTATCAGATACCAGTCCATATAGAAGTACTGATAACCATCATTTCCCTCCTGTTCTGTCTGTATAGTTCCGTTGTTGTTATACGAATAGGCCGAGAAGTATTGACCTTTCTGCTTAAAGAAATAAGGTTCGAACGCTATGCTACACCCTTTCATATCAGGATGTCCTGCCAACAGTTTGCGACTGAAGTCGAACATCAGTTCTGGATTGTCAAGATTCTGCTCAATCAATGGCAGCAGACTATCTACAGCAGCCTCTGTCTGATGCAGTCGCATATCGGCATTATTCATCACGCGTTCGAGCGACTGCACAGCATCGCCCATAGCATTCTGCTGGATATATAGGCGACTATAATGAAGAGTAAACAGCATAGCAATCAAGAGAGCCGCACCCAGGATTGCAAACTTCCACTGGTGGCACATATAAAACTCCTTGAATCTGCTATACCTCTCCCTACTCATAGTCCCATCAGTTCCTTATATGTCACTTCGCGCTTCAGCATACCGCTCTCAAGCATCAGCTGACTTGCCTTTTTCACCATATCCGGTCGCACGCGGAATTCGCGGCGCTTAGATTCTCTGTCAACCTGCTGTCGCAGTACCTCCTCAAGCATAAGTTTCTGCATCACCCTATTGGTATGCGACTTGTGCTTATTAACGTATTTCATCACTATCTGCAGAGCCTCATCAGGATGAGCGGCTACCCACTCCCACCCTCTGCGGCTGGCTGCAGCAAACTTTGCCACCTCGGCACGATGAGCAAGGAAGTAGTCGCGCTTAACATAAACGCCGTTTTCCTGAATGTTGTAATCGTGCTCGCTAAAGCGATATATGCTCTCCTCGCTCATACGAAAGCCTGCCTGTTTAAGCAGACAAAACTCGTTGTAGCTTACCACCATAGTTGCATCAACTGCACCCGCCAGGAACACATTTATATCACTGGTAAAACGCACCCACTGGAAGTTCATACCCTCGCGCTTGCTCATTATATAAGTAAGGTAGTTAGGGTCAGCATTGAATATGCCCACCTTCTTTCCCTTCATCTGTAGCGGATTTATGCCCCAACGCGATACCAGAATGTTGCTGCTGTTCATCGAGTCTTGGAAGATGTTGACCAAAGGAGTGCCTTGGGCGATAAAGTCCATAGCCGACATCATCGAAAACATAGCAGCATCGCACTGGTCGGTCTTTAGTCGGTTTGATGCAGAACTAGTGAGAGATGGATGCTGAATGACCACATCCAGCCCAAGCTCCTTATAGAAGCCCTTCTCCTTAGCCACATAATAGCCAGCAAACTGCGCCTGAGCGGTCCAGATTGTAGTAAACACAAACTTTTCGCCCCAAACCGGTGCTGCAACCAACAATATTGCGGCACACACGATAGCTATGCGATGGATAAAATGAGTCATTTTTCCTATCTCTCTCTTCTTTTCGGCTGCAAAGATACAAAAATACACTAAATATAACAAGCATTTATGAAAAAAAACGCTGGTCGTCTCTCGACGGCCAGTGTTTTTTTAAAGACGTAACGTTGTTCTTTTGCGAACAATCTAACTAACTATTATCAACTATTAAATTAATTTCTGTAAGCAGGGTTCTGATAAGCGTCCTTCTCCTCCTTTGAAATCATCAGACCATCAATCTGCCCCTGTGGGATAGGACGGAGATAGTAACCAGCTGGAATATCACGCCTAACCTCCTTTAGTTCATTAGTTGCGTAACCATTACCAGCAATGTGGTAGATAGTTGCACGCTCTGCCCACTTCTGGGTGCGAACGAGGTCGAACCAACGGTATCCCTCACCCCAGAACTCACGGCTACGCTCGTCGAGGATGAAGTCGATATCGATAACATCAGGTGTAGCAGCTATCATCTCTGCGCTGTGATCTACAATCTGAGGAGCTCTCTTGTTAACACAGTAGGTCTGCTTACCGGCACGGGCACGGAGCACATTAACGTACTTCTTAGCATCGTCGTTCTTACCAAGCTTCACAGCTGCCTCAGCAGCAAGCAGGTAGAACTCAGAGAACTTGGCTACGTTCCAAGGACGGGGGCTACCACCGTTCACCTTTGAACCAAGACCACCATCATTGTCGGTGCGATAGATACCGATCTTCCAGTTAATAGGATACTTCTTACGGCTGATATGATTCACAGCCAAAACGAAGTCTGGACGTCCTGCCATCTCGCCAAAGTTCATCCTGCCATCAGCACCCTTAGGCAATCCATAATCCTCTGAATTAGGATCAACACCATCAATATAATAGCCATTTTTATCATAGTTTCCTATTTTGCTATCATCGCTCTCAGGAACCCAGCTAAAATAGCTCTCACCTGGCTTAATCTGTGAACCGTTAGCACCAGTCACATAAGGCTCAGAGTTACCTGCCTTATCCCAGTTGGTGAAGTAGCTCAGTGTGAAGGTTGCATCGTAACGTGAGTCGATGGCCTTTACGTCATCTTCCCATACACCACCTTCTATGAAGGCATCGGCGATAGGAGCCATACGGGTCCAAGGACGTCCGAGACCCTGAACAGCCTCACGCTGAACGGGATTGATCACAGCACCTGAAGCGGCCTTAGCAGTCATCTCTGTGTAGTTCCAGGTCTCCATCCAGTAAGCAAAGTTCTCAGGAGAGCCACCGCTACCCCAACCATAGCCTACACCACCGTTACCATACTTCTCGTCCTCATCGTGATCAGCATAGAGCATAACCTCTGAGTTGCGGTCGTTGGTAGCTATATTCACATCGTAGAAAGTGGGCTGCAGGGCATAAGGGCCAGGATTGTCGATGGCCGTTTTGGCTGTTTCATAAGCCAGCGAGAAATACTCGTTAGCTTTGTTTGATTCGCGTGTGCACTCAGGATAAGTTGGGATGTTGTTAGGATTCTCCAACCACCAAGCGTATGTAAGATATGCCTTAGAGAGGTACAAACGAGCCAGGTTCTTGGTTGCAGTACCTGTCAGACGAGGATTCTCAGGCAGATCCTTAACAGCCTTCTCGAGGTCGCTGAAGATTGCAGCATAAACCTCAGGAACAGTGTTACGTACAGAAGTACGAACGGTAGATGTGTTGAACTTCAGTTCGCCAGCACCCAGGTCGAGGGGCACACCACCGTAGGTCTGAACCAGGATAAAGTAGTCGAATGCACGGAAGAAGTAAGCCTCAGCCAGCAGAGCATCGTCGATGCCTGCAGCAGCACCATTCTCAATGATACCACTGGCAGTGTTGATGTTAGCAAAAGCAGCGTCCCAACATCCACCTGCAATACTATTAGATGGAGTCATCTGTCCAACGCCAGAGAGGTCGGCATCTTTAAAGTTACCATCGGCACTCTGAGCATAAGTGTACTCGTCGGTACCAGTCTCAACACTATTAAGATAGTAACCATTGCCATAGAAATAGCGCAGATGTGCGTAGAGTGAGGTCAAACCTCCTTCGATACCCGCCTTCGTGGTGAAGAATGTCGGGTCGAACTGGCTGCGTGGCTGCTCGTCGAGCACATTACCACAAGAGGTGAATGTTGTGGAAAGACCACAGCAAACAAGACCCGCAGCAAGAATATATTTGATACTTTTAGTTTTCATAACTCTTAATTCTTTAATGGATTAAATTAGAATGTTACGTTAACGCCAAACAGGAAGTTGCGGGTCGCAGGAGTGTTGTAACCTACGATAGGCATCTTGTGCTTGCCTGTGTAACCGTCGATGGCAACGGCTGTGTTCTGAGTAGCGAATGAGTTTGTTTCAGGATCAAGTCCGCTCTCGTTGTTGAATGGAGAGAACAGTACGAATGGATTCTGAACTGTAGCGTAGAGACGCAGACGACTGATGCCAAGATCCTTGATAGCCTTGATGCTGTCGAAGTTGTAGCCAAGAGTGATGGCACGGATCTTCAGATAACCAGCATCGAAGTAACCCAGTGTTGAACCATACTTGGGGTTATCACCACTCTGGATACCACCTGGTTTTGGATACTTAGCACCAGTATTCTCCCCTGTCCAGTAATCAACATCGATGTTGTTACGACGACCTGTAAGCATGTTCAGGTAACCGTTAGCTGAGTGGATAGCCGAAATCAGTTTACCACCAATCTGGAATGCACCAATTACTGTCAGATCGAAGTTCTTATAACCAACTGTGGTATTGAAACCTCCCATCAGCTTTGGCTCCATGCTGATAACCTGACGATCAGCCTCACCGATAGCGCGTGTAGGCATGCCGTTGGCATCATATTCACCAGTATACTTTACCTTAATCATACCAAGGTTTCCACCTGGCTCCAAAATTTCGAGGTTAGTCTTACCATTAGGACCAGTAACGATATCACTCTCGTTCCACAGACCATCATACTCATAGTCGTAAATTACGTCAATTGGATAACCAACGAACCAGCGGTTTGCCTTATCGGGTACAGGATTACCATTCTCGTCGACAGCACCTGTCAGTTTTGTCAACTTGTTGCGGTTAGCATAGAGGTTGATACCAGCCTCCCAGTTCCAACCATTCTTATTATCGATAATGATTCCATTCAGAGTGAACTCAAATCCCTTGTTCTCTGTATTACCGATGTTACCAGTATAGCTGCTTACACCTGATGTAGAAGGCAGAGATACATCGAGCAGGATGTCGTTAGTCTTCTGAGTGTAGTACTCGAACGATCCAGACAGACGGCCGTTGAACAGAGAGAAGTCGAGACCGAAGTTCCATGTCTTAGAATACTCCCAACCGAGCTCTGGGTTAGGCAGAGCGTTTACATAGTAACCGGCCTTGTATGTATCGCCGAAGTTGTAGTTACGAACGGCAAGACCACCAAGTGTAGAATATGGGTTGATAGACTGGTTAGATGTCTCACCATAACCTACACGCAGCTTCAGGTTGTCTATCCAAGTGAGGTTCTCCATGAACTGCTCACGTGCGATGTTCCAACCGGCACTTACTGCAGGATATGTGTGCCACTGATGGCCCTTAGCCAGACGTGAAGAAGCATCTGAACGGAGGGCGGCTGAAATCATATACTTATTATCATAAGAGTACATTACACGACCCATCCAAGAGATAAGACCGCTCTGCCAGTAGTTGTAACCAGTGAGGTTTGCCTGACCAACAGCCTTGTCGAGTGCATAGTACTGGAAGTAGTCTGCAGGAATATCTTGTGCATTAGCACCAGTCGACTCGTAAGTAGTCTGCTCAGCAGAGTACATAGCAACAGCATTGATATTGTGCTTGCCAAATGAGCGATCGTAAGTCAGCAGGTTCTCAACAGCCCAGTTATAAGTCTGGTTCTCTGAAATAGAACCGCTGTTAACTGCCTTAGGATCCTTGTTGTTCACACCTGTACCGGTGAAACTGCCGCCTTTAGAACTACGGAAGTTCAGACCCACGTTTACACGATAGCTCAGGCCCTCGATCCATGGGCACTTCAGCTCAGCAAACAGAGTATTGTATGAACCGATACCCTTGTTCTCGCTCAACCAGATATCCTGGTCGCGCTCAACGGTTTCTCTTGTGATAACTACCTGGTCATCGGCAGGCAGAGCATTGTAACGCTTCAAATTGCCATTCTCATCGTATGGGCTTGAGATTGGTGTTGAACCCAATACATTATACATATTATTAACACCCTTGGTCTTGCGATAGCTGTTGTTGGTGCTCAGACCGAAACGGAAGTACTTACCAACACTCTGGTCGAAGTTACCACGCAAAGAGATACGATCGTAACCCTCAGTTGGAACTACTGACTCATCATGATAGTAACCAGCACCGAAGCTGTAGCTACCACCATTGGTACCACCAGCTACACCGAGATCATGGTTGTGGCTAACACCAGTACGATAGTAAAGATCCTGCCAATCGGTGTTAGTGTTGTCGTTCTCGTCCAATGAGTTCTGGTACTTACCTGCGTACTGACGGAACTTTGTAAACGTAGGACCGTCCATCATTGGATACTTGTGGAACACCTTTTTGAAGCTTACATAACCATTATATGTAACCTTGGCAGGTGTGCCCTGGCTACCCTTAACGGTTGTGATGATGATAACACCATTAGCACCACGAGAACCGTAGATGGCTGTAGCAGAAGCATCCTTCAAGATGTCCATCGACTTGATGTCAGCTGGGTTGATATCAGAAAGCTGACCCATGAATGGAATACCATCGAGCACGATCAGAGGGTCGTTACTTGCACTCAGTGAGCGCTGACCACGGATACGGATCTGCATTTCATCACCAGGCTTAGAACCTGTCTGTGTCATAAGCACACCAGCTACACGACCCTGCAGAGCCTGAGCAGCGTTGGTGGCTGCAATCTGATTCAGTTTCTCACCACCGATGTTGGCTACAGAACCAGTAACTGCCTCGCGGCGCTGGGTACCATAACCGATAACGACAACCTCGTTTACTACGTGGCCGTCTTCCTTAAGATTGATACGCAGGTTGTCACCAGCCTTTACTTCCTGAGGCTCGTAACCTACATAAGATACCACGAGCGTAGCTCCTGGCTTAACATTGAGAGAGAAGAAACCGTTGAAATCGGTAACAGTACCATTGCT
>JAEEGF011198043.1_pt1 | contig 42856 bp, 22 predicted proteins | sample 9134171 | NCBI WGS metagenome assembly JAEEGF01 (sample SAMN16246542, study PRJNA631951) | gut metagenome | biome: gut microbiome; feature: rumen; material: AP-attached | host: Bos | place: Iran: Karaj | collected 2018-10 | reverse complement strand
GCCATGCTTGCCTGAAAACAAGTTTTCAGCAACCATGCCCACAACCCATACCGCACTACGTGCTGACAAAACTTAACAAAAAGTAGAACTTCGTTCTTCAAAAAACGCTTCGCTTAACAAAAAAACTGATTAAGCGAGAGCAGAGGAAAACTTGTTTTCACTATGCCGAGCGTGAAGTTTTTAGCCGGAGGCAAAAGCCATCCGGTTTGATTGCCATAGCACAACTGATAATGTGTTGTAAAACAATAAATAATAACTTCAAAAACTTGAATCCTATACTAAAGCAACAGGATGCTGAAATTAATCAAATTGGTTCTCCACCGTCTGCTTGTCACTGCTCACACGGATATAACCATATATCATAGTCTATAATTTTTGCAAAGTTAATAAAATTTACATAAATTACGAACAAAAGTACAAAAAATCATTCAAACGGTCAATGATTCGCTTTGCACGAGGCCCTGGCTACCTCTCCTGTGGGTATCAGAAAAAACAGAGGATTCAGAAAAGGCCGCAGACAACTACGGCTTACATGAAAGCAGAAGACAAGCACAACATATAAGAGAACAAAGAAAAGGCCGCAGACAACTGCGGCTTACATGAAAGCAAACGAAAGCCAGAACATCTTTGCCAGACAACAAAACAGCATGACTTTTGTCATGCTGTTGAGCGGAAAACGAGACTCGAACTCGCGACCCCAACCTTGGCAAGGTTGTGCTCTACCAACTGAGCTATTTCCGCGAAGGATTGAAAATAAGAGCGGAAAACGAGACTCGAACTCGCGACCCCAACCTTGGCAAGGTTGTGCTCTACCAACTGAGCTATTTCCGCAGGATTAAATATCTTTCTACAACGAATCTTTACGAATTAAAACGAATAATTTTCTGACTTCTGACTATCGTTATTAGTTTATGAATCTAAACGATTTTTTCCACAACGAATCTGAACGAATTTATACGAAAAGATTTTGACTGTAGATTTCTTTTTTTCAAAAACAATTCTGTACGAATCTGTACGAAAAATGTTGTTAGTGCCCAAGACAGGAATCGAACCTGCACGTCTCTCAACACTCGCACCTGAAACGAGCGCGTCTACCATTCCGCCACTTGGGCATTTCTGTTATTAGAGCGGAAAACGAGACTCGAACTCGCGACCCCAACCTTGGCAAGGTTGTGCTCTACCAACTGAGCTATTTCCGCAGGATTTAATCTGTTTCTACAACGAATCTTTACGAATTTAAACGAATAGATTTATCACTTCTGACTATCGTTATTAGTTTATGAATCTAAACGTTTTTTCTACAACGAATCTGAACGAATTTACACGAATGAATTTTTGTCTTCTTACTATCGTTTGTATGTCGAATCCACACGAATATTATCTGTACTTTGCCTTCATTTCTGAATTGCGAATGCAAAGTTAATGCTTTTTCTTCAACTGACAAAATAATAAGGGGATTTTTTTTGAAAAAAAATGAGAATGAATTGGAAATGAATTGGAAAGAGGCCACAGACAACTACGGCTCACATGAAAGCAAACAAAAGACAATCGATCTGATGATAATGCCTGACATGGATAATTATTTGGCAATGCTTTGCTTTGCCTGGCCTAGCCGGACACGAAGCCCGACCCACCTCTCCTGTGGGGTATCAAATCGTAGCAGGGATTCAGAAAGGCACAGAGGATAAACGACATATCAGCACATACGGTCTCGGTAGTCTTCGTATGTAAACTGACGGTAGATCTGGAAAGAGCCGTCGGAACGCAAGATGCCGATGGATGGGTGATGAATACCGTTGAACATATTCGTTTTCACGGTAGTGTAGTGAATCATGTCCTCAAAGATAAGCTGTTCCCCGATTTGAAGCGGATGGTCGAACGTCCAATATCCCATGAAATCGCCGCTTAAGCAGCTGTTACCTCCGATACGGTAGGTATTGGAGGGGAATTGATTATTGGGTTTAATGTGTTGAATGGGCGGTATGGGCTGATTCGGGTTAATAGACGGGATGAAGGTTTTTGCACCGCGGATGTCAGGATGATAAGGCATTTCGAGACAGTCGGGCATGTGGCAAGTGAAACTGACATTGACGATTGCTGTCTTGATACCATTATTCTCCACGATATCGACGATATCCGCGATAAGAAATCCTGTCTGCCAAGCAAAAGCCGAACCGGGCTCCATGATGATTTTGAGCCATGGAAAGCGTGATTTGAAATCGATGAGCGTCTTTATCAATAAATCAATGTCGTAGTCCTTACGTGTGACGAGATGCCCCCCTCCGAAATTGACCCATTTGATTTGAGGGAACCAGGGAGAGAATTTCTGTTCGAAATGGGCTAATGTACGTTTAAAGACATCGGAATTGTTTTCGCAATGACAATGCAAATGAAAGCCTTCAATTTGATCAGGTAGTTGATTGGGAAGGTCATCAGCCAAAATTCCGAACCGGCTACCCGGAGCACAGGGATTATATAGTTCGGTTTCGATTTCAGCATATTCGGGATTTACACGAATTCCGCATGATATGGGTACCGAATAATCAGCGACCTTATCCTTAAATCTGTTAAACTGGTTAAGGCTGTTGAAGGTGATATGGCTACTACAGCGGAGGATGTCGTCGAAGGTGGAATCCTCGTATGCAGGTGAATAGGTGTGTGCTTTGGACCCGAATTCCTCGAAGGCTAACCGCGCCTCGTATGGAGAACTGGCTGTGGTGTGAGCGATGTACTCGCGGAATATCGGGAATGATTTCCAAAGCGCAAATGCCTTGAATGCCAATATAAACTCAACACCAGTCTGTTCAGCGATATTTTTTATTAATTTGAGGTTACGGCGAAGGAGATTTTCCTCCATGACGTAACAAGGAGAAGGGATGAGGGAGGACATAAAAATGAAGAATGAAGAATAATTAAGTGAAAAGTGAATAGTGAATAGTGAAAAGTATAGTTACTTTTGATGATAGTTACTTTTTATGATGGAATGAGGAGAATAAGAGGCGATGTTGCACAACCCCCTACATGCAGATGATATTCTTGAACAGGCAGTTGTCAATTATTGGATTCAAAGCTTGGTGAATTTGGCGAATTTGAGGAGTAGCTGTTTGGTGCCAAGATTATCGAACTGTACAGTAGCTTTACAGTTCTCATCGTTACCTTCAATTTTGAGGATGGTTCCCAATCCAAATCGTTCGTGCTTAATCCGGTCGCCAACAGAGATACCATACTTATTGTTAGTCGTAACGGATTCGGTATGGCTTGCCGTAGTGGAGTTAAAGGGATTGTCGCTGTATTTAAGCGGTCTGAGCGTACCTGGTGATTGTGGTTTTGGTTTATCCACATACAGTCTGTCAGCATCCACCTTGTCGTGTTTCCGTGGGAACAAAGCAGCAGATGATTCGAAAAGGCTGTCGAACCGAGCCGTTTTCCGTTTGGAAGTATAGCCCTGCCCTACCCCATTTGCTTTTTTGACAAACCGGCTGTCAATCTCATGAATGAATCTGCTGGGAACCGAGAACTCCATGTTACCATAGCGGTAACGCGCCTTGGCGTATGAGATGAAACAGTATTTCTCAGCCCTTGTAATAGCAACATAAAACAGCCGCCTCTCCTCCTCTATTTCCTTTTGTGTGTTTGTTCTTTTCGAGGGGAAAAGGTCTTCCTCCACACCGACGACAAATACGGTATGGAATTCCAATCCTTTCGCCGCATGTACAGTCATGAGCTTCACCGCTTCTTTCTGATCATCATCAGTTGCATCAATATCGCTCATCAGAGAAACCTCAGAGAGGTAATCGACAAGAGAGACATGCTGGTCTCCTTCCTCGATTTTATCCTGCCTGAAAGTGCTGAGCGCATTGACCAACTCCTCCAAGTTTTCCTGTCTTGTCTTTCCCTCCTCCGACATATCGCTGTAGAGGTCGGTAGATATTCCCGCCTGAATGATGATTTCCCGCCCCACCTCGTAAGCGTCTTTCTCCATGGCCAACTGAGTGAAGCTGTGGATTAACTCCTTAAAATCATTGAGTTTGGCTAACGTAGCTTTAGATACTTTCAACCCGAAAGTCTCAGGCTGTTCTATCACCTCCCATACACTTTTTTGTGCATAATTGGCGCATTCAATGAGTTTGGCAAGCGTGGTTTTTCCTATTCCTCTTGCCGGGTAGTTCACGATACGCTTGAACGCTTCCTCATCGTCATGGTTTACCACAAGCCGGAAATAAGCTATAACATCCTTGATTTCCTTTCGTTTATAGAAGGAAAGACCACCGTAGATGATATAAGGAATATTGTTTTTGCGTAGCGCCTCTTCGAAAATACGACTCTGTGCATTAGTTCTGTATAGAATCGCAAACGAATTGAAGTCCAGATGCTCATTCTTGTGTAATAATATGATTTTATTGATGACCGAATACCCTTCCTCCTGGTCGGATGATGTCTCGTAGATAGAAACGGGATTTCCGCTCTCATTGTCGGAATAAGCGTTTTTTTCGATTCTGAACTGATTTTTTGCAATGATACTATTGGCAGCATTAACAATACACTGTGTGGATCGATAGTTCTGCTCCAGTTTAAAAATCTTATAATCAGGATAAGTCTCGTTGAACTTCAGAATATTGGAAATGCTTGCTCCTCTGAATGAATAGATGCTCTGCGCATCATCTCCCACGACACAAAGTTTTTTGTGAACCGATGTGAGCTGAAAGACGATGGCATGCTGTGCGAAGTTTGTGTCCTGATACTCATCGACGAGGAGGAACTGAAACCGTGTGGCATACTTATTAAGAATCTCGGGATAGTCGCGGAAAAGTTGAAATGTGAATAAAAGAATGTCATCGAAATCCATAGCATTAGCTTTTCTGCATCTTTCCGCGTATGACTTATAAATCATGGGCACAAAAGGGATATTGTCAGCATTATCCATCTTCTTTCCCTGCTGATCTGCCATGTATTTGTCGGGTGTAATCAGTCTGCTTTTAGCCATACTGATTCTGCTGAGCACGACAGATGGTTTATAGACCTTCTCGTCGAGATTGTTCTCTTTAACAATCGTCTTAATCAAGCTTTCTGAATCAGCCTGGTCGTAGATAGTAAAATTATTTGAAAAACCAACAGCTTCGTGCTCAATCCTTAATATTCTGAGAAAAACAGAATGGAACGTACCCATCCAGAGCGCTTTAGAACTACCTTCACCAATCAGCTTGTCAATACGTTCTTTCATGACATTCGCTGCCTTGTTCGTGAAAGTAAGCGCCATGATGTTCCAAGGCTGATATCCGATGTTGAGCAAATGTGCGATTTTATAGGTGAGCACCCTGGTTTTCCCCGATCCTGCACTTGCAATAACGAGCTCTGGTCCGTCGCAGTATTCAACGGCTTTTCTCTGGACCTCGTTCAAATCGTTGAGGTAGCTGAAATCTTTGGACATTCTATTAAATTAAGCGGGAGTTAAAATGGGAGTAAAAAGGGAAGTTAAAAATGGGAGTAAAAAGGGGAGTTAAAATGGGAGTAAAAAGGGGAGTTAAAATGGGAGAAAAAAGGGATGTTAAAATGGGAGTAAAAAGGGAAGTAAAAATGGGAGTAAAAAGGGAAGTTAAAAGGGGAGTAAAAAGGGAAGTTAACGAGCCTGCGGCTCGTGGACGATAGTTTTGCCAATGAAAATCGGTATTATAAAGACAAATAACAAACAGAACTTCTAAATAATCAAATGGTTAGGCTGTGGTTCGCCAGCCATTGGTGCGTTCGAGACGACCACAAACCCAGCCGATGTCCAATTATATCTGACTTTTACTTTTGATTGGTTGAAATGTATGCTAAAAAATAACAATATCAAAAACTAACAAATCTTGAATTAATTATTTACGGTTCATAGGAATTGGTTTGGGGAGTTTCACGTATTTGCTGTTTTTGACCCCTCTGATGTTTGTTGAACCGACTTGTTTTATCTCTATATTATTGTCTTTAAGCAGTTTGATTTCAAGCGTCTGGGCTTCGATTCCGCTGTCGGAAATAGCCCTGACAGATGCTTTGTCATCGGTTATCTCGTTGACTTTGAGAATCACCCAATGCCCGTTTGTTGAACCAGCGAGAATACCGTAACACATCTCATCGTCGAACTGCGGCTGCGGAATGTTCGCCTCATATAGATTGAGATTCAGACGGAGGTTGAAGTCTGAATTAATGAATTTTCCCTCAAAAGGCTTCTGTGCGTTAAGCAAAACGGGGATGCACATCATGCAAAAGAAAATGAACTTTTTCATAATTTTTTATTTATTAAAATATGGGAGGTTATAGGAGATTATAGGAGATTATAAGAGGTTATAGGATTATGGGAGGTATGGGAGATCAAGCATTGATTTTTTTTAGTCGGATATGGTGGTCGATGACTGATGGTAGTTCCTCTTCGTAGTGAGTAACCATGATGAGAGTTTTGTTCTTGCGTTTGCAGAACGTTTCGATGATATCCTTCACAAGGCGTCGATTGAAGAGGTCAAGCCCATGCAGTGGCTCATCTAGAATAAGAAGTGCCGGGTCTTTAACGAATGCTCTTGCGAGTAGTACCAGTCGTTGTTCACCAGCAGAGATTTTCAGGAAAGACGAATCAGCGTGGTGTCCGATGCCAAAAATATCCATCCAAAACCTGCAAGCCTCCAATTGTCCTTGTTTTGGTTTATGATATAGTCCGACAGAATCTCTAAGGCCTGAGGCAACAATCTCGATAGCAGGCAAATCTCGCAAATAAGCCCTGTGCATTTCTGGTGATATATATCCAATGAAGCGTTTGATGTCCCAGATACTCTCCCCTGTTCCTCTCTTAAATCCAAAAAGAGTGATGGAGTTGGCGTATGCCTGTGGGTTGTCTGCACAGACAATGCTGAGAAGAGTTGATTTACCAGACCCATTCTCACCAGAAAGTGCCCAGTGCTCCCCATTGTGTACAGTGAAAGAGAGTTTATCAAGAATAGTCCTGTCGCCATATCTGATAGTGACATTATTAAAACTAATCACATCGGATTCAGCCATATCATGCTTTAAATTGAAATCCTCAGCATAAGGCATGCTGATAATGCGTTGCATTTTATCTTCAGTGAGCACACGCTGAGGCGGGAAGTGGTTATGACTGTTCCATTGCTGAACAGTGATTTTCGGCATCACCACTCTGTCTTTCACTTCTACGACATGTGTGATAAAATCGGGCATGTCGTCGATTTTGGACAGCACAATTATTAAAAGCAACTTTGTCTGTTTGACCAGTAACAGAAGCAAATCATGCAATTGTTTCCTTGCATTCACATCAAGTCCGATGAACGGATTATCCATGATGAGCACCCTGGGATTGTAGATCATAGTGCGTGTGAGCTGGAATTTCCTGAGTTCTCCGCTGCTGAGCATCACAATCTTCTTATTAATGAGCTGTTCAATATGAAAAAGTTTGAATATTTTTTCTTTTATTGAAGCTCTTTGATCATTCACTTTAATCTTTTCTTCCCGTGTCAAAGCCAATTCATCCTCAAGACTCTTCTGTGCGATTTGTTCTGTCTGCAAAAGGAGATCGCCCACAGTAGGATAAGCATCGATATCATGCTGATTCCATCTTTGCTGATAATAATAAGTTCCGTCGTCTGTTCCGTATGCATCGTGGAATGTGATGTGCTTTAGATTGTCACAAACCATCTTTGCCTTGCTTGGTGAGAAATCATATTTCACAGGATTAATTAATAAAGGGTGCTTTCCCGTGATGATATCCACCAACATTGACTTCCCAGAGGCATTATTTCCGACAATAGCGAGACACTCCCCTTCAGCAGCAGTGAAGTTGACCGGTTGGTGGAATCTGTAGAGTGGATGCCTTGGAATGCCGTTGACTATTTCGATGATATTGTGCATAATTTAGTGAAAAGAAAATATTCAGCGATTCTTTTGAAACACGAATTACACGAATGAAACACGAATTACACTAATATAAGTCATTTATTCAGTTTTCACAAATACTCAGCTTTCGGCTAATAGATACAGGAACAAAAGTAAAATCTAAACAACCATAAAATATAATGCAAAATTAGCATAAAAAAGTGAATAAAAAAAATGCAGAGGGGTAAAAAAACACCTCTCTGCACCCTCATAGTTAAAGTCGGTTTCAAATTAAGTATAGGTTTAGTTAAGTTGTAACAATCAGAACCGGAAACCGAGTGTACCCATAAGCTGGCTTCTGTTGTTTTTGATCTCAGATGGTCTGAGGTTCTCACTGTCGAACGCATAGAAGTCACCTTTCTGCGCCTGATACTGGTAAGCGAGGTCGATATATCCTCCTTTGAAGCGGTATCCGAGTCCGCATGTGAAGCGGTTGACTCCTTTCCAGTTTGTGTAGTCAGTCTCACAGTTGTATCCATTGAGGTGTGAGTCTTTCCATGCATTGTCCTTAACAGGCGAGGACACATAGTTGTATCCCAAGCGAAGCGCAAAATTGTTAACAGGTTTTACTTCAACACCAAGACGCAGTGTGTGCTGTGCTTTGAGCTGGTCGTCGATTTTCTGGTTCATCTGATGGAAATAATCATCGTTTTCCCAGTCGATAGAGCTATAGTGACAGGCACTGAAGTCAGATATTTCGTACTGTGCTCCCAACGCCACAACATTCCCGATGGTATGTCCGAGTGAGAATCCGAATTTCCATGGAGTTCTGTAGTCATATTCATAGGGATCAGCAGAATCCCACACTTGATTGCCATCACAATAGACAGTAGAACCATTGCAATCCTCCAGTCTGTACCAAGTAGGCGTATGGACAGTGACACCAAATCTAAAAGGAGAGTCGGCAATAGGCCTTACAATCATACCCAATTTCACATCAAAACCGTCACCATTTGTGTCATACCAATTAGTAATATCGTAAGCAAGACCATCCACACCAGTCTCGGTATAATATGTATCACGCTTATGATTGATGTCATATACTCCTAGAGATGCCCCGAGGAAAATCTGGTTAGAGATATTAAACGAGACATTGAAATCGCCTTGTGACGTTGAACCATAAGTGGATCTTTTATAATTAGCTTCAGCAGCTGGTGTGCCATAGAAGGTGTCATCTTCAAATCCGAGCGTCCCCGCTTCCGCCATCAAAGCCGGGAACATCGGGCTATCGCTATTTTGCTTGTACACAATGTTAGCCATGTCAGCAGCATTATTGGTTTGTGACAGCACTCCATCGAGCCCTCCGATATTAACATTAGCATTGCTGAAATTATTCTTTTTCTTCTGATAATTCACACCGAAGTTAATGTATTGTAGTCCTTTGCCGTTGTTGCTTCCCTGTGGCATGGTGAAAACGATACCCGCCTGGTCGAAAGAAGCCCTTGACTGGTCATGTCCCAGCTGCCCTTTCTGTCCAGAGAAGAGAACACTTCCGGTAATCGCCATATCCGTCTTCTTGTAGATGGCAGTACCCGCAGGGTTGCTGCTCATGACAGAGACATCGCCCCCAAGAGCATCTAAAGCACCACCCATACCGACATATCGAGCTGTACCATTGAGATCACCTGTTGCGAAATCAGCCGCATCGTATTGTGTCTGTGCGTATGTTGCAGTAAAAGCCAACAGTGAAATCGCAGAAAGAATATATTTTTTCATTGCTTAATTAATTTAGTTGAAAGTATATAGTTTGAAGAATAGAGAGAGCCGCGTTGTCAACACGTCCTATCGAACGACTCTTAGGATTTGGGATTGATGCCGTTGAGACACCGATATTCCCAATTTTATCTGCGTCCGCCTCCGCGTCCGCCGCCTCCACCGAAGCCGCCGCTACGACCGCCGCCTCCACCGAAGCCGCCGCTACGTCCTCCGCCGCCGAAACTGCTTCTACCTCCACCGAAACTGCTTCTGCCTCCACCGAAACTGCTTGAAGAACGAGATGGCGTGCTGTATGATCTGTTTGGTGTGGATGTGGTTCTAGACGGAGTGTAAGTTGAGCGTCCTCCCTCGAAAGAAGAGCGTGACGGTGTGTAGGTTGAACGTGAGCTACTTGGTCGGTTGTAGGTTGTACGGTTTTGAGCCGTCGGTCTTCCGATTGTGCGATTAGTCACCCTGCTGTCGGGCGTGCTGATACTTCTTGAACGAGTGTAGTCAGCGTATGAGCTTCTTGATGCGACACCTCTACTATCACCCGCTCTGAGGGATCTTGTATTATTTGCATTATTCCTTAGTCCAACCCGTTCTCCACCTCTAAGCGAGCGTGTATTGACATTTCCCCTTGATGCTATTCCAGATGTTCTTCCTCCGAATGTACCTCTTGACATACTGGCATTTCCTCCATTCGCAAGCTGGCTAGTTCTGATTCTCTGCCCCCTATCAAAACGGTTACGGAAAGCACCCAATCCACCTCTGTTGGAGTATCTTCCATGATTCCATGCATATCGATGTCCCCAATATCCATGATGCCATCCAGGTCCCCATCCCCAGTAAGCCCATCTATAGGGATAGTGCCATCCCCATAGTCCTCCATACCAGCAGCTCCAGGGTCCCCATGACCATCCATATCCCCATCCCCATGAATAGAAGAAAGGATCATAGTAAGCGTCGTAGAGATAATCATAAACGCCATATCCATAAACGAGGTCCCAATAGTAAGGACTGCTGAGCGCTACCGCCACCCTAGGAGAATGGAATCTGAGCAATCTTCTTGAATATGCGTAGTCGTCAGTGGAGTCGATGATGGTGTCAGTGTTGAACACGGTGTCATTGCTTTCATAGTCGAGAGAGTAGTCCGCCCCTCCTTCAGTCTGATAGTCAGTGCTGAAGTTGTATCGTCTGTTGTACTCGTCTTCATCTCTGGAGTTATTGTTATAGACAGCTAATTTAGAGTTGTCATAAGTAGTAATCCTCTGAGAATTGCGATTAACAGCAGGGATGTTGTTCTGCACGTCCTCGACCACACCGGTCATGTCCGGCTTGAAATACAAATCATCGTCGTCCTGTGCCATAACATTGACAACAGGAAGCGCTAGAAGTGAAAGTAAAACTAACTTTTTCATGTTGGTATAGTGTTTAGAGTTTTAATTTTTTTGACAGTGCCGCGTTGATGACGCTGCAAACCGAACGTATCTTAATCATTGAGTGTATCAAAACTCATGTGTTACAAACCGTCCAGATTTTTACGAGTGCAAAGTTAAATGTTAATACAAAGAAAAAACATGGATTTTCCCTAAAGGGTTATAGGATTTTCCCTACTATCCGATGAAAAAAGGAAAAAACGATTAAAGAAATGCCAAAAATGTATTAACTTTGCACAAGATAAAAAATCGTTAAAACAAGAAGGTATCATACAGATGAAGACAAGAAGACAAGATGACGAGAAGAGAAGTCAAAAGACAGGTGTAATCCGTCTTCGCGGCGTTCGTGTGAACAACTTAAAAAATATCAGTCTTGACATCCCTCATAAAAAGCTGATAGTAATTACAGGCGTGAGCGGCAGCGGTAAGTCTTCTTTGGCATTCGACACGCTTTATGCAGAAGGTCAGCGCCGATATGTAGAGAGTCTGAACACCTACGCCCGCCAGTTTCTCGGCCGGATGAACAAGCCAGAATGTGATATTATAGAAGGAATTCCTCCCGCCATAGCGATAGAGCAGAAAGTAATTAGCCGCAATCCCCGTTCGACAGTAGGTACTTCCACAGAGATATACGATTACCTTCGTATGCTGTATGCCCGCATAGGTCACACATTCTCCCCACTCAGTGGCAATGAGGTTAAAAAACATTCTATAGACGACATAATCAAATGCATGACAGATCATCCCTGTGGCACCCGCATGATGTTGTTGTCGCCCATTGTTCCAGTTGACGGCCGCAGTTTACGGGAACAAATTGACATCTATCAAAAGGAAGGATATCTCCGTTTGCTAATCAATGATGATGTACGCATGATCACTGATATTTTATCCTTGCCAGAAAGCGAGCTTCCTTCCGTCAACGATACAAATCTTCTGATAGACCGCCTGTTGAGCGGAAATGACAAAAACACCATTGACCGGCTGTCGGACTCAGCCCGCACTGCGATGTATGAGGGTCATGGCAGTTGTATCGTTCAGTTTTTACCCACTCCTGGCATTTACAACGAAACGACCACTTACACCTTTTCCACAAATTTCGAATGTGACGGAATGACATTTGAAGAGCCCAGCGAGCAACTGTTCTCATTTAACTCCCCTATAGGAGCTTGCCCCGAATGTGGTGGTTTCGGTCGAGTGATAGGCATTGACGAAGGTCTGGTTGTTCCAAACACAGAGCTAAGTGTCTATGACGGCGCTGTTGTCTGCTGGCGTGGTGAGAAGATGAGTGAATGGAAAAACAGTTTTATCCAACGTTTCTCTCCTCAAGGTTTTCCGATATTTGCTCCCTATTACACCTTAAGCGACTCTCAGAAATCGCTATTATGGCATGGTGATCCTTCGCTAGGGGAAATGAACGTATGTATAGACCGTTTTTTTGATATGCTTCAAAAAAACCAATATAAGATTCAATACCGTGTGATGCTATCACGTTACCGTGGTAAGACCATTTGTCCGAAATGTCACGGCAGCCGTCTGAAGGAAGCTGCCAGCTACGTGAAAATAGGCGGCAAACAAATTGGTGAACTTATAAACATGCCAATAAGCGAGTTACGGATGTTTTTCCAAAATTTACAGTTATCCCCCACTGATGCAGAGGTAGGAAAACGTCTGTTGACAGAAATCAGCAACCGCTTACGTTACTTAGAGGAGGTTGGATTAGGCTATCTGACATTGAGCCGCACGCGAAACACCCTGTCTGGCGGTGAAAGTCAGCGTGTGAACCTTGCCTCAAGCTTAGGCAGCAGTCTAGTCGGTTCGCTTTATATCTTAGACGAGCCCAGCATCGGTCTTCATCCTCGCGACACACGTCGTCTGATCCATGTGCTTCAAGAATTGAAATCCTTGGGAAACACAGTAATTGTCGTTGAGCACGACGAAGAAATCATGAAATCGGCTGATTACATCATCGACATCGGTCCTGACGCCGGCCTTTTAGGCGGTGAAGTAGTATGGCAGGGGAATTATTCAGATATATCTGACTCAGCATCTATTTCACGTTCACACACCTTACAATATCTGTTAGGCAAAGCTCCGATAGCCGTCCCTTCGAGCCGTCGGAAATGGAATCACCGTCTTGTTATCCGTGGTGCCCGCGAGAACAACCTTAAAGGCATTGATGTTGAATTTCCATTAAACGTGATGACGGTAGTGACCGGCGTATCAGGAAGCGGTAAATCGACTTTAGTGAACCAGATACTTTACCGTGCCTTGAAACGTCATTTTGATGAACCCTGCGACCGCCCTGGCCAGCATATCTCCTTGGAAGGCGATTTAGAAATGTTGAAACGCGTGATATTCGTTGACCAGAACTCCATCGGCACCTCGAGCCGTAGTAATCCGGTTACCTATATAGGAGCTTACGATGAAATCCGTCAGCTAATGTCATCTCAACAGTTATCGTTGCAGATGAACTTCACCCCTTCATTCTTCTCATTTAACACAAGTGGCGGCCGTTGCGAAGAATGTAAAGGCGAAGGCACTGTAACCGTTGAGATGCAGTTTATGAACGACTTGGTGATGGAGTGTGAGTCATGTCATGGCCAACGCTTCAAACGTGATATCCTGGAGGTCCGTTACGATGGTCAGAATATCAACGACATTCTGAATATGACAATCAACCAGGCGATTGATTTTTTCGGTGAGCGTAACCAGAAAAAAATCCTTAACAAGCTTAAACCCCTTCAGGATGTCGGTTTAGGATACTTGAAGCTAGGCCAGAGCTCCAACACCTTGTCAGGCGGTGAGAACCAACGTGTGAAATTGGCTTACTACCTGAGTATGGAGAAAGTGCAGCCCACCTTGTTTATATTTGATGAGCCCACTACAGGTCTTCATGCCCATGACATCAAACGTCTGTTATCATCATTCGACGCACTGATTAAGCGTGGTCACACCGTATTGATTATCGAACACAACATGGAGGTGATTCAATGTGCCGACCACATCATTGACATGGGTCCAGAAGGTGGTAATTCTGGCGGCTATATCGTTGCGACAGGCACACCTGAGGAAATCGCACAACACAGTGAATCGCATACAGGACAATTCTTACGCAAGAAACTGGATGCTTATAAGTGAAGAGTGAAAAGTGAAAAGTGAAAAGTTTATTTACTTTTTAAGATGGTGGTTAATTTGAGTTTTTGTTTTTTTACAGGAATTACAAGAATTGATGAATAATAAAAACTAACGAACTATAGAAAAGAAAAAGCTATGAGAAAATTTTTGACATTAATTATCAGCATGTTGATTTCCTGTGAGGCATTTGGCCAGCAGTTTGATGAATATTTCACAGACAGCACACTCCGATTAGACTATATCTTTGCAGGGGATAACCGAAGCCAAAGTATCTTTTTCCATGAAGCAACTCAGACCCCAGGTTGGTATGGACGCAGAAGCCGTCTGTCAGAGACCTTTCTTCTTGGCAACGGCCAGCTGACAATGCGAGACACATTGACTCAACAAATCATCTATACCACCACCTTTTCAACCTTGTTCCAGGAATGGCAGACCGAGGAGGAGGCCACCCGTGTGAAGAAGTCTTTTGAGAACAGCTATATAGTACCCTTTCCCAAACATGCTACAGAAGTGACTGTAACATTACGCGACACTCATCATCGAATAACCTCAGAACTGAAACATGTGTTGTCTCCTGATGATATATTGATAAGGAAAGTTGACACCCCCAGCTATCAATATGATTATGTTTTGCGAAGCGGTGCAAGCAGCGACTGTGTGGATATCGCCATCATCTCCGAAGGCTATACGTTGTCGGAGATGGATAAATTTCATCGAGACTGCCAGCGCACAGTTGAAGCATTGTTCAGTCATGAGCCTTTTGTGGGAATTAAATCAAAATTCAATGTGATATGCGTTGACTGCCCCTCACCATTATCCGGTCCGACAATACCACGTTATAACCAATGGAAAAATCTTCCAAGCGGCACCCATTATGACACGTTCTATACCGACCGTTACCTGATGACGAGCAAGATGTGGCAAGTGTATGACATCCTGAACTGCATCCCCTTTGAGCAGATTATTGTCTTGGTAAATACCGATTTGTATGGTGGTGGCGGTATTTATAATCAAATCAATGTATTTCCCGCAGACCATCCCACATTTAAGCCATTGCTTGTTCATGAATTTGGTCACGGCTATGGCGGTCTGGCTGACGAATATTACTATGACGACCAATATGAGACAAAATATCCGTCGGATACAGAGCCATGGGAACCCAACATCACAACCCTTGTAGATTTCAAGCACAAATGGTCAGACTTAGTGTCACCAGACAATCCTATTCCGACTCAACCTGTTCCGCTGAGTGCCAGAGATTTAATGGATGGGAAAGTGCCAAAATCAGTGACACAGAAAGTGGGAGTATATGAAGGTGGAGGATATCAGTCGAAAGGTGTTTACCGTCCTTGTCAGGAATGTAGGATGAAAGTGTTGGAAGTGGAAGATTTTTGTCCTGTATGCACTCGTGTTCTCCTATCAATCACGGATTTTTACACAAGCAAATGATAATATTTTACGATTTAACTATTTACGATTTACTATTTATTTTGCCATTTGGACATTTTATCATTAGAAACATCAAGTTGAAGATGAAATAATTGGATATTTAATAAAAAATCATTAATTTTGACGATAAATTGAAATCATACCGACAGAATTTTATATAATAGATGGAAAATTATATTGTATCAGCCCGCAAATACCGTCCAGTGACGTTTAGTTCCGTCGTTGGCCAATCTTCATTAACCAACACCTTGAAGAACTCCATATCGAGTGGCAAACTGGCTCATGCTTATCTGTTTTGTGGCCCCCGCGGTGTAGGTAAGACCACTTGCGCCCGTATATTTGCCAAGACCATAAACTGTCTGAGTCCGTTAGCCAACGGTGACGCATGTGAGCAATGCGAGTCATGCAAGGCCTTCAATGAGCAGCGTTCACTGAACATCCATGAGCTTGACGCCGCCTCGAACAACGGCATAGAAGCCATCCGCAGTCTGTGCGAGCAGGTGAACATTCCCCCTCAGATAGGTAAATACAAGGTATATATCATCGATGAGGTCCACATGCTTTCCACAGCTGCATTCAATGCCTTCCTAAAGACCCTGGAGGAGCCTCCCGCCCATGCGATATTTATCCTTGCGACAACAGAGAAACATAAACTGCTCCCTACGATTCTCTCCCGCTGCCAGATATACGATTTCAACCGAATGACAGTTCAAGACATCATAGGACATCTTGAGCATGTAGCCCGTCAGGAAGGAATCAGCTACGAGCCTTCCGCCCTGAACGTGATAGCCCAGAAAGCCGACGGCGGAATGCGTGACGCTTTGTCAATATTTGACCAGGTAGCAACGTTCTGCCGCGGAAACATCACCTACAGCCAGACGATAGCCGACTTGAATGTGCTGGACTACGACTACTATTTCAAGATCGTTGACTGTTTTCTCACAGGGAATGTCCCTCAGCTGATGATTATCTATAATGAGATATTGAGCAAAGGATTTGATGGCAGCTATTTCATCGGGGGTCTGAACAGTCATCTTCGTGACCTTCTAGTGAGCAAAGATCCTTCAACAGTAACTCTTCTAGAAACAAGTGACGAGATTCGTCAGCATTATGCAGAACAAGCCCAGCGCTGTCCAGTTAAGTTTCTGTACGATGCACTTCGCAAATGCACTGATTGCGACCTCAATTACAAGCAGAGTCAGAACCGTCGCCTATTGGTGGAACTGACCTTAATAGAGATAAGCCAGATAGGGCGTGGAGGAGAGACATCCTCCCCCCAACTAACGCCCGCTTGAAACCATTATTCAAACGCGAAAGCCCATCCCCGGCATCCGCACCCCAAGCGGGCGTAACATCCACTTCTTCCTCTAACCGTGGGACAGTCTCCAGTCTCACGAAAGATATCTCTTCGCCTCATTCAGCGGATGGAGTCTCTTTAAATCAATCATCGTCAACGTCAACATCCTCACAGTCAATCCCCCAGGGTCTTCATTCTGTTACAGTTAACGGAAGCCAATCCCTTCATCCCATATCTTCGTCAAACGCATCGTCACAACCTCAGAAAGTAGTTAAAAGCACATCCATCTTTTCTGGTTTAGGACAAAGCCGTTCTCAAAATAATCCTTCTTCTGCCCCCACCCAATCAGAGACACAGAATATATCTTCCTCCAAAACATTGGAACTGAAGGATCAAACTACGCTTGAAGTGGTATGGCGTAAAGTTTCGGAGAATCTTCAAAGCACAGAAAAGGTATTGGCAACCCGTATGGCAAGCATCATCCCCACCCTTCAACGTGAAGGGGTGATAGAGATAGAATGTGCCAATCAAAATGTTGAAACCTTCTTCAAATCATATATCCCGACGATAAAGTCAGGATTTAAGCAAGAGCTAGGTGAAGGTGAGCTTGAGTTTGTGCTTAAAAAAGGGGAAGTAAATGGTCCTCAAAAAATCCTCAGCTCTTATGAACAACTAGAGGAGATGTTCAAACTGAATCCATCGATACGGAAACTGAAAGAACATTTGGGTCTGTCATTACAATGAAACTAATTCAAGTTTCGGATGTTCAATCAAAAAACAATAATAAAAAAAAGGTTTTGTCTTGGATGATAAGGTGTTACTATGACTAAAGGCTTAGCTGATTCAGGAGGGGCTTACACTGGCTGCAACGACGTACAAAAGACAAAACAAAAAAATGCTCAACTTTGTTTCGCACAAAAAACACTTCGTTTAACAAAAACCATCCGGAAGATAGCGAACCTAACTTAAAAAACATACAGATGATAGCGAACTTAACTTAAAACCATCCGGATGATTATGGGTCGCTTTTATATAAAAACTTTTTTATAGCCCCCTTTTGTTTGCCATTGGCAATGAGGACTACGCTTAACAAAAAGCCATCCGGTGTGATTGCCAGAACACAACTGACAATGTGTTGAAAAACAATAAATAATGACTTCAGAAACTTGAGTGAAACTAAAATGATTGTGGGAGGTTATAAGAGATTATAGGGAAATAATGGGATCATACAAAAAGGTGTGACATCGGTCTGATGTCACACCTTTATTTGATTTGGATTATTGATATTTTTTGAAGCCTCTTTTACTTTTGCTTTCTCCAAAGTTTTGTCATGTCTTCGAGAGTCTTGCCTTTAGTCTCAGGAACAAGTTTCCAGACAAATATGGCAGCAATCACACAAATAACCCCATAGAGTCCGTAAGTGAACCAATGCCCGAAGTCATCGCCTTCTGTGAGGTGCATATTGAACATAGGTACGAACGTTGAAGAAACGATGAAGTTGAAAATCCACTGGAATGCCACTGCAATAGCTACAGCTGCACCACGGATTGTATTCGGGAAAATCTCTGCGATGAGCACCCAGCAAATAGGTCCCCAAGAGAACATGAATGATGCACTATAGACCATAATAGAAATCATTGTGACAAATTCCATCCCCGGATGTCCGAACGAGAGAGCAACACCCATAGCACCAATCGCCATTCCGATACTACCCCAGATAAGCAAAGGCTTACGTCCAAGTTTCTCAACAGTGAAGATGGCAACTAATGTGAAAAGGATATTCACGACACCCATGATGACCGTAAACACCATCTCGTTATCAAGACGCATATCCTTAAAGATACGTGGTGCATAATAAAGCACAGCATTGATACCAACGGCCTGCTGGAAGACGCTAAGCATAATACCGACAAAGATGCACAACCATCCGTAAGTGAACAATTTCTCTGTCTTAACAGTGATAGTCTCCTTGATATCAGAAAGAATCTGTTGTGCTTTAGTAGAACCATTGATTTTAGAAAGAATAGAAAGCGCTTTCTGATCTTGTTTCACCATCACGAGATATCTTGGAGTTTCGGGAACGAAACAAATAAGTATAGTGAATAATCCTGCAGGTACAGCCTCAGATCCGAACATGTATCTCCATCCTGTCTGTATAGTCCACGGGTCACTTCCCGGTAACACTTTGTTGACCCCTTCGCCAATTGACTCCATAACAGGATTGGTGTGGTCACCAAGAAGGATAAAATTGACGAAGTAAACGACAAGCTGACCGAAAATAATCGCGAACTGGTTCCAAGAAACAAGCATACCTCTGATATTGGATGGTGCCACCTCTCCTATATACATGGGGCAAATTGCCGATGCCAATCCGACTCCAATACCTCCAATTACTCTATAGATATTGAAAGAAATAAGCAGGGATTGTGTGGGTACTCCTTTTTCAAAGAAGAGAAACTCAGGATACATAGAACCCAGAGCAGAAATAAAGAAAAGAATACCAGCAACCACAAGCGACTTTTTACGTCCGAGTTTAGAAGCCAGCAATCCAGAAAGAGCAGAACCGATAATACATCCAATAAGCGCACTAGAAGCAGTAAAGCCATGGAAGCCATCAGTGTAAGTAAAATCCTGTGCACCAATAAAGAATGCCTGCAATCCTTTTTCCGCACCAGATATCACAGCTGTGTCGTATCCAAAGAGAAGTCCTCCGAGGACAGCGACCATCACAATAGAAATGAGATAGCCTTTGCTACCAGTCTGATAAACTTTTTCGTTCATAATATCAAGTTAAATTAATCAATCTCTTATTGTAACGGAAGATACCAGTTTTTATTGTCTGACAGCAGAGAATAAAGCGCCTGGTTGAAATTAGCCGCCCCATTTCTTGACGCCACCTTAGCAGCAAGGAAAGTAGGGTCGTTTCGGTGCATGGAAATTCTCATTAAATCGTAGAATCGTAATCCCTCCGTAGCCGTCTCAAGCGCCATCTCATCGCAAATCTTAGTTTCAACAAAAAGAATAGAGTCGTTTTTGGATGCCAAAGCCGGAATGACATACGTGGTGTCAGCATTCGCATCTCCGGAACCTCTTGAATGAATGCCAGCAGTGTTGCCCCTGTCGAAATTGTATTCACTAAATGATAGCAGATCTCCCGCCTCTTCACGTTCCTCAACAGAGATATACTTCTCGATGTTGTCCTTCCAAAGTCCGTATTTGAGTACAGCGAAAGCGGCCTGTGGGAATCCAGCCCTGTTGAGTGCCTCAGCAAACCTGAGATACACATGCTGTGTGCGATATAGAATGACATTGTCAGACTCATACTTCCTACATGTCTGACGGATCGAAGAAATATTAGACGATGCAGAAGGCTGATTTCTCAGCTGGAAAATGCTATATTGACGGAGGTCACCTTTGAGCTGTTCTGTTTCATAATGAATGGTGTCAGTAGCCAACACGGTATCTTGCAAAAGCGTAACCGGGTCGGTATAAACAAGTGCATACTGCTGTGCCTGTGACAGCTCATCATACGCCTTAGAGTGAGTAGCCTGATAGAAATAGTTGTTGTCCTCTGTTGAGTTGAACACATCCTTCAGATAAGACATTATTCCATCATATTCCATAGTTTCCATAGGGATGAGCGTGAGTAAATCACGATCTCCATCTCCTCTGAACAGGGAGGCATAATTATCCTCAACCTTTTCAAACTTATATGAATCCCATTTAGCAGCAGAATTTCCAACAGGATATACACTTCCCTGTTTTGTAAAGAAGTCGTGGTAGAATTTAGCTGCTTCCCTATATTTACCAGCCCAAAGACAGAGGTCGCCGAGCAGCACTCTGACCGGAATATAGAATTTACTTGAATTCAAAGAGTTGATGGCACCATAGTTAGGATAATCCGTATCCACGTATGGGGCGAGGTCTTTTATAAAGAATTCCGCAATCTGCTTCACATCATAATGCGGGTAGAGATCCGGGTTGGCATTCTTCTCTAAAAGAATAGGCTCTGTGAAGAATGGTACCGTTCCGTAATTCATAGCAAGCTGCAGATAGGTCCACGCCCTGTAGGTCTTTATAACCGCCAGTTCCTTTATAAACACCTTGTATCCTCTTTTCATCAGCAATGTATCCGCATTGGCAATGAAATAATTGCAATTCTGAATAATGGCATAATAATCTCTGGCATCGTTGTAAGGATTATCTGTCCCGGCAGTAAAGTTAGCAATATCCTGAAGATCAAGATTTGCATGTTCGGTCAATGCAGTTAGTTCCCCTCTCAGCTCACCAAGAAGAATGGATCTGTCGGCCACCACCTGCATTTTGTTGATAATTCCCATAAGAGAATAAACGGTGTCGTTCGGGGTATTCAACTGATTATCCTCAACAAAAGCGACAAGTTCGGAATCAGTTTCCTCACAGCTCACAAAAGTACCCGCAAAGGAAGTGAGCAGACAACAAATTGCGAATTTATATATATACTTAATCATATTCATACTATTAAAGAAATTAGAGGTTAATCTTCATTCCAAACGCAAAGCTTCTTCCCACCGGCAGGAGTCCTCTGTCGATTCCCATACCGAGCACAGTATTCGCATGCGCAGTTTCTGGGTCGGAGCCGAGATATTTAGAGAAAGTGAAGAGGTTGTTAGCAGCTCCCCAGATGGTAATCCCCTGGAGGTAAGCGCTTCGTATAGGAATACTGTAGCTGAGTGTGACATTCTTAAGCTTGAGGTAAGACCCATCCTCAATCCATCTGTCAGAGAATCTGCTGTTGCCCATCTCATCGAGGAAAGCAGCCCTCGGCACATCTGTGTTCTGTCCATCGTGTGTCCATCTAGCCAGCATATTAGTAGTCTGGTTATAGAAGAAAGATCCAGACTCCAGAATCGCCCTCTGATAGTTGTAGATATCTCCACCCACAGCATAATTAAAAGTAGCCGAAAGTGTCAGATTCTTCCATGCAATCATCGTTGACAGATTTCCATAGAAATCAGGATTAGGATCACCAATAACCTGCATATCCTCCTTGTTTATACATTTGTCACCATTGACATCCACGAACTTCATGTCTCCAGCCATGAAATACTGCTTGGCGCCAGTCTGGGTCTGCTGATATTGAGCAGCCTGCTGAGCCTCTTCAGCTGTAGCAAAGACGCCGTCAGTTTTATATCCATAGAACTGCCCGACAGCCCCGCCTTTCTGGTTGATGATTGCAGCACCATACATCTCGTTAAGAATCATATTCTTATTTGCCGGGAGCCGTTTGATTTCATTAACATAATGTCCGAGAGAGAAACCGAGCGACCATTTCCAGTCTTTTGTGTTGACGATTTTCGCATCTGCACTGAAATCAAATCCCTCATTGTGGATTCTTCCGTCGTTGATCCAGTTCGTTTCCAGACCAGAGATATAAGAAAGCGTACCGAGGGAAAGCAAGTTATAGGTGTTGCTATTGAAATAGTTGAACGCCAGCCAAATCCGGTTGTTTGCAAAAGCTCCCTGAATACCGGCAGTCAGTCTTGCAGTAGTTTCCCACTGAAGTTTTGAGTTACCGATATTAGCCATAGAAATCCCCGTAAGGGCATTGAACATTTTTCCAGCCTTAAAATAAGACCTTGATGCGATGCTGTTGATGTCATCGTTACCCAGTAAGTCGAAACCGACATTAAGTTTAAGGTAATTGACAGCTTTCGTGGGCTTAAACCACTTCTCATTGGTGATTACCCATGCCGCCTCAACAGAGGGGAAGAATCCAAACGCATAATTACCGATTTTCATACCATCCTCCGCATCGACTCCGAATTTGCTTGATCCATCAAGTGCGAGAGCCGCATACAGATAGTATTTCTCCATGAAATTATAGTCAGCAGTAAGATAATATGTAAGATTAATATCCTTATTGTCAATACCGTCCGTCTGCTTATATTTCAGAGAGCTTGACATGTTCGGAGTCTTATCATTACCTGTGTTGTAACCGATTTGTGTGTTCAGGTTATAAGTGTCGTGTATATATCTGAATCCCGCCTTCGCTTTGAGGTAATGCTGATGGAAACGCTTGCTGAAAGCGATATTCAGGTCGTTCATCAAAGTGATTTGTCTTCCCGCAAGCGCACTTGCACAGTTTTCCACTGTTCCGATGCCAGCCACCTCATAATCAGGCACTCCGTTCGTTGGCAGATAGTAGTTCTCATCTGTGTTGATAAGCTGGAAAGCAAATTGGTCTGTAAGTTTCCAGTTATTATTGATGTCCCAAGTGGGAGTTATAGAAAGGGTGACAGACCTGTTTCCAAAATAGTTCTTGTTGGTGCTTTCTCCGTTTTGCAGAATGGAAAGCGGGTTGGCAAGAGAAGTAGTATAGTCTCTTCTAGGTGAGACCACATCAGACAGATAGTCGTCAGCCTCCGCAAGATAAGATGAGAGATTACCCTTCATATCGTATGCGTATGGTGAGAGGAAAGGAGACTTGATGAGTGAGAGGAAGGCCGGTGCAGAAATCACTCCATCTGTAACGTTATCCTTCACTCCGTCGTCTCTCATGTTTCTCGTGACATCTGCATAAGCGGCATCGAATCTTACCGTTAGCGCTTTTGCAAGCACAATGTCGGAATTTAGTCTGAGATTAAATCTTGAGAAAGAGAAATCCTTAATCGTATTGTCAGCTCCAGCATATCCCACAGAAAGGTTGTAGTTAGCAATGTCGTCACCACCCTGCACATTGATGCTGTAGTTCTGAGTCCATGCTTCCTTGTAAATCTTATCAGTCCAGTCAGTGGAGTTATGATACATATTATAATAATAGTAATTGGGGTCGGTCTGGAGGAACTTGAAAGAGTTGCTCTTTGTTCCCGTAGTACCGATGAGCTCAGACGCATACACCCTAAACTGCTCTGCATTCATCATGTCGGGCAATTTTGGCACAAGTTCAAAGCCCCCACCGAGGCTAACATCGATTTTTGTGGCCATGGACTTGTTTCTCTTTGTCTCAATGATAAGCACCCCATTAGCACCTTTCGCTCCATAAACCGCTGTACCGTTTTTCAGAACAGAAACCTTTTCGATATCCTCCACCATGATGTTGGCGAGAATATTATTGAAAAATCCGTCATGGAGAGAAGGAGAAGCATACTGCATGTTCTGAATGACACCGTCGATGATGACCAGGGGCTGTGCATTGCTGTTAAGAGAGTTGATACCATTCATGAGCATCTTCACTCCCTGAGCCGTCTGTCCGCTTCGGTTAGTGGTCCAGATATCGCCCCCCAGCTTCGACTGAATCTGGTTGTCGATAGACAAGTCATTATTGTTATAGGAGACCATCTCCGTCTTTTTAGTGACAGCAGAAGTCTGCCTATTATACACCTCTCCAAATTTAGCATCATACATGAAAACATCCTGCACCTGCTTCTCGTTTCCGATAGGAACCTGCAGCAAAATGTATCCATCGGCCCAGAAAGTGAGTGAAGAAGCATAATCAGGCACATTGATGAAATACTGTCCATTCTCATCTGTCATGGCAGAGAAATACATCTCATTATATACTTTCACCTGTACACCGGATGCCGGCTGATGTGTAGCCGCATCGAACACTCTACCACAAACTTCATGAGTCGGGATATTTCTTATGTTCGGTTTCACAATCCTCTTGGTCTGCGCCGGTTCTACGGCTTCTTCTTCCGTGTCGGTGTCTTGAGCAAAAAGTTGGAAATTCATCGCGGCAAAGAAGTAGCACGCTGCAAAAAATAGGATACGTTTCATCTTCTAACCTCCTTTCTTGCTTTAGTCTCCTCTTCAGAGATTGGTTTTAGATAAATACAGTCGAGAAACATTTCGCGTGAGAAGTTCGTCTGTCTGTTTGTAATTGAACACTTGAGCTGCAAGCTAACAGTCGTTTCCTGCTGTTGATAGTTGCATGTCGGGAAGGTGAACTGTCCGATGAGCACGGAGTCTGTCCGATACGGGTTGTTAGAAACCTCATCATCGAAGTTGACAGATTTCATAACCCCATCCACATCCATATAGTTTAACACAGCCTTAAACTTATTCGGTTTGAAGTCTCTCGAATTGGCCAGATAAACCGTTTTCGGCTGAATAACAGCATAAATGTTATAAGTGCCAGAGAGTGTGTTTCTGATTTCAAAAGTAGTACTCCAGTTGCTGGTACTTGCCCTAGGCACGATGTCCACATATCCGTTAGCTGAAATAGAATCTCCGAACGCCTGACGATAGTTGAGCGTACAATCCTTATATGCCGTCATATTAGCCTCTCTTTCTCCTTGTACGACAATGGGGTGGAAATAGATTTGCTTCGGTGTGAACGGCCACTCTTTGATGAAATAGAGATATCCATTAGAACAAAGCAGTGAATCCGTGATGTTCGCATGGTCAAAATATCCCCCTGGCTGGAAAGGATTATAGAACACGTGGTAAGGCCAATCCCTGTTGGTGTAGGATGTTGTGAAGATGGAGTCATTCTCAGACCGCTGTGTGTTTCTGTTGAAAATGAGGTCACGAATCAGCACCACATTCGTCCAGTATTCTGACACAGAATCCGCCTTTTCGATAGCGCCAAAATTGAAATACTGCTTCGCCTCATCATAAACCCTGTTCCATGTCTCCCTGTCAGGCACCAACATCCCATATAGCGAGTCTTCCTCCATGATTTTGTCAAACACCCTGAACAGGTTGTTCTCTGTAATCATGACAGAGTCAGAATAGACTTTTCTTCCGTCCACGACATCTGCCTGAATAGATCGTTCCTCGTCGAGCTCCTGCTTCTCATATTTCTTGAGAAATTTTCCGATATGTTCGTATTCCTGCATGGTTGTCATTCCCTCATAAATGTTGTATGTGTAGTCGGCATCATTAGCCACGACATGCAAAAGCCCATTGATGGCTGGAATGTTATAGTCGTTTTCCACGACATTCGCATTATACAGAGCCTTCGGAGTAAGCCTCAGAAATTTATCGTTCAGCATTCTCACGTTTTCATCAGTCTGCGCATTCATATTATAAAGATTATGCGCAATATGGTTCATGATGAAATGTTTAGCAACGACAGAGTCTCCCTTCTGCGTTTTGCATATTTCCAGAAGGGAATCGGCATTGAAAGAGCCGTTAAGCGGTGCCCAGACAGTAAGTGCCTGATCAGCAGCAATAAGTTGTGCAAAAGTAACCTTTGTGGGTTTGTTGTTGTTATATACATGAGTGGCTTCAAGCACCCTCATGAAGTCGGAAAGCTTCGGGTTGTCTTTGACGAGCTGATAGATTGACTCATTGCCGTTAGTTCCATTCTGGTCGTAATGGTCGTCCCACGAGTCAGAGCAACTATAGAGAGCCACCGCCATCACAGCCGTGAAAAGCATTCCGATGATTGAATGATAAATTATCTTGTTCATAAATCAAAATCAATTAAAAGTTAATTAATGCGTATCTTCGGCAGTAAGTCCGGCGTAAACGCTCTTAGGACAGAATTCGAAATAGTTGATAGGGAGCTCGGCTTCTGCATTCTCAATGACGAGTTTGATTCTCAACCAATATTCCTTTTTAGGATCAAGAGCCTGTGTTGTAAGGATTTTACGGTATTTACCATTGTTAGCTCTCAGGTTGTTTGAACCACCTTGGTTCCAAGAGTCCATATCCTTCATGTATCCACGGTTGTGCATAGCTTTGTCGATAGCCCTGTTCTCTTCCTCATCGTCGGTGTCTGCCACCCATCCGATAGAAGGGTCACCTCCCCAGATTCGGAAGTCGATAGGCAGTCCCATCGGCTGCATATTGTCCTTCTCTCCGAAGTAGATTTGCACAACCCCACGGTCGTTACCTGCTCCATATCCGAATCTGATTTCATAAGTGTTTGCCGGGACAGGCGGCAGTTTGAAGCTGACATCGAACTGTCCGATGAGGTCAACAGCATCAGAATAGGTAGCCATCCAAACACCTCTCTCCCTGAGTGCAAGTGTGGGATTGATACCATGGAAATCCCATCCTTCCACTTGTTTGAATCCAGTAAGGTGCTGTCCATTGGTATTACCTCTTGCGCCAGCATTAAGGAACTCAGGTGTCATGGTGACGACATCCCATCTGATTCTGTCGTTGAAGACGACATCCCTGGTCTGGGTGTTGTAAGTGAGTACATTGTCAATATAGTGATAGATACCATTCAAAGCCTGTTGGTTCAATGTATCAGCCGGTAATCCCGCTTCCGCCATAGCCTGGTCGTGAACGTTTTTCATCTCTGTAGGTGTATAAACCTTTACACCTTTGACAGAGTATTTGTATCCAACGCCTTTACGGTTGATAAACAAACCTTCAGCCGGTGAAGACATCTTCATGATAGTTCCTGGCATCATAGTAGTGAACCAGTCAGTACAGTCGATTAGGTTCGGCATAGCACATGTTGTCTTATAGTCAATACCACTCTCAGAGATTGTGAAGTCATTGATAGCCCCATAATAAGGGAGCATGTGGTAAGCAATAAATCTGTTAAGCGGGTTTTTCCTGTTAGTCCACTCATTGTCGTACATACCTGCATCCTCCGGGTACATCTCATCATAAATTTGCTTAGCGTATGCTTTGAGCTGTTCCAAATCGTTGATTCCCGCTTTGCGGAACACATTATCGGGCTCCGCAAAAACTGTATATCGTTTTTGTCTGGTTTCGGGATAATACATATAATAAGTGGCACCCGTTCTATGGAAAGGCATACCCTGGAACACGGAATCTCTTCCAATAGTGTAATTCGGGTCGAGATACTCATACAAACTGTCGCTGAGTCCGGTAAGTGTAAGGGCAGAAGTAAATATTTCAATGGTCTTATCCTCAAGCATAAGCTCAGGCAGATAAGAGCTAGATGGCTGTATTACCCTGTCGAGCGTATGTACGACCCCATTTTCCACAGAGTCGTCCCTTACAATCATTCTTGATGACATATTGATGTAATACATCACATTACCTCCCGTCAGTGCGTCACTGTCGCAAGAGAACGTTAGGAACCTGTTGTTCATATTAGGCGTAGAGATATTTCCATCGCTGAGGTCAGTCGTGAAATATGTCTCCTGAATGATATGGTTCCAAGAGATGGTGTCACACTCTGCTTTCGTCAGTTGTTCAACACTGTTAAGTCCATGCATCCTGAGATAGCTGTTGATAGCATCGTTTGTAGGCGCAAAGCAGGTATATGTGCCATAAGTAGCCATCATTCCGTACATACCGGACTTTTTGAGAATGGCGGTGAACTCGCTATAAGTCTCAGGTCTGCTGCTGAGATAGTCGCTGACCATCTCTCCCGTGAAGGTGTAATAGTTATCGAGGTCAGGCTCATCGGAACAACTCATAAAGAGATTAGCCGTGAGAGCGAATGACAATATCCCAATAATAAATTTAAGCATCATATTATGTTTCATAAATCGAAAACTATTTAAATGGATTAGAAATTCTTTTCCGTATTATCCGTTTCGTATGCAGGGTTCTGCACGAGATACGGATTCTGCTTCAATTCCTCCTTATTATAAGGCCAATAGAGCACATCCTGAGTGGCAAGCTTAATTTTAATGACGCTGGCATTCTCAGTGAACTTAGGCAACACTTTGCTGATCATTCTGGTGTTTTCTCCGTCTCTTCTGCAAATTCTGACGAAGTCGAACCATCTTTTTCCCTCAAACATCAATTCTCTCTGTCTTTCATCGAGAATGAGGTTTTCCATAGTGGTTTTAGAAGTAGCATAATTATCATACACAAGGGTGTCCGTAGTAGCGACACGTTTGTTGTTAGCTCTTTTCCATACAGCACTGACGCAAGCAAAAGCATTTCTGTAGTGTTGTGTCTGCTCTTCTGTAAGCGGGGTATCAGGGTTAACGTCCCCAGCAAGCTGTACCTCAGCCTCTGCTCTCATAAGCATAATGTCAGTAAGCCTGTAGATAATCCAGTTGGCAAACTGATTAGACCTTGCAGTTGCGTTAACAGAGGGCTGCCCACCAGTAGTAGTAGAAGTTCTGAACGAAACAGACTGATTGACATACTTAGAGATGTAAATCTTGTTGTTCGTCTCATTCATGTTTTCAAGATATCTGCAGTCCGTTCTTTTAAAATAATCGTTAAGTCCTGCGTAAGCATCAGTATAGAGGAAAGTCGGAGCTCCGATTTGTCCGGTTTTATTAGAACTGGAACCATAGAATGATCCGACAGTTCCATTAGTAACAGACTGATTATTTATGAAATTAAGTTCAAAAATCGACTCGAAGCTGTTGCCTTCTCCGAAAATCTCATTGTAGGTGTTTCCAGCATAGTTGCTGTTGGCTGTAGATTCTGAGATAAGCGGATATTTACCGTAAAGTTCTGTAGTGATTGTGGTTGGATTTTCCTCGTAATCCTCCTCATACTGTTTGATTTTCTGGTCGATGACAAGGTCGCAGTAGTCAATACATTTCTGCCAATCCCCTTTCCAGAGACAGAGGTCAGCGAGGAGAGAATAACAAGCCCATCTGGTGATTCTGCATGTGTTTTCCACACTCTTCTCACCGTAACTTCTTACAGCATCGTCCTTAACCTTTTCCATGTCGGCAATGAGTTTGTCAAGCACCACATCGAATTTATCAGCTGGCACCTGATACTCCTGTGTGTCGTCGTTAGAAGGCTCCGTGACGTATGGTACATCTCTAAAAGTCCTGATAAGGTAGAAATAGGAAAGTACCCTAAGTGTAGTGGCCTCAGCCAGTGTGGCCCTCAACTCTGCGTCAGTGAAGTTAGGGTCGATTTTATTCACCTCCGGTGCATAGTAAATGACGGTATTACATTTGTTAATCACATCATAGAAGCACTTCCAATCAGTGAATTCATTAGTTTCGAGAATATTTTCTTTCAAGATATTGTTGAGGCTGTTGCTTGTACCCGATCCGTTAGTCATGTTGTCGGATCTGAGCTCTCCCCACACAATCATTCTTCTGATGCAGTCGGAGCTTTCAAGCTGTGCGTAGCAAGAGTTGAGCACACTGTTCACATCCGCCTCCTCCGTCCAGTAGTTCTCAAGCACGATTTCGTTTTGCGGCTCAATCGAAAGGAAATCGTTGCAAGCAGTGAAAGTAGTCGCGCAAAGAGCCGCTGCGACACAAATTCCTGCAAACGAATTATATTTCTTTATCATATTCATAATAAGACAGATTTTAGAATTGAACGGTAACACCTAAAGTAACAGATCTGGGATTAGGGGTACGTGCATTATCGGATGTTACTCCGTATCCTCCATATCCCACCTCAGGGTCAGCACCAGAATAGCTAGTGAGACAGAAGAGGTTGTTCGCACTGAGATAGAAGCTAAGCTGGGTGAGTCCCCATCCTTTGATTAATTTAGGATCGAGAGAATAAGACAGCTGTGTGTAGTTGAGTCTCATGAAGGATCCCTTCTCAATGAAACGGTCGCTTCCGAGCCAGTTATAGCCGGACTTATATAGCGCTCTTGGAATCTGTGCATCGTCACCTTCGATACGCCATCTCCAGTTAACAGCTGTTGACTGGTTGTTGTTAGTGTACATATTCTCAGCCCTCATCCTTGCCTGGTTGATGATTTTATTCCCCACACGGAAATTAAACTGGTTGTTCCAGCTCCATCTTCCATACTGGAGTTTGAATCCCCATCCACCAGTAACTTTCGGCAGAGAGCTACCGAGATAGACGATATCAAGCTCATTGATATTTCCATCGTGGTTAATATCCTCATAAATGGCATCACCTCCTTTGAACTTATAGATGTAAGACTTGTCGTTGCTGTCGTAGCAAAAGACCATCGGAATGGTATATCCGTTTTTATCGACCACAACTACACCGTTCTCGTCGCGTGCCACCGGCGCGTTAGGTCCGCTGACTCCAGGCACTTCCTCAGGCGTGTATTTAGAATACTGATATACCCCTTTATATTTAAATCCGTAGATTGATCCGAATGCGTTGTGCAGCTGTACGCGTGTGAGGTATGATCCGTTGTCCTTATTGAAATCGCTGTTTAGAGATGCGAGCACCGTCTCATCCATCTTTGTAATTTCGTTTTTGTTGTTGGCGAAAGTGACGTTAAAGCTTGCCCTCAGCTTACCGATTTTGACAATATCCTGTCCGTTGACGTTGAATTCCCATCCTGTGTTTCTCATGTCGCCGACGTTCTGATAGTTGAGCGACTGGTAACCGGATGATGATGGAATTCTGCGGTTCAACATAAGCAGGTCGCTTGTGAGCTGGGTATAGATGTTGAAGTCGGCAGTAATCATGTTGTTGAAGAGTCCGAGGTCAAAACCGATGTTCCATGTCTCTTTCTGCTCCCACTTAAGCGAGCTTAGCCGTATGTTATTAGGAGAAACCGACGTATTGCCGTTATATGCAGCCGCATTCGCATATTTTGAGAAATAGAGGTACTCCCCTCCCGGCTGGTTACCCACGATACCCCAACCTGGACGTATAGAGAGCATGTTGAGCCATTTGAGTTTCTTCATGAACTTCTCGTCGCTGATATTCCATCTGAAAGAGAGAGCCGGGAAGTTACCCCATCTGCTCTCGTCACCAAATTTGGTTGAACCATCCCGTCGGAAACTGAAGTCAGCGATATATTTTCCTTTGTAAGCATAGTGAGCAGAAAAAGTGAGATAAACACTTCTCCACTGTCCGCTAGAAGTTCCAAGTCCAGAAACGATACCATCTGCGATAGGTGACTCTATTCCTCCGGAAGGGAGTCCCCAGACAGTCTCATTCGTGCTCTTTGATGAACCATCGGTGAGCTGGAACTGTGCGAATGCCATGAAAGAATGGTCTTCGTTTTTGAAAACAGGTGTGATGGTGAATCTGTGTGTGGTTGTGACAGCAGTACTCTTATGTGCGTTGGCAGTAGCCTTGTTGTTATTGCTGTTCGACCATCCAGACGTAACCAGACTTGACGGATAGAAAGTGTCATTATATTTATTGAAGATGTTGAAAAGGATTTTTCCCTCATACTTCAGTCTGGTCTGGTCGTCGTGTGTGCCTAAGAGGTCATAATGTAACTGGAACTCGGGCTGAATCTGATATGTTGACTCTTCGTTCTTCGCCTGTTTAGCGAGCGCTACAGGGTTGACATAGGTATATTGGTCATTCTTCAGCTCAGCCGATGCCGTGTTGAGCATGTGGTAATAGTCGGGGAGGTCGTTACCGTTCACATCCTGCTCATAGATGGAGAGGTTCGGCATTTTCTGGTATGCAATGCTGAGCAGCTCGCTGTAGTTCTTCTTATTTTCGGTATAAGTCATGTTGAAGTTGGTGACAATCTTTATACGGTCGCTGACGAAGTAGTCAAGAGCAGCCCTGGTGGTGAACCTATTGAGTTTCTGTTCGATGACAGTACCAGTCTGAAGGTCGTAACCACCAGCAATACGGAAGTTGGCTTTCTCGCCACCACCAGAGAGACTGACATAATGCTTCTGCTGCCATCCTGTCTGTTTGATAGCTTTTCTCCAGTCTGTGTTGTTGTTGTACATCTCGTATTCGTTCCAAGACTTGTCGTAGTTGAACTCACGGATGTTAGCCGCCTCGTCTGAGAGAGTCGGGTTGTAATAAGCCTCCTTCATAAGCATGGTGTAGTGGTCACCGTTGAGCAATCTGATACCCTGTGGCTGGAAAGTCGCCATCGCCCTGTAGGAATACTGCACCTTTGTTTTTCCTCTACTACCACGCTTGGTTCTGATTTCAATCACACCGTTTGCACCCTGAGAACCGTAAATAGCTGTTCCGGCAGCATCCTTAAGGACTGAAATCGAAGCGATATCATCAGGGTTGACGTTAAGCAGCTCAGCGAACTGGTCCTCTGTAGCGTTAGCATAGTCGAAATTGGCGTTATAGTCGCTTTCGAAAATGTTACCATCGACGACGATGAGAGGCTCACTGCTTCCGTTGATAGAGCTGACACCACGCAGTCGCATACTCGTTCCAGAACCGAGGTTACCAGAGTTGCTGATGATGTCGAGACCAGAAATACGTCCCTGTAGCGCCTCATCGACTGTAGTTATTCCGAGTCCTTCGAATTCCTTTGCATCGATAGTCTGGTGAGCAACCGACATTTCCCTGATAGGTATAGCCAGTCCGCTTGTCTGTGTTCGCTTAGTAGCCTTGATGACGACATCCTCGATTTTGTTGGCATCCTCGAGTTTAATATTATAAGTAGTTCCGTTAATAGGAATGATTTGGGTTTTATATCCCACGTATGAGATTTTGAGTTTATGTTTCGGATTGACGATACGGAAAGAGAAGTTTCCGTTCATATCAGTCTGTCCATGCGCCACGATACGGTTTGCCTCGTCGATTTCGACGACATTACACATCATAAGCGGTTCGATGTCGTCTCTCACCACACCGTGAATCATCGTTCCCGGGGCCTGTGCGCTTGTCGCAAGCGGCAAGACAGCCAGTGCTATCAAAAGAAATAATTTTAAGTTCTTCATATCTTCACGGTTTTATTATTTGTACATTAACGCCCCGTCGATTTGGTGAATGACCGCAAACGAAGAGGTATATAAATTATTCGCCCTAGTGGCATCTCCTGCATCATACTGATACTCACGTGCCATAATGTTATACAGTTTACCAGCAGTATTGACTTTGAGCGTGTTGCCCAATCCGTCTATAATGGTAATTCCGTCGTTGGTGACATTCGTTTTGAGTTTATAATACGAAAGTACGCCCTCATTGATTTTGTAAGCCGACGTCTCAAACTCACCACTGACCTCTCCCTGTCCGACATAATAGGCATTATCCTGGATATGGTATTTGATGAAAGTCTCGATTTCGTTCTGGAGACTGTCGCGCTTGGTCTCGTTGGGCTCATACTCAACCATTTCCCATGTAGGGAGTTTCCCTGAAGCCTGCAACTTAGCGATAGCAGCGTTTGTCGGGACATAGACCGTATATCTGTAAGTATTGAAGAGAGAGATATTCTCACTAGCGCACGCATGCTCATCCGTTCCGATGACATGCTTAGTTTCTATAAGCGAAGAGCTTTGCAGCAAATCATAGAATGCGCTGAATTCGTCATGTTCTCCGAGTACATCGAAAACAGATTTCCTAGCAGTCATGATAGGCTCCTCGTTGATGATATAAGTTTTACCGTTACCTTCATACGATTCGTCATATATTTCCACAACAGGAATACTTTCATTGTTTTCAATCTGGAGTCCGCCTTGCACAGTCATGCCAGAAGCGCCAGCAGACGCGTTAGCCACTTTGACCATGCTACCCCCCTTAGTCTGATAGAAAGTGTTTCCATCCTCAACGTTACCGATAACGATATGCGTGTCGAGAATATCTTTCAGCCGATTGGTGATTTGCTCGTAAGAAGCCTCGGAAATAGAGTCACCGACCTCACCAGTCTCTGTGTCGTAGTTCCAGATGCTTGCCCACACTCTCTCTCGTTCCGTCTGAGCAGTAGGTTTATAGTGGAATCTGAAAAGCTGAGTAGATGTCTTTCCAAATGAACATGGGTCGATATACTCAAGCAGTGAGTTGTTATTAGGAACAAAAAGACTATAATAAGTGTTCTGTGAGTTAAGATACACATCGAATCCGTTCTGTTCCACCCCCCAGTAAAGAATATTCATGTTCTCATTGACAAGTGCCGGGAAAGTAACTGAGATGTAAGCCACCGGGTTGAACACCTTGTTTGTGAGATACACAGCACCATTACAGCATAGAAGTACAGAATCGACGAATTCTGTTCTGAGTCCCAGTTCATCATTCGCATCGTTGAGCACAGTTTCAAACTTACTAGGCACTGAATTGGTAAATGAATTAAGCATATTGACATTAATCATCTTTGAGATTACCTTGTCTGGCACATTTTCCCAGCTTCCATAGTAATCCTTAAGCACCCTTCCTGCACCTTCGTTCCAATATCTGTTGAGCGCCTCGTCGCTAGGCACCAGCATGACACCCATATTTTCCTGCAGGGCCACGTTTGCAGACGTACTGTTGGTGGTAGAAGAATAGAACTTGTTCCACCCCGGGTCGAATTTCAGCAATCCGTTGACAGGTCCCTCGTCGGGTGTGAGATCAAGGGGTTCAGCACCTTTACTTCTTTCTGAAAAAAACCGTTTCTCATATAGAGAGTCGATATTTGTGTTATAAAGTCTGTTGTATTCTCTTGTTGCCTCATCACCAGCATAATAAGGTGCGCAATATCTATTCAGGAGTTTAGCGAATCCCTTGGTATTCGGATTGTTAGAAATGAGGTCAGCCATGTTAGGGAGAGGTGTGATGACATCCTCCATGCGATGTACGAATCCGTTGGAGCACTTGATATTCTGCTCAGCTATCATAGATCCGTTGACATTGGCATCACCAGGCTGTCGTTTTGTCCGATAATTGAAAAGGAAATTGCAGTCATCATTTGTAATGAGCTTATTCTCAAGGAACTGCTCCACAAAATGGATCATAGGTGGTGTCGTAATGTCGCTCATGCAGACAATTGGTTTTCCGTTTTTCTTATATCTGGCCCAATATGGATTGTCTGGCATCTGATCAGTTCTCATCACAGGCACAGAATCATACTCGCTAGTAGCAGTCACTCTTCTCATGCAGTCTCCCTCAGTAGGTCCTTCAGAGCTACTGAGGTACGCCACCTGACAAGAGTTGTTGATCATGCTTCCGTAGAGAATAAGTTTTTTCTGTGCCAAAGACAGCTGATTGTAGTTTCTGACACCCCAGTTGTTTTTTTTGTAAAATTTGTCGAACGCCTGGTCGTTAGCGACAAATAACGTTTTGCTACCAGTTTTAGCGAGTACATCCGTATATCCCAGGTCATCAATGATTTTCACCATGTTAGTGAAATCGCCTTCAGAAGTGAGATAGTCATAGATGCTTGACCCGAGCCAAGACGGGTCTTCCTTTGCCAGTTCATACCCATCATTGCAAGAAGTCATTCCACCGGCGGCAATAACAGCCACAGCCATCCATTTAAAGATGCTGCGTTTCCGATAAAAAAAAGTTCTCATAAAGGACATATAAAATTTGATTTAAAAATTTTCGATTAGAATAATTATTTAGAAGAATTACGATTTTAGGATTAGCAAATTATTTAACAGAAAACCAACACATAGAATCAGAAAAGAGAAAGACCAAACCACAAATCACCTCAATTCAAACATTAATCCATTAATTAGTTAGCAAAAAGCATTTTAAGTGTAGGATTTTAAAAGTGCGCAATAAATCTGATACAAATTTACACATTATTTAACAAACAAAGCATAAAACATGTTACATAGAGTGTTGTCTATGTTACATAAAATTTAAAAATCTAATTAACAAAGAATTACGTAAATAATAATAATGACAGAAAACTGAATATTTCGTCAAATTTTTTGTAAATTTAAAATAAAAAAATTAAATTTGCAAAAATATTACAACAAAATAGACGTATTATGAAAAAACTAATCAGTTTATTCTTCCTGCTGTTCTTATTCGTGGGCGCTTGGTGCAAATCGTATCCCCTCCGTCTTCTTAATCACTGGGACAATCCCGACGGTACTGTTGAGCGTGGTTTTGCGGGTCGTTCCATCTGGAAATGGGAGCAGATACCGAGCGGTAAGCAAGCGATGCCCGACAGCCTACGCCGTCGTTATGATGAGTATGGGAAAATCAACCATGAATTCGGTATCAACGGCACCGTTCTTAACAATGTAAACGCTAAGCCTCAGATGCTGACGAGTGACATGATATCAAAAGTAGCAAAAATCGCTGATATCCTGCGCGTTCACGGAATCAAAGTGTATCTTTCGGTAAATTTTGCAAGTCCAAAAGCCCTCGGTGACTTGGCAACAGCTGACCCGTTGGATTCGAAGGTTCGCTTATGGTGGAAGAAAAAATGTGATGAGATATACAAAAAAATCCCTGATTTCGGTGGTTTTTTGGTAAAAGCGAACAGTGAGGGCGAGCCTGGCCCGATGGATTACGGTCGCACTCATGTTGACGGAGCCAACATGTTAGCAGAAGCATTGTCGCCACATTGTGGCATTGTGATGTGGCGTGCTTTTGTCTATGCCGCCAACAGCAGCGACCGCGCCAATCAGGCCTGTGAGGAATTTGCCCGTTATGACGGTCAATTCGCTGACAATGTGATAATCCAGATAAAGAACGGTCCTATCGATTTCCAGCCCCGCGAACCCGTATCCCCCCTGTTTTTCAATCTGAAGAAGACTAAGATGATGGCAGAGTTTCAGATAACTCAGGAATACACCGGGGAGAGCATCCACACCTGCTATTTAGCTCCGATGTGGAAAGAGTTTTTCCGTCAGATAGACGCATTTAATGTGCCATTAGAGGGAATTGCCGGAGTTGCGAACATAGGCGACACCCCAAACTGGACAGGGAATGACATGGCGATGGTAAACTGGTATGCTTTCGGTCGCCTGTCGATGGAGAGTGATACCAATTCGAAAGAGATAGCCAGAGAATTTCTGAAAAAGGCATATACTTCAGACGAGCGCTTCGTTGAGCCCGTAGCCCAACTGCTGATGCTGAGCCGTGAGGCCGTGGTTGATTATATGATGCCATTGGGTCTTCACCACATCTTCGCCGGCGGTCATCATTACGGCCCTGAGCCGTGGTATGCCCCCCGTGGCAGCCGTGAGGACTGGCTTCCCCGCTATTATCACCGTGCCGACAGCATCGGCTTAGGTTTCAACCGAAGCGACCATGACGAGCCCTGTGTTGCCGGCAATGGGGGTTCGAACAATGTCAGCCAGTATCCAGAGCCACTTAGCACCTTATATAATAATGTCAACACCTGTCCGGAAGATTTGCTACTATGGTTTCATCATGTAAGCTGGGATTATGAGATGCGTAACGGTCTTCCGCTATGGGACAACCTGTGTTATGCCTACGACCGTGGTGTTCGTCAGGCAGAGGCGTTTGTGGATACATGGAAGTCGGTGAAACCATATATTGATGACAGCCGTTATCAGCACATGCTCGTACGTTTTGAGCGTCAGGCAAAAGATGCCTGGTGGTGGCGTGACGCCTGTCTGCTTTATTTCCAGCAGTTCTCGAAAAAGCCGCTGCCTGCAGACAGCCCAGCCCCTCGTCACACGTTGAAAGACCTGATGGCGTATAGGCTACGTATGGACAATTACACTGCAGCCGACATGAACAAGCTACCATGAGAATTTCATAAGTGAATAGTGAAAAGTGAATAATGAAAAGTGTATTCACTTTGGGTGATGAGAAGGTTGATGAGAATGAAGAATGATGACAATGAAGAATGAAAAAAATGAAGAATAATGAATGAAGAATCCACGGATTTCAGATGTGAAGTCCGTGGATTTTGGTTTATATAGATACTATAATTATTCGATGGAAATGCGTTCGATGACGATGCCCGGGTCGAGGGGAGCTAAGGTGATACGGTGCTTGCCAATTGAAAAATTGTCAGTTTTGATGACCTGACGGTTGATTCTTTTCGTCTCCCATTCGTAGTTCTGGTCGTGGTATCCGTTGATGACATAACGGCTTGCCTCGTTGATGTTGATAGTCTGAAGCAGTTTTCCGTCGATGGAGACGGCCAGTCTATGCCCTCTTCCACTATTGAAGGGGAATGTAGGAGCCAATGCAATAGCCACTTGATTGTATTGAGGGAAATCAGGGATATCGAATTCATAAGTTAATTCCGCCCCAGTTGTCGGTTTGGTGTAGGGGAAGAGTGCTATTGCATCCTTATAGATTCCAAAGTCAGAGATTACCTTCCATTGCGTGCCTTCAGACGATTTTGAGTCCACAAAGTCAGCAGCATCCATAATGACAGCGGTAGAAGGAGCAATAGAGAGTGACTCCGTATTATCCGCTTGCTTCTCAACAGTTTTAGTCTCCGGGCAGCTGTTGCGTCGCGGGTCATTCCACGACCTATAACCGATATGCACCTGGTCCATCATGTGGTTCCATTTACCACCTGCGATATCCTGGTTATAGCTTCTGCAGAGCTCAGCATCCTTATCGAAGCACTCTTTCACCTTCTGCGCCCATTCGTTCGCCTCAATGTTACCTTTCTCCGCATGGAACCGGTTCATAGCCAAAGCGAAATACATGTTGTAGAGGTTATTCATTCCAGCTATAGGGAATCCGATAATCTGGTCGAAAGCATCATGATATTTGGTGTCCATCTGTTTTCTGAGTGCTTCCGCCTCTTCATTCAGCTTGTTGTACTCAATCACCCGGTCTTCCCACTCACCGTTATGCAGGTTATAGGTGTTAGCAGAAAGCTGCTCCGCTGTTCTGCGGTGAACATACTTGCCCTGGAGGTTGAGCAGACGCGCCGCTTCCTTGGCATGTTGCTGACCAAACTGCTGTCTGCAGAACTGCTCCGTATATTCCATGAGGTTGTCGGGACTGAACTGATTGGGATTCCATGCCATTCGGAACCAGAAGTCAATGGGAAACTCCATTGGTTTGAGGTCACCCACATTGAGAATCCATAGCTTATCGACCCCATAAGAGTAAGTAAGCTGCATCTGTTCCCAAATTCTCTGAATCTGGCTGACATTAATCCACTTACTGTTGCGCGGTCCTCCCACATAATCGACGTGGTAGTACATGCCATATCCCCCCGGATGACGTTTAGCGAACGCCCCTTGTTCGTTGTTTCCGTCAAGCTCTGGCAGTACACGCACATTGCCCCAGTTGTCGTCGCAAAGCAGTAGGATGACATCATCCGGCACATTCATTCCCTTCTCGTAATACTCCTGCACCTCTTTATATAACGCCCATACCTGCGGAGTCTGTTCTGCAGGTTTGCCTGTAGCCTCCTCGATGAGCATACGCTGGCTGTTCACAATCCGTTCGAGCAGCGCCACGTCGGCATGGTCACCCATCGGCTCGTCGCCGTTACCACGCATACCGATAGTCACCACATCCTCTGTGTTCTTCATGCGCTCCACCCCACTCTTCCAGAACTGGTCGAGCGTCTCTTTGTTCGTGTCATAGTTCCACGCCCCATGACTTCTGTCGCGCGTCCATTCCTTATGCGCCTTCGCCATCGGCTCGTGGTGGCTGGTGCCCATCATGACGCCCATATCATCGGCAGTCTGCATGTTGAGCGGGTCGTCGGCATAAAATGAGGAGTTCCACATGGCCGGCCACATGAAATTGCCTTTCAGTCGGAGCACCAGTTCAAAGACACGTGCATAGAACTCATGGTTATAAACCCCGCCGTAGTTCTCGCCTACCCATCCGCTGAGACATGGCGCCTCGTCGTTGAGGAAGATGCCTCTGTAGCGCACCGCCGGCTCACCGTCGGTGAAGACACCATTCTTAATATAAATCGTGCTCTGTTTCTCCACCGGAGCATCCGCCCAGTCGAACCAAGGGCTGACCCCCATCTGCTCTGAAAGCTCATAAATGCCATAGATAGTTCCCCGTTTGTCGGAGCCTGCAATGACAAGCTGGTTTTTATTGAAAGTGATTATGAATTTTTCACGTTTTCCCTGAAGCTGCTTGGCATCAAACACCTTTTTCTTCGTCAATTTGTCGATAAGTGCGCTTTTACCGATAGTTCCTACCACAATCGGCAGGTTGTTCCGTCCGAGCACCTTATTGAAATCGGTTTTGAGGTTATTGACAGCGATAAGTACCCCTTTGTAGTCCTTATCATCGAATTGGATTTCCCCCTTCATGTCAGAAAGGCAGACGGTATTCGGTTGTTCGCTGAAGAAGACGAACTGATCGGCAGCCGCAGCGTTGAGTGCGGATAAAAGCAGGCAAGCCGTAAGCAAAGATTTCATTAGTCTCATATTGTTGGAATTTTTTGCAAAGTTAAGCAAATCTGACGGAAATGGATTTCCACCGGATTTCCATCTTTTTACAAAATGTTTCATAGAAAAGAAAGGTTGTTACAATTATTTATGGCGAGGTTACTTTTAAGTGAAAAGAGAAAAGTGAATAGTGGAAAGTGAATAGTGAAAAGAAAGAAGTGAATAGTTAAAAGTGTAGTTTCTTATGACTATGTTTTTAGCAATTGGTTGGCGGTGTTGAGCTGGTCACAAATGCAATAGAGAGGGTCCAAACCAAGCTGACGCTCATAGTTTTCTGTATGAATTACAGTTTCACCCTACAGAGCATATCTACATGCAGTAATTTTTTAAGGACACTTATAAAGTAAATCCCTACAGCCAATATATCCACCTAATAAGTTATTTTACACCGTCACTTACAAGGCAAGGCGCAGTCCGATGTGGTTGTTTTTGGCTGTTGGTTTAGCGCTTGAGCGGTAGGAACAATGGCAATATTTCTGTCCGTCCTCCCAATGACTGCCACGCACGACTTTATCGTTGCCAGAGTTGGGACCACTAGGATTGGTTGAGTCACTTTTTGAGTAAGGCGCATACCAGTCCTGACACCATTCGGCGATATTTCCAGCCATATCGAAGATATTCAGCTCGTTAGGTTTGAGTTTTGCGACATCATCCATAAACTTACAGTTAAATGCGTTCCAAGCGACCTCATTACAAGCGTCGCTGCCGGGAAAAGCATACTGCATACTCAGGTTACCCCCTCTTGCCGCATATTCCCACTCAGCCTCTGTCGGCAGTCGGAATTGTTTACCAGTCAAATCATTCAGTTTGCTGATAAAAGTCTGACAATCGTTCCACGAGACATTATACACAGGCAGGTTGTCACCCTTTTTGTTTGAGGGGTTATCCCCCATCACGGCAGTCCACAGCTTCTGGGTCACCTCAGTCTCAGCCATTCTGAAACTAGAGACCGCCACATTATGACAGGGCTGTTCGTCCACATCCGCATATTTCGTCTGTTCGAGCGTTGCCCCCATCAGGAAAGAGCCCCCCTGCACACCTATCATATTGAAATCAACCCCATTGACCGATATTGTCTCCGACGGCAAAAATGATGAGTCGAAAACATCAAAATGGCGAATTTGAGGTATCGGATTGTTTTTCGCCTCCTCTATATCCTTCTTTGCGATATCCGCAACGAGTCTCAGTCCAATGAAGTTATTAGACAGGATGGGGTTGAGCGCAGATCTGACAGCCACTCTGGCTGAATTATTGGCATCCTTCCAATGACCTCCCCTCACACATTTATCCTCTCCGTTATCTGGTCCTGCAGGGTTAGACTGATTATCAACAGCATAATCGCCATACCAGTCCGAGCACCATTCCGCCACATTCCCAGACATATCATAGAGTCCAATCTCATTGGGGAGTTTCTGCTTAACGGGCATGGACGTTGAGGCATTCTGCTCAAACCATCCCAATCCATCGAGGAAGTCATCGCCTGCGAAAAGCCAATGCCCAGAGAAAGCACCACCTCTTGCCGCAAATTCCCATTCTGCCTCAGTGGGCAGACGGAATGCCATACCGGTCAGTTGATTGAGTTTTTCAATGAACAGCTGACAGTCGTTCCAAGAGACCATCTCCACCGGCGCTTTTGGATTCTGGTTTGCAGAGATGTTCTGTCCCATGACCGCTTTCCACAGTTCCTGTGTGACTTCGGTTTCTCCCATATAAAACGTGTTTACAGCCACACGGCGAACAGGATACTCATCTTTTCTGGATTTACGGTATTGGTCCAAGGTGGCTCCCATCAGAAAAGTACCTCCCTGTACAGCAATCATCTTGAACGGCACACCAGCGACAGTGAGTTCTTTGTCGTTGACACGGAAAGTGGTGTGGTTTAAGAAAGATTGAGCACATAAGGATGCACTGAGGCATAAGAACAAAAAGATAATCGTTTTTCTGAGAAAAGTGGATTTATTATCGAACATATCATTCGGATTTATATATAGAAAAAATTGGATAATAATGTATTAAGCAACAGTAAAAAAAGAACTTAGTAAATTTAATGTCAGGCAATCATTCAAGATTTAAACTTATCTTTTTGGCTCTTTTCCAGATGTTCATCGGTCATGATGCCCGCATCACTCCCT
>JAEEGF012002874.1_pt1 | contig 42904 bp, 30 predicted proteins | sample 9134171 | NCBI WGS metagenome assembly JAEEGF01 (sample SAMN16246542, study PRJNA631951) | gut metagenome | biome: gut microbiome; feature: rumen; material: AP-attached | host: Bos | place: Iran: Karaj | collected 2018-10 | reverse complement strand
GTGCATGAACAACGAGACGTGTGAGCAGATCCCCATCCGCAAGGAATGGATCACTGGCGCCGACTACATGAAGGAAGGCGACATCGTTGAGGTTGTCAGCGACGCTTCGACCGAGACCGTGCTCTTCGCCGAGATGCCCATCAAGACCCAGCTGAAGATCACCTACACCGAGCCCGGCGTGAAAGGCGACACCGCCACTAACACCCTGAAGCCCGCCACCGTCGAGACCGGCGCCACCGTACGCGTACCCCTGTTCATCGACACCGACGAGATCATTGAGGTGGACACCCGCGACGGCAGCTATGTTGGCCGTGTAAGGTAATCACAAACCTGCATAAAAACAGACGAGGGACGCTGAACGGCGTCCCTCGTCTGTTTTACTGTCAAAGTTTCTTGAGGATCCAGGGGAGAGGCTCAAGGATTTTGAGGCACACTTTCTTGTCCAAGTCGTGAAGCATGGCGGCAGCTTCGGTACTGTTATCGAAACCTTGTGCCACGACAAAATACTGCCTGTCTGGGCCACCGAACAGGACGTAGCTGCCCGTCAGGCCGCACTCCTCGCGCAGGCGGTCGCGGTAGCTTTTGGCGTTGATGCGCTGGGTGAAGGAAGCGACAATCACGTTGTAATCATGGGCCGTATCAGTTGAGTCAACCGCGACATCGACGTTCATATAGACCATCCTCACACTATCGCCATTGATGACGTGTGTGTAGCGCTGTCGCTCGGCCTCAATCTTGGCATATTCCTCGGCGCCGATGCCTGTCTTGCGACGCTCTATTGCCTTCTCATAGGCCTCGCGATAATTCTTCTCGTTGCTGTGGCAACCTGTCAGCATCACGACAGCCATCAGCATCGCTATCATATAAAATGTCTTGTTCATTTCAGTTCAAATTGTTCTTGGGGCGGCCATCGCCAAGGCGAGGCACTACTTTGCTAGCTCAATGACCTGTGCATGAGTGATATTGCCATTGTCCAAGGTTAGCGTCACCAGCGTGCGCACCACCTGCCAACCCTGAACGCCTGCCGCTCCTGGATTGACCACGAGACAACCCAACGCACGGTCGGGCATCACCTTGAGAATGTGACTGTGACCACACACGAACAGTTTGGGCTGCGACAACTCCAACCGTTGACGAATGCCCGGAGCATACTTGCCCGGATAACCGCCGATGTGAGTCATCACCACCTTGACATCCTCGACCTCAAAGATTTCCATCTCCTTGAAGCGACGGCGCAAGCTGGCCCCGTCCACATTGCCGCAGACGGCACGAAAGACAGGCGCAATGGCCTCCAGGCGGTCAGCAAGTTCATCACTGCCGATGTCGCCCGCATGCCACACCTCGTCACAATCGGCAAAGTGCTGCGCGTAGCGGTCGTCCCACCACGCGTGCGTGTCACTGATGATGCCAATCTTCTTCATACACTATATGCCAACAAATAAAGGTTAAGTCGTCATTCGCTACAATGTTTTTAATCGGCCTAACGGCTGAGAAATTGAACAAAAAAACATCTTGTTTCTTGACACAAATTTTTGCTTAATTTCTCGCGCAAGCGCGAATTAAACCAACGGCGACCAGATTATGACACAACGTTTGTGTCCCATTTAGAGGGCGAATTCCATGAGACGGGCAAGGTATTTGCCGATGATGTCAAACTCGAGGTTAACCACAGTGCCGACCTCGATGCAGTGGAAGTTGGTGATCTCTCGTGTGTAAGGAATGATGGCAACCTGGAAACTGTCGCGCTCGCTGTTGCACACAGTCAGCGACACTCCGTTGACGGTCACACTACCCTTCTCTACCGTGACATATCCCTTGCGGGCCATCTCGGGCGCCACCTCATAATTGAAGGTGAAATAATGGCTGCCGTCCACCTCCTTGACGTCGGTGCACACGGCGGTCTGATCGACATGTCCCTGCACGATGTGGCCGTCCAGCCGTCCCCGGATGAGCATTGAACGCTCCACGTTCACCTCATCGCCCACCTTGAGCAAGCCCAGGTTGCTGCGGTCAAGTGTCTCTTGAATAGCGGTAACGGTGTAGGTGCCGTCGCCCGGCAGTTCCACCACAGTGAGGCACACTCCGTTGTGCGACACGCTCTGGTCAATCTTCAACTCGTCGGTAAAGCTGCACCTCAACGTGATGTGCAGGTTACCGCCGTCCTTGCGCAATGCGACGACTCGCGCCGCTTCTTCTACGATTCCTGAAAACATAATCAGTATACTTGTTTTGTTGTTTGCTTTTTGAATAATGTGTCAATACTAATCAATAAACGAGAAGGCTCGTGCTTTATTGCCCACAGCCAAAGCAAATCCCCGCCTCCTGAACACCAGGGACGGGGAGCAAGCTGTTTAGAAGTTAAACTATATACTTACAGTCTATCGGGCGGGGAGCCCTTGGGACGATAAGCCAGAGTTTTGTCATTCCTTTCCGAACTGCTCAAAGAAGAGCGTGTAGGAAATCTTGTCCACCAACTCCTCAGGACCGAAGAACTGGATGGGGCCAGGATAGATGTAGCAAGTCTCGAGCGCCCACTTGTCGCGGTTCTCGACAAAGTGCTTGAAGGGAGCACCCTCAAGGTCCACCAGGGCCTTGCGGATAACGGGCTTGTCCTTACCTGAACGACGTTCCATGTTCATCATCATGGTGATGGGCACACCACAGGCCACCCAATCCTGAGCCTTGCGTCCCAGATGGGTAATGGCCGACATGTAACCGGTAGCACCCACAAAGATCAGGTGGGATGCGTTGTAACCCAACGAATAGCAATAGTCAGCATCAAAGTTGGAGGGGAAGGATGCACGACCCTCATAACCAAAGAAGTGATGCTGCGTCTTGAACTTAATGGGTTCGATTTCACCGGCCTGGGCACGCATGTCAAGCACATGGGCCACCATGCTGCTGAGCAGACGCTCGCTTTCGATCTGGGATACCATCACGTTGCCGTGCTCGTCGCGGTCCAACGCGAGCTGACGTGCCACCTCTTCAGGGAGCGAGTCGTAAACGACGCGGTTCTCCTCGGACAAATGCTCACGCACGAAGTTATTCTGCTCCATTTCACGCAGACGTGAAATCTCAGGGAATTTGGTCAGCATCTCGTTGAGCTCGGCAATGAGTTTCTTCATTGTGGGAACGAACTCCACGATGCCCTCGGGGACGAGAACTGTACCATAGTCCATACCCATATCATGGCGCTTGACAACGATGGTTGCAATCTCCTCGGCGATGTCATGCAGGGTCTTCTCGAGAGCCTCCACCTCCTCGCTGATGATGCAGTAGTTGGGGCGGGTCTGCAAAGCGCACTCCAGGGCGATGTGTGACGCCGAGCGTCCCATCAGCTTCATGAAGTGCCAGTATTTTTTAGCCGAATTACAGTCGCGGGCCACGTTGCCGATGAGCTCACTGTAAACCTTGGTTGCTGTGTCAAAACCGAACGAAATCTCGATGTGCTCGTTCTTGAGGTCACCGTCGATGGTCTTGGGGACACCGATAACCTGCACTCCTGAATCATGAGCCTTGTAGTACTCAGCCAGAATGGCGGCATTGGTGTTGCTGTCATCGCCACCGATGATTACCAGAGCCGTGATTTTAAGTTCGCGAAGAATCTGCAGACCGGCCTCAAACTGTTCAGGCTTTTCCAGCTTGGTGCGGCCCGAGCCGATAATATCAAAGCCACCGGTGTTGCGGTACTCTTCAATCATGTCGCCTGTAATCTCGATGTAGCGATGCTTGACAAGACCGTTAGGTCCGCCCAGGAAACCGAACAGACGGCAGTACTTGTTAAGCGCCTTGATACCGTCATAAAGGCCACAAATCACATTGTGACCACCGGGAGCCTGTCCGCCGCTCAGGATCACACCCACGTTGAAGGGTTTCTCGGGCGGCATGGCCGAATCATCGCGTTCAAAGGTCAATTGAGGCATGCCATAGGTGGTGGGGAAAAGTTCTTTAATAGCATCCTGGTCGGCCACCGACTGGGTGGGTTCTCCCTCGACCGCGCGCACGGGGCACCTGAGGGTGACGGGCAGCTTGGGCCTGTAGGTCAGCCTCATGTTCTCCATTAAACTCTTGTTGTCAGTCATATTCTTAATAATTGGTTTGTATAGACAAACGGTTAAACAATCTTTTTACCGCCACAAAAGTACTGCAAATTTGTCATGCCCACATCAAAAAAGTCTAACAATTTTTCAATTTATCAAGCCCTATTTAGAATTTTTGACACTTTTAACTCGAAAACCGATGATTTTTCGCCCCATCGCATTCCAAAGTTACGATTCACAACCCGCCACTCAACAAATTTCAATCAAAAAAAATGCTCAACAATCACCCAAATGCAGTACCTTTGCAAAATAAACCTTAACGACAAGTGCAATGAAGAAGATCATCATCCTGACAATGTGTATCGCCATAGCCTTTTGCGCATCGGCACAGACCCAAACAGGCATCGTGAAAACCCCTGGCCGACTGGGCAGTAATAAAACTGTGATTGCAGGCAAGCGGATTTCTGGCGCTACAGTACAAATCAAGGGGCGCAGTGCAGTGGTATCGAAAGCCGACGGAACATTCTCGTTCCCCATCCCTGCCGCCAAATTCACTATCCAAAGTGTGAAAAAGCAGGGCTATGTCCTGACCGACCCCGAGGCTATCGCCCGCCAGTACACCCACTCCAGCAACCCGATCATCCTGGTCATGGAGACACCTGACCAACAGACCGAGAACAAGCTCGCCAACGAGAAGAAAATCCGTCGCTCGCTGCAACGTCAGCTTCAGGAGAAAGAAGATGAACTGGAGGCCCTCAGGGAGGAAAACCGCATCACCAAGGAAGAATACCAACAGCGACTTCAGCAGCTTTACACCGAGCAGGAAAGCAACGAGAAACTCATCAGTGACATGGCCGAACGCTACTCTCAGATTGACTTCGACCAGCTGGACGAGTTCAACTTGCGCATCAGCGACTGCATACTTAATGGCCGCCTGACCGAAGCCGACTCCCTGCTGCGTTCCAAGGGCGACATCCAGTCCCGAATCGCAAGTCTCCATAGCGACGAGGCCGCACTGGCTGCCGAAGAAGCCGAACTCGCCCAACGCCAAGAGAACCTCAACAAAGGCAAGGCCGGTGCGCAAGCCACCAAAAACGATATCGCTCAGGACTGCTATAACCTGTTTCGTGTACTTTTCCTGCAGCATGAGATTGACTCTGCTAAGTTCTATATAGAACAATATGCCAATATTGATTCAACTGACCCAACCTATCAGTTGAAAACAGCAAAAGCGATGCTCAAACTGTTCGATAGTCCAAGAACAGCGATTCAATATTACTCAAAAGTTCTTGAACAACATGAGAATCAGCCAAATAAAGCATATGTGTTTATAGAGTCCTGTATTGGTTTGGCCCATGCTTACACTGCATTAGATGACACTCAGAATGCGCTCTATTATTACCAGAAAGCTTTAGATTCACCTTACATAAACACTGATGAGAATTCTAACAAGATTCCAGTGATCTTGAATGGTATAGGTGTCATTCATGCAAAACTGAATCAGTGGGACGATGCCGTCAAATATTACGAGCGTGCATTACAGAGCGAGAAAGATGAACATAACCTTGCCACTAATTATATCAACATTGGATTAATAATGAGTGAAAAAGGCTTGTATGACGAAGCAATTACTTATTATCAAAAAGCGATGCAAGCCACCACCGATTCGACAACCACTTGTAGCGCATTAGTTCGTCTTGCTGCTGTTTATAACAGCATTGATGAATATCAAAAATCTTTAGACTGTTCCAGAGAAGCAGCAAGCATCTTGGAGTCTTTATATGGCACTCATCACACCGCGACAGCCGAAGCCTATCAGATAAGGGGACAATCATTCTTTTACTTGAACAGAATCGATTCCGCCTTACACTGGCTGGGAAAAGCATTAGAAATCAACGAGAACACCTACGGTGAAGAGCACCTCACTGTCGCCTCTTTATCATTGAACATCTCTTGTATCTTCGAGGCATTGAACAGGTATCAGCCCGCCATACAATTCTGCGAGAAAGCAATCAACACTTTTGAGAAATATGACAATTTGTATGATCTTTCCTCTGCATATAATCATTTAGCTAAAATTCACATCGGCCTGAATGATTATGACAAGGCCTTGGAATATGAGAACAAAGCAATCGAGTACATGAGGAGATTCATGCCAAATGACAATCATCCCAGTTATGGACGGTATTACAGTGACCTTGCTTTAATCGAAAATAAGTTGGGGAATGTTCAAGAAGCCATCGGTCATAATCTGCAAGCTATCGAAGTCTATAATAAATTCTCGCATTCATCACGCAGCAGCCACCACGCGAATATATTGAGTAATCTCTCTATGTGTTACCTGAACACTAAAGACTACGATAATGCTCTCAAGTACGCAAAATCAGCACTTGAAATGAGGCGCTCAATTTACGGCAATGTTCATAGTGACGTCGCACAATCTTACAACAACCTCGGTTCCATTTATTATTATATCGAGCAGATTGACAGTGCTTTGTTCTATATGAAAAAGGCAGAAGAAATATGGCAACAAACTAACAACAAGAAGGATTTGGCCATTATTTCCAATAATATTGGCAACATTAGTAACAAAATCAAGAACTATGAAGACGGACGCATCTATTTCGAAAAAGCGCTGAATCTTTTTAAAGAAATATACGACCCGGGCAACTCAGTCTTTGGCACCATTTATCATCATCTTGGTGAGTCTTACATCGGCTTAGAACAGTACGAGAAAGCCCTTGAAGCTCTTGAAACCGCCTACGAAATCAGATGCGCCACCTTGGGGGAGGATAACCAAAACTCTTTGCTCACAAAATCATTAATTGATGAGACCAAAGAACTGATTCAACGGCAACAATAGTATCTTTCTTGAGTCGCCACAACCACTAAGCTTCTTCAGATATGACGAGGGTTATCTTCCTAATAGTGAGGATGCATTAAAAAGGGCAGACCTCTTGAAGGATTTATTGGGAAAGTAAGATTAGTTAGAATCCCATCCGTTTAATTAGCTTAATTCTCCGACAATGAAAATGTGAGGAAATGCATTAAACGAAGCGGCTTGGCGATTTTGCGTGAGCCCGCAACACGTGTGATTAAAAACACATGAATCATTCGCGGGCATTCATGTAAAATTGGTAGTGGCGGGGTTATTGGCATCCATTTTTCAGGTCGAATGCTTGGTGTGTTTTGAAAAAAGATGTATCTTCGCAGTTTAAACCGTTATTAAAGAATCAAAATCAGATAATATGAAAGGAATCGTACTGGCAGGAGGCTCTGGAACACGGCTTTACCCGGTGACCAAGGGCATTTCTAAACAACTGATACCCATCTATGACAAGCCGATGGTATACTACCCCATCTCGGTGCTGATGCTGGCAGGCATCCGCGAGATTCTCATTATCTCGACACCGCAGGACCTGCCCATGTTCCGCAGGTTGCTGGGCAGCGGCGAGGAGATTGGCGTTCATTTCGAGTACGCTGAGCAGCCCCGTCCCGAGGGTCTTGCGCAGGCTTTCATCATTGGCGAGGAATTTGTCGGCAATGACTGTGTGTGCCTGGTGTTGGGTGACAACATCTTCTACGGCCAGAGTTTCACCAAAATGCTCATGGATGCCGTTGTGCGCACTGAGCGCGAGAATGTGTGCACCTTATGGGCCTATGCCGTGAAGGATCCCGAGCGATTCGGTGTGGTGGCGTTTGACGAGCATGGCAAGGCGACAAGTCTGGAGGAGAAACCAGAGCATCCCAAGAGCAACTATGCCGTGACCGGCCTCTACTTTTACCCCAACGACGTGGTTGAAATCGCCAAGCACATCAAACCCAGCGCCCGCGGTGAGTTGGAAATCACGACCGTCAACCAGGAATTTCTGGCCCAAGACCGTGTTCACGTCCAGACGCTGGGCCGCGGTTTCGCATGGCTGGATACCGGCACGAGCGACTCGATGTCGGATGCCTCTAACTTCATCGGCACCATCATCAACATGCAAGGTGTGCAGGTGGCAGCACTCGAGGAGATTTCTTTCCGCAAGGGATGGATCACAGCCGAGCAACTGCTTGCACTCGCCGAGCCCATGAAGAAGAACCACTACGGACAGTATCTGATTAAACTCGCTCAGAATGGACTTTAACGATAAGCTAGTTGCACACCTGATTGAGTTGCCTAAAATCAACGATCCCCGTGGCAACCTCACAGCCATCGAGAGCGGCATCAACTTGCCGTTCAAGGTGATGCGCAACTACTGGATCTATGATGTGCCCAGTGGCATGTGGCGCGACGGGCACGCCTTCAAACATCAATGCGAATTCATGGTGGCCCTAAGCGGCAGCTTTGACGTTGTCGTTAACGATGGCCAACAGAAACAGACATTCCATCTGGCACGCCCGCAAATCGGGCTGTACATCCCCAACATGACTTGGCGCCACATTGACAATTTCTCCACCAACTCGGTAGCGCTGGTGCTCTCGAGTTCCCTATATGACCCCGATGACTATATTGAGTTTTACGATGACTTTAAGACCCTAAAAAATGGAAAAACTGAATGATACAGAGCGCATCAGGATTCATAACCAGTCGCGCATCAATGATTGCCGAATCATCACCCTGAACCGCAACCATCACGCTAACGGTAACTTGACGGCAGTCAACAACGGTATTGACCTGCCCTTCAACATCGAGCGCACATTCTATATATATGATGTGCCCGGTGGTGCCGAACGTGGCGGTCACAGCCACTACACCTGCAACGAGTTCATCATTGCCATCAGCGGCAGCTTTGACGTGACCGTCGATGATGGCTCCGATCAATACACCTACACACTGAACCGCCCCTATCAAGGGCTGCTTGTCGTTCCCGGCATCTGGCGAACGCTCCAGAATTTCTCGTCTGGCTCAGTGTGCCTGGCACTGGCATCCCACCACTTTGACGAGGACGATTACGTCAGGGACTATCAACATTTCCTCGACCTGAAGTCCGAGGGTAACAAATAAACGCAATCCCTACAGATAATGAAGAAATACCCATTCCTTGACCTGGCGCTGGCCAACGCACCCTATATGGAAGAGCTCAAAGCGGCTGCGTGCGAAGTGATTGAACGCGGACGCTATCTGCACAGCACACAGACAGAGTTGTTGGAACAGGAAATCGCCCAAGTGTGCCAAACGCGGCACTGCGTGAGCGTGAGCAACGGTCTGGATGCCCTGCGGCTCATCCTGCGCGCCTACAAGGAGATGGGAGTCCTGCAGCAGGGCGACGAAGTCATCGTTCCGGCTAACACCTATGTCGCCAGCGTGCTCGCCATCAGTGACAACGGTCTGGTGCCTGTGCTGTGTGACCCGCGTGAGGACACGATGAATCTTGACTCATCGCTGCTCGAAGGGCTCATCACCCCTCGCACGCGCGCCATCATGCCCGTGCACCTGTATGGCACGCCATGCTGCGACGAGATGCTGCTTAACGCTGCCCGGGAGCACAACCTGCTCATCATCGAGGACAATGCGCAAGCCATCGGAGCCCGCAGTGCCACAGCTGGCATCAACGGCACATTCATCACTGGTGGCCTGGGAAACGCTGCCGGCATCAGTTTTTACCCCACCAAGAACCTAGGTGCCCTGGGCGATGGCGGTGCCGTCGTCACCAACGACGACACCCTTGCCAATACCGTTCGCGCCTTAGCCAACTATGGCTCGTTAAGCCGCTACCATAACATCTATCAGGGATACAACTGCCGCCTGGACGAGATTCAGGCTGCCATGCTGCGTGTCAAACTGCGCTATCTCGACCATGAGAACACCACTCGTTCAGCCGTAGCACGTGCCTACCGCGAAAGCATCAACAACCCTAAGGTCAAGACACCCGTCATCTTCGACGACATGCGCCAGACATGGCACCAATATGTGATCCGCGTCGAGGAGCGTGACGCTTTCCGCCAGTATCTTGAGGAGAACGGTGTGGGGACCGACATCCACTATGCCACACCCGCGCACCAGCAGCCTTGCTACAGCGACTTGGCTCACGTGCCACTGCCCATGACCGACCGTTTGGCCAACGAGGTGGTATCGTTGCCTATCGCCCATCCCATCACTCCTGACGACGCCCGCAGCATCGCCGAAATCATCAACCGCTATTGACCATGGGACAAAACGGAATGAAACGGTTTGTCCTGTTGTGCCTGTTGGTATTGACACCGGTATTCTTGCTGGTGGCGCTCTATGTCGTCAAGGACCCGTTCCATGTCGTCAAACCCTATCGTGGCCAAGTTCACAATCCGGAGGATTCCATCGGGTTGACCGTCAACTGGGGATTCATCACGGTCGAGTCGTTCAAGTATTTTGACCCCGAGAATCATTTCGACTCTTTCATCTTCGGGTCTTCATTATCAGGCTATTACCGCGTTCAGGATTGGCAGCCATACCTGCCTGCCGATGCCCGCCCGTTCCACTTCAACGCTTCACGTGAAACCTTGCGCGGCATGCTTAACAAGATGCTGTGGCTCACCCATCGAGGTGTGAAAATCAACCATGCGCTCATCGTCATGGAGGACGAGATGCTCATGCGCCGCCCGCTTGACGGGGACATTCTTTTCGCTCAACACCCGTCCACCGCTCCCGAACTGTCGTGGTGGGAGTTCCAGCAGTTGTACTTCAATGCCTTCAGGCGCCCATTGCTGGTGGGCTATATGCTTTACCCCCAAGGTTTCACTCAACAGGTCCTCGACGAGGGTTATGCCTCAAAAGACATCTCTAACCGCATCGAGCCCATCAACGAGGGCTACTATGCCTGGGCAGACTCGGTGATTGCTGTGAATCCTGACGAATTCTTCACCCCTGAGCACATCGCTCAATACACCAGGCCATTGAAGGAAATGCCCTGCCCCGCCAAGGTGACCGATCCTGTTGCCGCCATGCTGAAAGCCATCAAGGAAGTGCTTGACAAGCATGGCACCGACTACCAGATCATCATCCCGCCCCACTATGGATATGAGGCTATCGGCAGCAGCGACCTGTATGCGCTGGAACTCATTTTCGGCCAGGACCGCGTACATGACTACAGCCACGACCCCGAAATGGGCAGTGACCTGCATTATTATTACGACGACGGGCACTTGATTGCCAGCCAGTGTGCACGGCTCATCGATAGCGCTTACCATGCCACGACACTGCAGTCTCCGTTCTTGAAGAAGGAGTAATCACTACTCAGCACTTCAGCCAGTTAGTGGCTAAAGGGTCATTTCCTACTACTTCCCGTTAAGGAGTTTCCAAGATTTGTATTGGGCCTTCTTGAGGCTCTCGGGGTCTTTGGCATCGATACCGTATTTTTCGGCTGGCGGAATGACTACCACAGTACCGGGCGGCACATTGTCGGGATTCTCGATTTTGTCTTTATTCTCCTCGTAGATATATACCCAGAACCACGGGCTGTCATAATACTTATCGGCCAGTGTGCTCAAGACAATCTGTCTTGTCACCGTGTCGGTGATGACTGCAGCAGCTTCTTCGGGCACCGACTCTGTAGCGACCACTGCAGCACTGTCGGCAGAGGCAATATTGTCGGAGGTGGTATCACTACTATTCCGACCAGATAACATCCAAATGATTGCGCCAACAGCGAGTACGGCCGGTACAACCCACCACCACTTGCGCATGGTCTTCGCCGACTTGCTTCGGGAAATCTGCTCTTGGGTAGGCGTGTAGGTATTGCGGGGAGCAGGACGATAGAAGTCGTCATCGGGTTCGGGCTCTTCGGCAGGAGTTGGTTGTGGCTCTTCGGCTTCGGCTTCTGTTTCCACTTCTTCCTCGGGTTCCTGAGTTACAGGAATTTCAGCAGGCTCTTGAGCGGCAGCGGGTTCCGACGAACTTACCGGCACGCCAAAGGCTTCTAAGGCCTTCAAGCCCACAGGGGCAACTGGTTCTTCCTCCTCGGGCGCGGCGATTGGCTCCTCGGCAGCTATGGGTTCTTCGGTCTGAATCTTCTCCTCGGGAACCTCTATTGGCTCTGACGACTGCACTGACGGCTTTTCTTCCTCGCTTTCGTCATTGGACACTGGGAATTGCCTATCGATGTCGGCCAGCTTCTCATCGGTGAGGTCGTCATTCAGGATAATCGTCTCAAATTGGGCAAAGGCATGGTTAACGGACTGTGCGAGAGCCTTATCGGGAGTGAAGGTCAGCTTATTGTGTCCTGCAATCTCAATGGCATCGCCAGTAGTGACATTCACGCTCTTGCGCGGCTTCACTGTTGTAACGGCAAAAGTGCCCACTCCCTTGATTTTGACATTCTCGCCATTGATGAGTGCTTGGGAAACCGTGGCAAACAGTTCACGCACAAACAGCTCGCACACGCGCTTAGAGGTCGAGGTGGACTCGGCGATGAGTTCTGACAGTTCGACAAGTGTGATTTTTGTGTTCATGAGCAACCTCCTCCTTGAATTATTGAAGTTTAGCCTTGAGCACCTTGCTCACCTTGAAACCCACTACCACTTTGGGAGGCACAAGCATCCTTTTGCCTGAGCCGGGATGCACCATCACGCGCTCGTTGCGTTTTTTGGGTTCAAAAGTCCCAAAAGCGGGCACGCTCACGTTATCCATCTCACTGCATCGGGTGCACAGCACTGCAGCAAAAGCTTCGAGCAATTTATTCACATCGTTAGTCGAACGACCCAATTTGCCAGCGACCGTTTCAACCAGTTTTTTGTTGTCCATAGAAATTATATAGATTTGTTCTGCAAAAATAACGTTTATTTTTGTCATTTGGCATTTTTCGCTTAATTTTGTCAAACATTATAACCGAAAAATACTAGACAACATGAGAAAAATCGTTATTCTTGATGGATATGCCGGCAACCCCGGCGACCTCTCCTGGGAACCGATGAAGGCCCTGGCGCCGTGTGATATCTATGACTTTGGCACCGCCGACACTGTGCTTGAGCGCTGCAAGGGAGCCGAGATGGTATTGACCAACAAAGTTCCGGTCGATGCTGCCGCCATAGCCCAGTTGCCTGACCTGAAATACCTCGGCGTGATGGCAACAGGATTTAACGTCGTGGACAGCGCCGAGGCCGCCCGCCGTGGCATCATCGTGACCAATGTGCCCGCCTACAGCACCGACAGCGTGGCTCAACTCACTATCGCCCACCTGCTCAACATCTGCTGGCAGCCCCAGCACTACACCGACGAGGCTCACGACCTGAAGTGGACCAACTGCGGCAGTTACGCATACTTCAACACACCTCTTATCGAGTTGGCAGGCAAGCAGATGGGTATAGTCGGACTAGGCAACATCGGCGGAGCTGTAGCCCGCATGGCCCTGGCGATGAACATGCGCGTGATGGCCTATACCAGCAAGAGTCAGGATCAGTTGCCCGAGGGCATCATCAAGGCCGACAACCTGGAACACCTGCTGCGCACCAGCGACGTGCTCACCATGCACTGCCCGCTCAATGCCGACACCACCGGCATGATTAATGCCGAAGGTCTGGCACTGATGAAACAAGGGTCCATCGTGCTCAACATGGCACGTGGCGCCCTCATCAACGAGCAAGACCTGGCCGACGCCCTGAACAGCGGTCACCTGTATGCCGCCGCTATCGACTGTACCAGCGTTGAGCCGCCCGCCGCCGACCATCCGCTGCTGACGGCCCGCAACTGCTACATCACGCCGCACATCGGCTGGACCAGTTACGAGGCCCGCGTTCGCCTGATGGACGTCATCACCAGCAATGTGGCCGCCTACCTTGACGGGAAACCCGTCAATGTTGTAAACAAGTGGAATTCACTTGTTTACAACTGATTAGTGATTAGAGATTAGTGAAATCGGATTAGAGATGGAGAACGAGTTTTTTAAAGATATAGAAGAGGCCCTGGCGTGGGCCGAGGGCACGCATTGTGCCATCACCGTGTGTGACCTGGAGGGGAAAGTGATTTTCATGAATGAGCGCTCACGTGCCACCTTCGACAAGGAAGGCCGCACCATGCTGGGCCAGAACCTGATGCCGTGTCACAGCGCGAAGTCGCAAGAGAAAATCCGCCACATGATCGAGAGCGACACCGTCAACTGCTACACGATTGACAAGCAAGGTGTCAAGAAGATGATCTACCAGACACCGTGGCGCAAGGACGGCAAAGTCTGCGGCATGGTGGAGATCTCGATGGTCATCCCACAGGAGATGCCACACTACGTTAGGAGTTAGGAGTTAGAAGTTAGAAGTTGCGTAATTAGCATTATGAAACGTCTATTGATTTCCTCGATAGTGGCCATCCTTGCCGTTTGTTCGATGGCTCAAGGGCCTTCACATGAGCCGCTTTGGTTCATCGACGGGCTCTTGATGGACACGACTACCGTGACGAGAGGGGAAATTACCACCGATAGCATCGAGCCATTGCTGGAACGCTATTTCCCATTGATCAAGATGGATGACATCAAGGAAATCCGACTGCTACGAAGACGTGACATCCCGATAGGCTGCGGCGGCAACCCCGACGACAAAATAATCATCATCACGACACGAGAAGATAGCGGATTGCGTGATTTGGAGCTCAACGGCGTTTATACGACCAAGAGGAAGAGAATCGGTCTGGCAGAATTTTCCTGCAAAAGCGTCAATGAGCGCGTCATTAAAAAGAGATGGAAAATCAAGAACATCAAGTCCATCCAAATTCACCCCGAGGGAAAGACCGTCGTTGACCGCAAAGGACACACTCACACCGTGTTTGTCAGTATCGAGACGAAATAATCGGGTGAAGGTAAGGTTGAGTTGTGAGTTTTTTTTGTACTTTTGCGGTTTGATTAGCAGAAAAACAATTTAAAACGAAATAATATGGCGGAGAATATTGAAAATATCAACGCATCGGGTGAGGAGAAGAAGCCCTTGAATTTTGTACAGCAGTTTGTCGCCGAAGACTTGGCGGCTGGTAAGAACGGAGGACGCTTGAACACGCGTTTCCCGCCGGAGCCTAACGGTTACCTGCACATCGGCCATGCCAAGGCCATCTGCATGGACTTCGGTGTAGCCGAGAAATTTGGCGGCACGTGCAACCTGCGCTTCGACGACACCAACCCGCAGAAGGAGGACACCGAGTATGTCGAGGCTATCATGCGCGACATCCATTGGCTGGGCTACGACTGGGGCGACCGTCTGTACTATGCCAGCGACTACTTCCCCAAACTGTACGACTTCGCCATCCGGCTGATCAAGGAAGGCAAGGCCTATGTCGACGACCAGACGAGTGAGCAGATTGCCCAGCAGAAAGGCACGCCCACCACGCCTGGCACCGCCAGCCCCTACCGCGACCGCAGCGTCGAGGAGAACCTGGACCTGTTCCAGCGGATGAATGCCGGTGAGTTTGAGGAGGGCAGCCATGTGCTGCGCGCCAAGATCGACATGGCGTCGAGCAACATGCATTTCCGCGACCCGATCATCTACCGCATCATCAAGACGCCGCACTGGCGCACGGGCAACAAGTGGAACGTGTATCCCATGTATGACTTCGCCCACGGCCAGAGCGACTACTTCGAGGGTGTGACCCACTCGATCTGCACCCTGGAGTTTGTGCCCCACCGCGACCTGTACGACTACTTCGTCCACGAGTTGGCCGGCGAGAGCGCCAGCGAGTACTGCCCTCGCCAGATTGAGTTCAACCGCCTGAACCTCACCTACACCGTGATGAGCAAGCGCAAACTGCTGCAACTCGTCAAGGAGGGTCTCGTGGCAGGTTGGGATGACCCCCGCATGCCGACCCTGTGTGGCTTGCGCCGCCGCGGCTATACGCCCCAAAGCATCAGGAACTTCATCGAGGACATCGGCTATACCAAATATGAGGCTCTGAATGACATCGGCCTGCTGGAGCACAACATCCGCGAGGAGCTCAACCACCACGCCAACCGCGTGAGCGCCGTGCTGAACCCCGTCAAGGTCGTCATCACCAACTATCCTGAGGACAAGGTGGAAATGATGGAGATGGATAACAACCCCGAACAGGAGAACGCCGGCAAGCACCAGATGCCGTTCTCACGCGAAATCTACATCGAGCGTGACGACTTTATGGAGGAGCCTCCGAAGAAATTTTTCCGCCTCACGCCGGGCAAGGAAGTACGCCTCAAGGGAGCCTATATCATTATGTGTACCGGCTGCACCAAGGATGCCGACGGCAACGTGACCGAGATCCAGTGCACCTACGACCCCGACACGCTGAGCGGCAGCGCAGGCAGTCAGCGCAAGGTCAAGGGCACGCTGCACTGGGTGAGTGCCCGCCACTGCGTGGATGCCGAGGTAAGGCTGTATGACCGCCTGTTCGCCGTGGAGAATCCCAGCGCCGACACCGAGCACGACTTCCGCGAGTTGCTCAATCCTGATTCGCTGCGTGTCATCACCGATGCCAAAATTGAGCCGTTCCTGGCCGAGACTGCCCAGGTGGGTGACACCTTCCAGTTCCAGCGCATCGGCTACTTCTGCGTCGATCAGGACACCACCGCCGAGAAGCTCGTCTTCAACCGCACCATCGGCCTGAAGGACAGCTGGGCCAAGCAGCAAGGCAAGTAAACATTGCCGGCTTAAATTATCAGTAACAAATGCGTCGGGACCGTTGCGATGTTAACGATCCCGACGCATTATTTGTCTGTCAGCGATGTCTTAGTTACTTCAGGTCAAGAACCAGGAAATATTCTGCCTCGGCACCGCTGCCGATGTTGTACGGCAAGTAATAGAACAACACTCCCTCGTTGATGATGGCGCATCCGTCAGCCGATGTCAAGAGAACGTCGGGTGTCGCTTCGCCAGAATCATCGTCAGCAAAGCCTTTCTCAGCACGCGCCTTCTTATAGGCGGAATACAGCAGGGGTTTCAATTTATTGGCCCCATATTTATTGATGATGTTTTCGGGTTGGAGAATTTTACCCGTATTCTTGTCGATCGTCAAGTAATGGGCCATGCTGGGGCAACCGTTCGAACCGTTAAAATCAAAACTCATCTCGATGAGATAGGTCGCTTGATCACCCTTCTCGTAGAACTTGTGCCCCACAAGACACAAACGGCCTTCGGGAATGCGTTCATAGGCCGATTCGGGCTTGGTTGCCTTCATCTGCTCGGTAAACATGTCAAACACCTGACTGCCAAAATCCAGCATCTGCCGGGCATTTTGTGGCCTGTTGGTTTCCAGTAACCTATATGCCGGTTTGCTGTCAATACCATCAAAGCCGCCCAAACTAACCACCAATAAAGAGTCGATAGCGCCCTCCACCCTGCGGAACACAGCCTGGCTGGGATATTCCTTGTCTATGTACAAGCCTAACGAACACCTGAATTTTAAGAAAACGTCGTCGTCAACGCAGTTGTACCAATTCGCATCCAGTTCCTGCATGATGAGACCCGGAAAACTATGCAACAGCGATTCACTGCCTGTATAGCTGTAATCGTCGTCATAATCCATTCCCAAGAACAAGTCAAACGGCGACAGGGCATCAGACTCTTGCGAATCGTCATCAGCCATATCCTGCGCAACAGTGACTTTTGAATCCAACGTGGCGGCATGCACACCTACCGGCGCCAATATAGCCACAACGGCAATCAACGTGAAAATAAAACTGTTTTTCATCTTTCTCAAAAATTTGTGTCTTCAGAACATGTCACCTTATCTAAAGACAGTTATCACTTTTCTCTTTGCAAAAATCATGAAAATATGTGACATAAACAAATAATTCCACAAAAATATCAACTTGCACTATCGCTGCCTCGCGGCGAAAATAGGCGGCGCCTCTTAAAAGCACAAACAAAAAATGAATTTTTGTTTGGCTTTTCGTTCGGCTTGCACTATCGCTGCCTTGCGGCGAAAATAGGCGGCGCCTCTTAAAAGCACAAACAAAAATGACTTTTTGTTTGGCTTTTCGTTCGGCTTGCACTATCTTTGCAGATTGCAAACGACCGAAATGACACCTAAGAAAGAACAAATACAGAAATCCAGGGCCGAGATGGAAGCCGATATTGTCCAATGCCTGAAAGTGTTGAGTGACGGCGGACTGATTCTCTACCCCACCGACACCGTGTGGGGCATCGGCTGTGATGCGACCAATGCCGAGGCCGTAAACCGCGTGTACCGCCTCAAACAGCGCGACGACAGCAAGGCACTTATCGTGCTCATCGACAGTGCCGAGCACTTGGACCACTATGTGGTGGACGTGCCACCCATCGCCCTAGAATTGAATGATGTGGCCGTAAAGCCGTTGACCATTATCTATGAGGGCGCCTACAACCTGGCCCCGAATCTGCTGGGACCCGAGGACAGCGTGGGCATACGCATCCCCCACGACGAATTCTGCCACCGCTTGTGCGAGCGGTTCGGCAAGCCCATCGTGTCGACTTCGGCCAACTTTAGCGGCAAGCCTACTGCCAAGACGTTTGCTGACATCGACCCGGCGATTGTCAACGGAGTGGACTATGCTGTCCAATATCGTCGTGGTGACACTGCACCTCACCAGCCGTCGAACATCATCTTATTGAGCCGTGACGGCACATTTAAAATCATCAGATAAAGTATGAAAATCAGGTTAGACTTAAACAATAAGGCCCATCTGCAGCGCATCAAGTATGTGCTGGGCGACTTTGTGATGTCCAACCTGGCATGGTTCTGCTACAATATCATCCGCTACCAGACAGGCAACGTGATTGGCTACGGCAACATGTCATCCTACTTGACGAGCAAGATGGTGCTGCTGGGTCAGCTTTTCTTCCCGTTGCTGATGATGGTGACCTATGCCTTCAGCGGCTACTATAACAACGTGTGCCGCAAGTCGCGTGTGCAAGAGTTGCTCACGACTTTGGCCAGTTCAGGCATCAATACCCTGCTGATCTTCTTCCTCGCGCTCATCAACGACGTCATCGGTGTGCGCGGCAACGACTACGAGATGATCCTCATCTTGTGGGCGCTGTTGTTTGGCTTTGTCTATCTGGTGCGCGCCACCATCACCAATATCGCCTCGCGGGAAATCAAGTCCCGCAAGTGGACATTCCCCACACTCATCATCGGCAGCGGTTCGGCTGCAGTCGCATTTGTCGAAAAGCTCAATCGCCGACGCGAGTCGACAGGCTATGAGGTAAAAGGGTATATCAACATTCCCGGCGAGAATCCCGTCAAGGGAAATCCGTTACCCTGCTATGACCTGAGCCAGATTAAGGAAGTGTGCGACCGCGAAGGCATCTGGGAACTCATTGTGGTGCCCACACGTGATGACACACACCAGATCATGAATGCCATCAACAAGCTGTTCAGCCTAGGCCTGCCCATCAACATCTCCCCTGAGCGCTTCAACATGATGCAGACGCCGGTGCGCATCGCCGACATCTACGGTGAGCCGTTGGTCAACATCTCGCGCAGCAGTATGAGCGACAGCGGCAAGAACATCAAGCGCGCACTCGACATCATCGTGTCGGCAATAGCGTTAATCCTGCTGCTGCCATTTTATGCTATTGTTGCGGCCATTATCAAGATCACCAGCCCTGGTCCCGTGTTCTATCTGCAGGAACGCATCGGGCTCCATAACAAGCCATTCAACATCATCAAGTTCCGCTCGATGGTCCACAATGCCGAGGCTGACGGCAAGCCCCAACTGTCATCGGATAACGACCCGCGAATCACCCCGTTCGGCCGTTTCATGCGCAAATATCGCATCGACGAGTTGCCGCAGTTCTGGAATGTCCTCAAGGGCGAAATGTCGCTAGTGGGTCCCCGTCCCGAGCGCAAATTCTACATTGACCAGATCACGCCTCGCATCCCCGCCTATGCGCTGCTGCACCAAGTGCATCCCGGCATCACCTCGATGGGCATGGTCAAATTCGGCTATGCCAAGGATGTTGATGAGATGGTGGAGCGTGTGAGATATGACCTGATCTATCTGAACAACATGTCATTGCTCAATGACATCAAGATACTCATTTACACCATAAAAATCGTCTTCACCGGACGCGGAATGTGATGGCACAGGAATCTGCGACACATCACCCTGCAACAGCCACCTCGGGCCAGACATCTCCCGAGAAGAACGGCTGGTGGATTCGTCTGCTCATGTGGCGCGAGAAGCATGTGCCCGAGAAAACCTTTGTCGTCATTCTCGCCCTTATCGTGGGGATTACTGCAGGCCTGGCTGCTGTGTTGCTCAAGACACTCATCAGCTTGATTGCCGGTTTTCTGACCAGTCGTTTCAGCATCGAGCAGGGAAACTTGTTGTATCTGGTGTTTCCCGCCATCGGTATTCTGTTGGCAAGTCTTTATGTCTACTACATTGCCCGCGAGCCCATTTCACATGGTGTTACCCGCGTGTTGTATGCCCTGGCGCTTAAAAAGAGCCGCCTCAAGATACACAACATGTATTCGTCACTCATCGCGTCGTCGGTAACCATCGGATTCGGTGGATCGGTCGGTGCCGAGGGTCCCATCGTGTTCACGGGAGCCGCCATCGGCAGCAACCTGGGCCAGGCCTTCCGCCTGACACCGCAGACGCTCGCGATGCTTGTGGCATGTGGAGCGGCAGCCGGTATCGCCGGCATCTTCAAGGCGCCCATCGCCGGCATGCTGTTCACCATCGAGGTGCTGATGATGGACCTCACGGCCGGTGCCGCCATCCCGTTGATTGTTGCCTCGGTGGCCGGTGCGACGGTGTCCTACGTCTTCACGGGCTATAATGTCGAGTTCTTCTTCTCCCAGAGCGAGCCTTTCTATGCCTACCGCATCCCCTTTGTGGTGCTGCTGGGCGTGTTCTGCGGCTTTGTCTCGCTCTACTTCATCCACCTGATCGACAGGATTGAGGCTCGCTTCAAACGGCTCCGCAACCGCTGGCTGCGCTTCGCCGTGGGCGGTCTCACGCTGAGCGTCCTCATCTTCTTGATGCCTCCGCTGTACGGTGAAGGATTTGAAGGCATCACACGTCTCATTAGCGGTGACGTGACCGGCATTTTCAACAACAGCCTGTTCTATGGCTACCGCGACAATACCATTGCCGTGCTCTTGTTCCTGTTTGCCTTGGGTGCCTTCAAGGTGTTTGCCACAGCGGCGACTAACGGCGGCGGTGGTGTCGGCGGAACCTTCGCGCCCTCGCTGTTCGTGGGCTGCATGGCCGGTGTCTTTTTCGCCTATCTGTTTAACCATTTAGGCATTATCGACTCCGAGACACCTCTCAGTATCAAGAACTTCGCCCTGATGGGCATGGCCGGTGTGATGGCAGGCGTGATGCATGCTCCACTGATGGCCATCTTCCTCACCGCCGAGATGACTGGCGGCTATGAACTGTTCCTGCCCCTGCTCATCGTGTCGGCCAGCAGCTACGCCATCAGTCGCATCTTCACCCCCTACGGCATCTACGCTCGACGTCTGGCCAAGCGCGGCGAATTGCTCACGCACCAGAAGGACCGTTCGGTGCTCACTCTATTGAAGATGGACAGCGTCATTGAGCGAGATTTTTCCATCGTGCACCCAGACATGAGTCTTAAGGACATGGTGGACACCATAGCCCAGAGTCACCGCAACCTTTTCCCTGTCACCGATGACAACGGCAAACTGATAGGTGTCGTCCAGCTCGACGACATCCGCAACATCATGTTCCGCCCGGACTTGTATCGTCGCATGAACGTCGACCGTTTCATGGCGATGCCCCCAGCCAAGGTCATCATTGGCACACCCATGGAGCGGGTGATGAAAACCTTTGACGACACCGGGGCCTGGAACCTGCCAGTCGTTGACGAGGAAGGCCACTACGTGGGCTTTGTCTCCAAGAGCAAGATATTCAACAGCTACCGCCAGGTGCTGAAACACTACACATACGACTAAAAAACCACAGTTATGAAGAAGGTACATATCATAATCCTATTGGCAACCGCATTATTGCCATTAACCACCAGGGCCGTAGAACAGACCGAGATCAGCGACCCGATTCTCACCGACTCACTCGCAACCATTGTTGAGGAAACAGACCAGGCAATTAACGTTGACGACACAGTGACCGTCAATACCACTGACACACCGTCGGAACAAGCAATTGCCGAGCAATTATCAGGGGAGAATTACAGTATTGATCCTGATTATTTCCGCAAATACCGCGGCGTGGATTTCCATTTCCTGAAAAACACCACCAATCCGACCGTTAAGCCCTACACCTTCATGCAAGACCAAACGTGGGTGAGTATTCCGGTATTCGTGGCCGGTATTATAGCAAAGGGTGAGAAAGAGGCCTTCCGCCAGGACTACAACAACCCGAACACTAAGATTCGACTGATCAAGTATGACTTCCATAGCGAAATAGACAACTACACCCAGTTTTCGGGCATTGCGTTGACGGCAGGCTTGAAAATGGCAGGTGTCGAGGGCCGCTCGTCATGGCCACGCTTGGCTGCTTCGGCGTTGGCCTCCTATGCCGTAATGGCAGGCTTTGTCAACAGCATCAAATACACCGCCAGCGAAATGCGTCCCGATGGCTCGACTCGCAACTCATGGCCCTCGGGGCACACGGCAACGGCCTTTGTCGGCGCAACTATCCTTCACAAGGAATACGGCCTGACGCGCTCGCCGTGGTACTCCATCGGCGGCTACACGTTAGCTACCGCCACTGGAGTGATGCGCGTGCTGAACAACCGTCACTGGATCAGTGACGTGCTCTCGGGCGCAGGCATCGGTATTCTTTCCACCGAGTTGGCCTATGGCATCTGCGACCTGCTGTTCAAGGAGAAAGGCCTGCTGATGAATGACCTCGCGTACTACCCCGACCTGAGGAAGAATCCATCGTTCTTCTCTATCTCGATGGGTATTGGGTTGGGAAACAAGAACTTGACACTTCCCGGATTCCAGTTCGGCCTCCATCTTCCTGATGACGACCCAAATTATGGTCCCGATACACAAGCGCTCAAGCTCCAATTCCGCTCTGCGACAGCTGTGGGGGCCGAGGGAGCCTATTTCTTCAATCCCTACATAGGTATCGGCGGACGTCTTCGCGTCAAGAGCACGCCCATCAATGGCTGGTCACAATTTGCCGATATCGAGAGAGAGAGTATGAACGATATAGCCAACGATCCCGTTTACATGGGCGCCATCAAATACTTTGACCTCGTGATTGAGAGTGACCACATCACTGAATTCGCGGCCGACGCCGGCGTGTACTTCAGCCTGCCACTATCCAGCCGTTTTGCCATCGGCTCCAAATTACTCATTGGTCACAGCATAATGGACGACATTGACGTGAATGCCAAATTCGTTGGAGACGTGCTCAACTATGATGGAGATGGCCATTTCTCTGTAGACGATGAATATACTGCCTACAGTGACTGGGACTATATTAATGTCCATGCTTCCAATTCGATGAAATTCGGCACAGGCCTTTCACTTACCTACGCTTACAAGAATTCATTCTCGTGGAGAGTCTTCTGTGACTATGATTATTCCCACAAAACCTATACAGCCACCTATGCCCCATTCATATACCTGGAAAATTTCAGTCCAGAACTGCGTGATTCTTTCATTGCTGAATACAACTGGGATCCCGTCCAGTATTTCAAATCCAGTGCAAGCAAGCACCTAAACCAGTGGGTACTGGGCGGAGCGCTGTGCGTCTCCTTCTAGTTAGAAAGTTAGGGGTTAGGATTGACAACAATACAACCCATGATGAAGAGAGCACTCGTCATATTCACAATTACGGTAGCGCTGCTGTCTATGAGCGCGCACGCGACCGATGTGACGGGCGATGTCCCCGAACAGGCATTGCCCATCGATTCGGCAGCAGCCGTTATTGACGAGGAATTCCAAGAGGCCATCGGTGTTGCCGACAGCATTCCCGATAATACCATGGACACGGTATCAGCACTCGAGGGGCATTTGTACTGTTTGGATGCTAGTGCATTCCGCCATTACAACGGTCCTGATTTCCATTTCCTGAAAAACTATACCAATCCCGCCGCCAAGCCCTATTCCTTCATTGACGACCAGACGTGGGTGGGCATCCCCTTGTTCATTGCCGGTTGGATTGCAAAAAGTGAGAAAAAAGCCTTCCGCCAAAACTATAACAACCCGAACACCAAAATCCGCCTCATCAAGTACAATTTCCATAGCAAGATTGATGACTACTCGCAATATACAGGACTAGCCCTGACCTTAGGCTTGAAGATGGCAGGCTATGAGGGCCGCTCCAGCTGGCCCCGCTTGGCAGCCTCAACAGTGGCATCCTACGCTGTGATGGCAGCCCTAGTGAACGGCATCAAATTCTCTGTCGGCGACGAGCGCCCCGATCGTAAGACACGCAACTCATGGCCCTCGGGGCACACGGCAACAGCATTTGTGGCCGCGACTATCCTGCACAAGGAGTATGGCCTGACCCGCTCGCCATGGTACTCTATCGGCGGCTATACGGTAGCTACTGCCACGGGTGTGATGCGAGTGCTCAACAACCGCCACTGGATCAGTGATGTGCTATCGGGTGCCGGCATCGGTATCCTCTCTGCCGAGTTGGGATACGGCATCTGCGACCTGCTGTTCAAGGAGAAAGGTCTGTTAATGAATGACCTAAGTGTCTATCCTGACATGAGAGAGAATCCCTCATTCTTTTCCATCTCGATGGGCATCGGCCTTGGCAACAAGGACCTGACGCTACCCCCGTTTGACTTTTATGGCTTTGGCGATGAACATGACAAAAAGCCCATGAGCCTCCAATTCGGCAGTGCCACTGCAGTAGGTGCAGAAGGAGCCTATTTCTTCAATCCATACATCGGTGTGGGAGCACGACTACGAGTAAAAGCCACCCCGATCAAGAAATGGTCATCGTTTGCCACCGAAGAAGAACAATACATGAGGTCAATACTCGAACACCCCGAATTGCACGTAGGTGTTACTGACCTCAATCTGACCGTTGAGAGTGACCATATCACAGAATTTGCTGCCGATGCGGGTTTATATTTCAACTTGCCGTTGTCATCCCGGTTTGCATTAGGCACCAAGGTGCTGGTCGGTCACAGTGTCATGGACGATGTTGACGTTAACGGTCACTTTGCGGGTTTTAAGATGAATATGGTTAATGGTCGCTTTACCAAAACCGAAGAGACAGTCGATTGTCATTGGGACTATATCGACTTAAGTGCTTCCAATTCCTATAAGTTTGGTTCCGGATTCTCGGTAACTTATGCCCACAAGAATTCCTTCTCTTGGCGAGTGTTCGTGGACTATGATTATGCGGCCAAGACTTATACAGCCTCTTACACACCGCTTAAGTTTATCGAAAATTTTGCACCCGATGTACTTAAGCAATTTGAGGGACAAGATTTTAATCCTACTAACACGTTTACTTCGAGCGCCCGCAAGCATCTGCACCAATGGGTATTGGGCGGAGCGCTGTGCGTCTCGTTTTAGTGAGGACTGAGGAGTTAATCAAGCAATTATGACTAAAGAGGATTTAAAAATTGTTTTTTTCGGCACGCCCGACTTTGCTGTCGAGAGCCTGAGCCGACTCGTTGACGGCGGTTACAACGTAGTTGCTGTTGTCACTATGCCCGACAAACCTGCTGGACGCGGGCGCCAGTTGCAAGAGAGTGATGTGAAGCGCTATGCTGTTGAGCATGGCCTGCCCGTGCTGCAGCCCGTGAGTCTCAAGGACGAAGCATTTATCGAAGAGTTACGCGGTTTCAATGCACAACTGTTTATCGTCATCGCCTTCAGGATGCTGCCCGAGGCTGTGTGGCAGATGCCCCCTTTGGGTACCTTTAATCTGCACGCTTCGCTGCTGCCGCGCTACCGCGGTGCGGCTCCCATCAACTGGGCCGTAATGAACGGTGACACCGAGACGGGTGTTACCACTTTCTTCCTCAAGCACGAGATTGACACGGGTGACGTGATCCAGCAACGCTCGTGCCCCATCGGCCGACACGAGAACGTGGAGGACATTCATGACCGCCTGATGGTCATGGGTGCCGATATGGTGCTCGAGACTGTCGATGCCATCATTGCCGGCACTGTCAAGCCTATACCCCAAGACCAGATGCTCACTGCTGGCCAGCAGCCAACGCCCGCACCCAAGATCTTCAAGGACACCTGCCGCATTGATTGGAGCCGTCCTGCCGAGACACTTTACAACCACATCCGCGGCCTGTCGCCCTACCCTGCCGCCTGGACAATGCTGGTCGGTGACAATGACCAGGAAACCAGCATCAAAATCTACACCACTGGTGAGCCTGAAGCATTCACCGCCGGCAACAATCCCACGCCCGGCACCATCGCTGCCGACCGCAAAACCCTGCGCATAGCCTGTGGCGACGGTTGGCTGCAGATTCTCTCGCTCCAGCAATCGGGCAAGAAGCGCATGGACACCGATGCTTTTTTGCGAGGTTTCGTCATCACCCCGACCACCCACTGCATGTAAATCCATATCAAGGCAAAAAAACAGGCCGCACAACTCGAGTCGTGCGGCCTGTTATTATCTCAGTTGACTGATTCAATTAATTGCCTGCCAACAACTTGTCAATCAGTTCAGTCACATCACTGATGTCAATCGCGCTATCGCCGTTAAGGTCAGCACAGTCGGTATAGATTGTAGAACTACTACCCAACAGGTAGTCAATCAAAGCAGTGACATCATTGATATCAACAAAACCGTCGTGATTCACGTCACCATTCTCAAATGCTGACAACAAGGTCACCTGTTCGGTGTTGCTCCAAGCACTCTCGGTTCCGTCAACATACAGAGCCTTCACCTTGTAAGAATAGGTGGCACCAGCAGTAAGGTTCTCGATAGTGTAGAACTTGTTGGTGATACCTGTCACCGTCTCGCTATTACCATTGGTTTCATACTCCAGTGTGTAACTGCTTACTCCCGAGGCCATGGTCTGGTCGGTCCAATCGGCACGGAACGAGGTCTGGGTGACATAAGCTGCATTAGCAGGCTGCATCTCGGGAGCATACTTGACCATCGTGGCAACACCATTCAAGTCAATATAGAGTGTATCCGCATCTTTACTGCGAACCATCACCTTTGCAAAATGGTTGCCAGGAGTGGTGGGCTTGTAAGTTACTGTAACCACAGTACCACTCATGGCAGCACTCTTGGTTATATTGGCCTTATCGATGGTGAAACCACCCGTCGAACCAACAACCGACAGATAAACCGTACCTGTCAAGTTATAGCCCTTGAGGTTAAAGACATCAGTAACTTTCTCACCAACATTGGCAGACAAGAAGAGCTCACTAGGATCAGCAGACAACATCGGAATGCTGACACCTTTACCTGTCAATGCAACTACTGCATCAGGAGCTCCCGGACTCCTTACATAGATGGCAGCAGTATGGGAAGAAGTATTACCAGGAGTATAGGTCACAGTGATGTCGGCACCAGCCTGGACCTCATCAAGAGTGAGACTCGCAGGGGTCACAGTAAAGAAACTGTTGCCACTCACGGTAAAGCTGACATCGGTCAGCAGGTTATAACCCGACACGTGGAAGGTCTGACTCACGGTCTGACCCGTACCCACTTCACCGAAGTCGAGAGTTCCGGGCTCAACAATCAGGGTGGGAATAGTGGACTGGCCACCAGGAGGCTGGATGCCGATGATAGCCTGCTGATACTGGTTGAATGTATCGCCATCAGGATCGGTGAAAGCATTCATTGCATACCAGTTATTGCCACTGCCACTCCAACCCCAGTTCACATGATATAGGTCGGTATTGCCATTGTAACCGTCAACATTGAAGGCATGGCCGTAGTTTGCACTGAGTGCCAAATAAACAATGGGACGTCCACTAGCGATTTCATTTTGGATAACGAGATTCCAGTTGGCCTGGGTGTATGAACTCTTCTGAACCACACGGGTAGTGCTGGCGTCATAACCAAACAGCTTGAACATATTCGAGACACGGCTGGGCTCATTTGAGGGGATACCGCTACCTTGGGTACCATATCCCATTCTCTCGGCCTGACCCACATAACGCATCAGCTTGGCAACAGCAGTCTTTTGCTCTGCCGTACCAGTGCCACCACTCCAGCCATAAAAATCCCTCATGTTAGCCCAGTCAAAAGTAGTAGAGGGCAACGCAGGGGCCGTGATTCTCCTGCCGTAATTGTCATCCAAATAGAAGGAATAGGAAGCTACTGAAGGAGTGGGGTCGGTCGGGTATTTCCAATAGTACATCACCATGGCGGCCGATGTAGCGGCACATCCCGTCAGGCACTGATAAGAATTTGAACCGTAGGTAAACACACAGTCATTCCAGAAAGGTGCCGTCTGGTCCCATCTGGCCGTGAGTAACGGGCCATAGGTAGCAGCCTTGATCGATGGTGTGGTGTTGCTGTAACCCTTGTCAACAATCAGACCAGGATGGCTCTGCAAATATTCAATCTGCTCCTTGTAGCAGTCAAGCATATATTGCATTGCTTCGGGCACGCGGTTCAAGTCGAGAGGTTCGTCACCCACCATAAGGATCTCTCTCGCACGATCATCACCCGATATCACCAGAAAGGTGGTGGAAGTGTTGAAAATGTAGTAGACGGGCTGACCCAGCTTGGTGCTTCCCATCTCGGTTTTAATGAGCACGGGATTAACAGCAGCGGGAGCCATTATTTTTCCAGCATACCACTCATTGGACAAGAAACTCTTAGCCACATGCATTGCCGTATTCTGGTCAAGTGGTGCGGCCGTCAATTGCATCGCCGCAATAGCGGCAAGCATCAATAACAGTAATTTTTTCATATATAAAATATTAACTAAATGATTATTACAGTCATAAAACGTGCAAAGTTAAGAAAACAAATGCCATATCTCCAAATATATTTATGCTCATTTTCAGTAAGAAACATTTTTTAAGGAAATAGCATCCGCAACAAGATTCTGTGTTTCAAACGAAGCGGGGCGCCTCCTGATTGGAAGCGCCCCGCAGTATCGGGTCATATTCGCCAGATTATTACTGGCTGAATGTCAGTGATATCCGACGGACTAAGATAGAGCTATCGCTCATCTCATGCCATCATTCCTGATTCAACAAGAGGTCAATCAAAGCGGTCACATCATCGATGGTAACGGTTCCATTCCGATTGACGTCTGCGCAATTGGTGCATATGCTGTCATAATTATCACTCAGCAAGGCATCAATCAAGAAAGTGACATCAGTGATGGTAACAGCATTATCGTGGTTCACATCACCAAGGCCAAATTCGTGACCTTCGCCCGACAGGGTCACCTCCTTGATTTCGCTGGTGCCGACTGCGCCATTAGTGTAGTTGGCAACAACATAGAAGTAGAAGAAGCCGTTCTCGGTGAGGTTATTAACGGTGTAGTTCTTGTCGGTGATACCGGTGATGACACGTTGAGTTGCGTCGCCGGTCTCGCTGGCCTTGATCTTCATAGCATCGGTGAGGTCACCAGCATAAACCTTCACGTACCTCATGTCGGGCAGACCGCTTGAGGTGATCTTGATATAGTCGCTGGTAGCGCAATCCAGAACGAAGGTGTACCAGTTGAACGTGCCACCGCTAGGCATGTTAGCGGTCTTGCTTTGAGCGCTGGTGGCTACAGTGAGGCTATTGCCGGAACCATAAGGCTCAGAGTAAATCATCACGGTCACCTTGTCATAGCCAGAGAGGTCGTAGTTACAACTCTTAACATAGCCGCCCGAGCTCAAGTAGCAAGCGTTGTTGGAGCTATAATAGTTAAGATTGTATTGAGTCCAGCCATTGGGCAGTTGGTTGCTGTAAGTCCAGTCGGTCGTGTCGAGCAGGGCAACTGCGGGCTTAAAGGGCTCGGCGCTCACATAGAGGGTGTAACTCTCCACGTTCTCGTCAGGAGTCTCATCGGTCCAGATGGCCTTGAACGAACTAGAGGTGATATCACTAGCCTCGAGCAGCACGGGATCGTAAACCTCCAGGTCGGCGATACCATTAAGCTTGACCGACACGTTATTGGCATCAGCGCTAGTCAGCGTGACAGTTGCTTCGTTGGTACCCGCACTCGTGGGATTGTAGGTCACAGTGACAGTCACACCTTCCAAAGCTTCAGCAGTGCTGATGCTGGTGGTGCTCAGCGAGAAGACATCATCGCCGTTGAGAGTCAGAGCCACGTTGTCGGTGAGGTTGTAACCGGTAACGGTGAAGGTGGCGGTAACAGGATTGCCCAGAATAGTGCTCATCTCGAGTGTCGAGGAGTTAACCTTGATTCTGGGATCGGTAAGAGCACCTGCAGGGGGCTCGATGCCGACAATCATAGCCTCGCCATAGTTGAAGACATAGGCACCAGCCTGACCGGTTGCACCGGTAGCGGTGGTGAAGTTGTGCAGCGTGCAATAGCCGTTGCTGTCACCGCTCCAGCCCCAGTTCACGTAGTACTGGCCGCTGGCATTGCAGCCAAACACGTTGAAGGCGTGGCCCGAAACGCTGTAACCGTAACTAACGTCATAGGCCAGGTACTCGATGGGACGGCCGTTCTGCAGCTCGTTCATCATGAATTCGTTCCACTCCTCATCGGTGTACTGCTGCGGACCATTGGTGTAGGTCCAGCCAGATGAAACGAGTTCGGTGAGCAGGAGATACTCGGCATCGGTGTAACCCATGTTGAGGCAACCCTGATAGATTTCGGGGTCGTTGGCACCACTGGCACCGGTGCCGTACATATAATCGGGAATAGCCTGACCGGCATAACGCATCAGCCATGCCACAGCGTCCTTCTGCTCGGCAGTGGAGCTGTAATTGGTCGGGCCGGTGTACTCATCGATGATGTTATCCCAATCGGCTTCGCGCTCAGGCAGAGCAGGAGCAGAGAGGCCACCAGAAGCTGAACCATTGATGGCAGCTACTGCAGGATAGGTATCGGGCCATTTCCACTTGTAGTAGCACATGGCCAGTGAGGTAGCCGGGCAACCGGTGACAGCATGACCACCGCCACTGGTGGGGCAATGGTTGTTGTAAGGGGCGCTCTGGTCCCAGTTAGCGGTTACCAGAGGAGCAACGGGAGTAGTGGCATATTTGGGGAGCTTCACCGGTGCCAGAGTACCGGCCTTGATGCCGTCAATCTGATATTTGTACTTGTTGAGTAACCACTGCATGCCGGGAGGGATGTTGTTCAGGTCAAGAGAACCCTCCTCGCCGTACATCAGGATCTGGGGAGCCAGGTCATCACCGGAAACCACAACATAGGATTTCGCTGAGTTGAAGATGTAGTAGTCTACAGCTGAGGGTTTTGCTACCGATGCTTCAGCCTTGACGAGCTGGAGATTGGAAGCTGCGGAAGCTTTAAGGTGACCAGCTTTCACTTGTTTTGCGAGAAACGCGCTAGCCGCGGCCTGCGCCTGTGAGGCGGACACATCGGCCGCCGACATTTGCAGCGCCGTCAGAGCGACTGCCAGAAGAAATAGAATTTTTTTCATGAACGCTAATGTTAATATTAAATGTTAATACTATATGTGATTCTTTCGAAAAGCGCGTAAAATTAGACATTATATGTCATATTTCAAATTAATCCCATGTTATTTTTGTATTTGAAACATTTATTTAGAAAAATTTAGAAATCGCATCGGCAGTCATATCCTGTTTTTTAATCGAAGCGGGGCGCCTCCTGTTTGGAAACGCCCCGCTATGGTTAAGGTTCAACTTGACGACTTAATCGTCTGTTAATCAGAGGACAACTATACGGTTCTGCTTAGCCATCATTTTCAAGGTCTGAGCATTAACGCCAAGCAGATTGTCGATCAGAGCGGTAACATCTTCGATGCTGACATTGTCGTCACCATCCACGTCGGCACAGATGGTGCAAGCGTTGCTGTTGGTTCCCAGCAGGTAGTCAATCAGAGCAGTAACATCATTGATGTCAACTTTACCGTCATGGTCAACATCACCCACCTCGTAACCGTGGCCGTTCTCAAACAGAGTTACCTCCTCAACGTTGCTCCAGTCACTCTCGGTGCCGTCGATATAGAGCGCCTTAACCCTGTACAGGAAGGTTCCGCCAGCGGTCAGGTTCTCAACGGTGTAGAACTTGTCGGGAGTGATGCCCTCGATCAGGCGATAATCGGTATCGCCGGTCTCCTGGGCCATGCGCATGGCGTTGATTGCATTGAGGTCACCAGCATAAATCTTGATGTCATCGATGGCAAACATGTTCTCAACACCCTCAAAGACAATCTGATCGCTCTGAGCGACATCGAGTACCAAGGTATAGGTCGTGAAGTCATCGGTGGCAAGAGTAAGTTCCTGTGAGCCGGCACTGGTCTTCACACGCATGGTTGCAGTGCCATAGTAGTCAGCGTAGTAGGAATATGCGCTCATTACAACGGTCACCTTGTCATAACCGGTGAAGTCATAGGTCTTTGATGTGATGCCACAGGTGTAGCCGCTCAGATAACCCGAAATAATGAAGCCGTCATTAACCCACAGACCAGTCTGTGCAGTCCAATCGGCCGGCAGATAGTTGCTTGCCGAGCTGGCAACATTGGTGAGCTGGCCCTGTGAGTTCTCAGCGGCAGCCAGATCAGTAAAGTCAGCATCCTCGAGCAGGACGGGGTCGGGAACCTCGGGAGTCTCGGGCTTAGCATTCACCTCGAGTGTGTAGCTGGCCACGTTAGCCTCGGGAGTAGCATCGGTCCAGTCGGCACGGAACTTGGTCAAGTTGATGAACTGCTCATCGGCGGGCAGCATCACGGGAGCATTCTTGAGCAGGGTTGCAGTACCGTTCAAGGTAACTGTCACATCCTCGGCATTGGCACTTTTCAGAGTGATTGTAGCGTTGTGGTTGCCAAAGGCCGTGGGAGCATAGGTAACAGTAACGTCCTTGCCGCTCATGGCCTGGGCTGCGCTGATGGTCGTCGGTGTGATGCTGTAAACGCCATTGGCATCGTTCAATGCCAGGGTAACATTGCCGGTGAGGTTGGCACCAGAAACATTGAAGGTGGCGGTTGCAGTTTCACCAACATTGGCTTCCATGCTCACAGTTGCGGGATTTGCAAGGATAGCAGGATTGGTGTTCTCTAAGAGGGTTACTTGCTCAACATTGCTCTTGTTGATAGCGTCATTGACATAGTTGGCCACAACATAGAAGTCGAAAGTACCACCCTCGGTGAGGCCAGTAACGGTGTAGCTCTTGTCGGTGATGCCGGTGATGACACGATAAGTCGCATCGCCGGTTTCGGTGGACTTGAGCTGGGTGGCAGTGAGGTCTCCGGCATAAACCTTCATATACCTCAGGTCAGGCATGCCACTGGAGGTGAGCTTAACATAGTCACTGTTAGCGCAATCCAGAACGAAGGTATACCATGTAAACGAGCTATTTGACGGAACAGTCTGGGTTTCGGTATCAACACTAGTAGCCACGGTGAGTGTATTGTCGCCCTGATAAGGATTTGAATAAACCATCACGGTCACCTTGTCATAGCCAGTGAGGTCATAGGTCTTGCTCTGCACATAGCCATCAGTGCTCAAGTAGCATGAGCTGGTGGTGCTGAAGTACTTCAGATTGTATTGAGTCCAGCCAGTGGGTATGGTGTTGTCTGCAGACCAGTCGGTTGTATCGAGAAGGGCAACTTCGGGTTGAATGGGATGGGACTCATCTTGCACATAGAGGGTGTAGCTGGCCACGTTCTCGCTAGGCGTCTGGTCAGTCCATGTTGCGGTGAACGAGGTGGATGTGATATTGCTGGCAGCAAGCATCACGGGAGCGTAAACCTCCAGCGGAGCTGCTTCGGCAGTACCATTGAGTTTGACAGTCACAGCCTCGGCATCGGTGCTGGTCAAGGTGACAGTAGCCTCATGGGTACCTACTGCAGCGGGATTATAGGTTACAGTGACGGTTACGCCATTCTCGGCCTGAGTTGCACTGATGCTGGTGGTGCTCAGCGAGAAGGAATTATTGCCGCTGACGCTCAAGTTCACATTGCTGGTGAGGTTAGCGCCGGTAACAGTGAAGGTTGCAGTCACGGGAGTGCCCACGGTAGTGCTCATTGTGAGCGTGGCGGGGTTCACCGTGATTCTGGGATTGTTGAGGGCTCCTGCAGGAGGTTCGATGCCGATAATCATGGCCTCGCCATAGTTGAAGACGTAGGAGCCTGACTGACCGGTTGCACCGGTAGCGGTGGTGAAGTTGTGCAGCGTGCAATAGCCGTTGCTGTCGCCGCTCCAGCCCCAGTTCACGTAGTACTGGCCACTGGCATTCACACCAAACACGTTAAAGGCATGACCTGAAAGCTGACCGCCACTATAGTCATAAGCCAGATATTCGACAGGGCGTCCGTTATTCAGCTCATTCAATATCCATTCGTTCCACTGCGCATCGGTGTAATTTTGTGAGCTATTGGTATAGCCACCCCAACCTGACGACTGGACCGTAGTAAGGGTGTACAATTGAGCATCGGTATAGCCCATGTTTTTGCAACCTTGGAGGATTTCAGGGTCATCGGCACCACTGCCGCTAGTGCTGTAATAATAGTCGGGAATAGCCTGGCCGGCATAGCGCATCAGCCATGCCACGGCATTGGCCTGAGCGGTTGTGTAGTTATAGTTTGTCGGACCAGTGTACTCGTCGATGATGTTGTCCCAATCGGCGGCACGTGCTGACAGGGCCGAAGCCGAGACACCGCCAGTGCCCGAAATGGCAGCTACTGCAGGATAGGTCTCGGGCCATTTCCATTTGTAGTAGCACATGCTCAACGAAGTGGCCGGGCAGCCAGTGTAGACGCGACTGCCACCACTGGTGGGGCACTGGTTGTTGTAGGGTGCACTCTGGTCCCAGTTGGCGGTTACCAGCGGAGCAACAGGGGTTGTGGCATACTTGGGAAGCTTCACCGGTGCCAGAGTACCAGCCTTGATGCCGTCGATCTGATATTTGTACTTGTTCAGCAACCACTGCATGGCGGGAGGAATGTTGTTCACGTCAAGAGAACCCTCCTCACCGTACATCAGAATCTGGGGGGCTAAGTCGTCACCAGAAACCACTACATAGGACTTTGTCGAGTTGAAGATGTAATAGTCAACCGATGTGGGTCTGGCTACTGATGCTTCAGCCTTTACAAGCTGGAGGCCTGAAGCGGCTGAGGCTTTAAGACGGCCAGCTTTCACTTGTTTTGTAAGAAACGCGTTAGCCGCAGCTTGTGCCTGTGAGACAGATACATCGGCGGCCGACACTTGTAGCGCCGTCAGAGCGACTGCTAAAAGAAATAGCAATTTTTTCATAAGCTAATTGAATTTGAATTTGATAGAATAATGATTAAATGAATAGCTATGGCAAAGGTATAAAAACATTTATATATATTCCAAATTTTTCTTATTGTTTATTATCATTATTTATGCCAACACTGCAAATAATAAGACAAACAAGGACAAAATGAACGATGAACAGGGAGTGCGGCAATGCCGCACTCCCTGTCGTTGGAGTTATTCGCAAGCCGTCAAAAAGCGGCTCTTATCATCTGAAAAGATGCAATATCAGTCTTTTACTTCATCATAAAACTCACAGGACTCCCAAGAGCATATCAATCAGATCGGTCACATCATTGATTGAGATTACTTCATCGGCATCAATGTCAGCATTCTCGGTGAAAATTGGTGCGCCAGTGCCCAGCAAGTAGTCAATCAAGTCAGTGACGTCGCTGATGTCAACAACACCGTCATGATTCACATCACCCAAGGCAAACTCAGGACCGTTCTGGAACAAGGTCACCTCCTCGATGTTGCTCCAGTCGCTCTCGGTGCCGTCGATGTAAAGCGCCTTAACCTTGTAGAGGAAGGTGCCCTCGGCAGTGAGGTTCTCAACGGTGTAGAACTTATCGGTAATGCCCTGGATCAAGCGATAGGCCTCATTTCCTGTCTCGGTAGCATTGAGCGTAGCGGTAGCATCGCCAGCATAAACCTCGAGCAATGCGATATCGGCCGAGTAATTGTCATCTGGTGTCGTGATGGTGATCTTCTGGCCTGAGCTTGCAGTCACTAACCAAGCACCAGTCTGGCCTGCACTCAAGTAACGGTTCACTCCAGCGGTTTGCGGTGTGGCAACGGTAAAGTTACCAGAACCATCAGAGGTGGTGGCAGTGGTTATCTTCATCGTGAAGGTGGCATTGTTGTAGCCAGCGGGAACAGTGTAGGTAATGTTACCATAGGAGCCATCATTGTTGTAATTGTTCCTGAAGTAGATAATCGAATTCAAACCACCACGCACATTGGTACCTCCCCAAGGAGCAGGCAACGTGATAGCGTAATAGCCTGTAGCACTACCAGTGAAGTCGGTACCGGCAACAGAGCTGAGGAGCTCATACTGCGGTACAACGGGCTTGGCGCTCACCTCAAGGGTGTAGCTGGCCACATTGTCGGCGGGAGTCTGGTCGGTCCAGTCGGCACGGAACTTGGTCAGGTTGATGTAATCCTCAACAGCGGGCAACATCACGGGAGCATACTTGGTCAAATTGGCAGTGCCGGTCAATGCAACGTTCACGGCATCAGCGCCTCCGCCACTGATGGTAACAGAAGCATTGGTTGTGCCAAATGTCGTGGGATGGTAAGTCACCGTCACGGTTGCGCCGGCCTGAGCCTGAGCTGCGCTGAGGGAGGTGGGAGATATGCTGTAAACGCCACCGCCATTGTTGAGCGTGAGCGAGAGTCTACCCGTCAAGTTGGTACCTGTCACAGTGAACGTCTTGGTCGCGGTCTCACCTACCACATTGTTGAACGTCAACGAAGTGGGATTAACAGTGATGGCACGAGCGGGCTGGGTTGCAGTACCATTCAATTGAACGGTAACATTGGCAGCTCCACCGCTGGTAAGGGTAACTGTGCCAGTGTGGTTACCTGCGGTTGTGGGATTGTAAGTAACAGTCACCACGGCACCACTGGCTGCGTCAGATCTCTTAATATTGGTCTTGTCTATCGAGAACCCGGTTCCACTGCATGACAGGTAAACAGTGCCGTTCAAATTGGTACCGGTCACTGTAAAGGTCTGGGTGACAGGAGAGCCTACCGTTGTACTCAGACTCAGCGAGTTGGGTTCGGCAGTAATCGTGGGAACGGCGGTAGCGGTACCTGACACACTAACGGTCTTGCTCGATGCACCATCGCTCGAGACGGTAATCGTGCCATTCTGTGTGCCTGCGGCAGTAGGCTTATAGGTCACTGTAACGGTTGCACCCGCCTGAGCCTGAGCGGCGGTAATGGTGGCGGGGGATACAGTAAAGAGATTATTATTGGACGAAACTGTCACATTACCAGTCAGGTCGGTACCGGTAACAGTGAAGGTCTTGGTGTAGGTTTGGCCTGTTTGGGCACCCGTGAATGACAAGCTGGTGGGATTAACGGTCAACTCGGGAATAGGGGTCACAGAGCCACCGGGAGGTTCAACACCGACGATGGCTTGCTGACTCTGGTTAAAAGTATATCCATCGCCATCCGAGAAAGCATTCATTGCCATCCAGTTGTTACCGTCACCACTCCAACCGAAGTTCACGTGATACTTGCCGTCGCTATCACGATAACCGTCAACGTTGAAGGCGTGTCCGCCGGCACTGCTAGAAACAGCACAATAAACGAGAGGACGACCTGCAGCGAGCTCCGACTGGATCAGGTTCTCCCAAGCGGTTGCGTTATAACTGCTTTTGGTCACATTGCGTGCTGTAGACTTGTAACCGAACGCTAGGAACATATCGGCAATACGGTAGTTTTCTGACACATAGATTCCGCTACCGCCAGCCGCAGCCGTACCATACATCATACCCTCGGCCTGTCCCACATAACGCATCAGGGTGGCAACAGCATTACCCTGAGCACTATTGTAATTGTTATAGGTATCCTTCATGTTGGCCCAGTCAAAAGTGACTTCAGGCAAAGCAGGATAGGTATAGTTCACACTGTTATAATAGGAAAGATCCAGCGAGGCCGTGTAGGAAGGAAGTGCACCTACCGATGCGGGATATTTCCAATAATAGAGCACCATCGAGGCCGATGTTGCAGGACAGCCCGTATAGCACTGATAAGAGGTACCATTATAGGTGAATTTACACTGGTTCCAGTAGGGAGCATCTTGGTCCCAGAGGGCCGTCAGCAATGGGCCAATGGTTGTAGCTTGGAGCGATGGCGCGTTTTGGGGGGGTACCCTCTTATCCACCTTCAGGCCCGGATGCTCTTGAAGATACATGATCTCGGTCTTGTACTGCTGCAACATATCCAGCATGCCCGGTGGCAGGTTGTTGATGTCATTCAACGGTGCATCACCCACCATGAGGATTTCCACGGCGCGGTCATCACCAGCGACAACCAGGAACGTGGTGGATGTATTGAAGATGTAATAAACAGGTTGAGTCAACTTCACGTCGCCCAACTCGGCCTTCAGCAGCACCGGAGTGGTAGCTGCAGGTGCCATCAGTTGACCTGCGTAGAGTTCGTTTTTCAAGTAACTTTGCGCTATTCTCAGTGCTGCGGCCTGATCGACAGGGGCAGCAAACATTGACATAGCCATAATAGTGGCTGTCAACAAGAACAAAAACTTTTTCATAAATAGGTGGTTTAAATAATAATTATGGTTTAATGTGATAATGGTTATGCCTATATTTTGGTTAGTGCGGCAAATATACTATATAAATTGAATTATTCAACAAAACGCCCCCAAAAACCAGCAAAATACTACCAGAAAAGAGTAAATGCGACCAAATTGACAGCGTTTTTCAAATTCTCATAAATTCCAATCCATGACGACAATGCGATTTTTAAGCAGTTTGCACACCTGCATGTTGCAAGAAATGAGTAAATTTGCAGACCGCATTATGAATTCCAGAGCTAATGCAATGAGTAACAGTCAGGAAAAGAAACATGAACACACATGGCGCAACCGCCAAGAGAAGCGATGCACGCTGGTGGGAATGTCATGTGACATCGGTTTGTCGATGCTGAAGATTGCTGCTGGCATCTTCGGACGCTCGAGTGCGATCCTTGCCGATGGCATCCACTCCATCAGCGACACGGTGACCGATGTGTTGGTCTATGCCATGGTTCGACTGTCGGGCAAAGGCACTGATGAGAGGTACCGGTATGGCAGAGGCAAATATGAGACACTGGCAGCTTTCCTGATCAGCATCATCCTGGTGGTGGTTGCCTTGGGACTGATGACCGAGGGGGTGAGAGACGTGTGGAATGCGTTTCATGGCCAAACCCTGGAGCAGCCGCACCACATCGCGCTCATCGTGGGCATTGCTGCCGTGATGGTGAAGGAGTCTTTATATCACTACACACGAATCACGGGACGCAAAACCGGCAGTTCGGCATTGAAAGCCTATGCTTGGCATCATCGTGCCGATGCCATGTCAACAGCTGCCACACTGCTGGGTGTGGCCGGTGCCATCTTCCTTGGAGAACCTTGGCGAGTGCTTGACCCGATAGCGGCAGTTGCTGTGAGTGTACTGATTCTGGTTCTCGCCTACCGGATGGGGCGCCCTGCAGTTGAAGAACTGCTCGAGGTGTCGTTGCCCCGGGAAGAACAAGACAAGATCGCTAGTATCGTTACCGGCACTCCGGGAGTAAAGGCTTTCCACAACCTGCGCACACGCCGCAACGGCAGCCTGCGAGTTGTGGACATGCACATCAAGGTGGATGGTGGCTTGAGCGTCAACGAATCTCACAGCATCACCCGCAGCATCGAGCGCCAACTGAGCGACGCTCTGGGCGAGGTGATGACCAACATCCATGTCGAGCCTTACCACGGTACCAACGACTGCGAAAAGAAATAAGAGGTGATAATTTTATAAAATAAACTTGAATTGAAACAGATCACATTAAATAATTGCCTGCCACGCGTGTTCGCGGGTCACCACGGCATCAACAGCGACGTGTGGCTGCAGGAAATCACCTTGGAGCGCGGCAAGCGCTACCTGATCAGCGCCGAGAGCGGCACAGGCAAATCGTCGATGTGCAGCTATATCTTCGGCTATCGGCAAGACTATAGCGGTACCATCGCCTTTGACGGCAAGGACATCCGCACGTTCACGATTGCCCAGTGGTGCGACATCCGCCAGCACAACATCGCCTATTTGCCACAGGACATGCGCCTGTTCGGAGAACTCACGGCGATGGAAAACGTGGAACTCAAAAACCGCCTCACAGGTTTCAAGAGCCGAGAGGAAATCATAAAATTGTTTGAGACCCTGGGCATCGCTGATAAAGTGGACAGTCTTGCCAGCAAACTGTCCATCGGGCAACAGCAACGTGTGGCTATCATCCGCACCCTGTGCCAACCTTGCGATTTCATCCTGCTTGATGAACCCGTGAGTCACCTCGATGACGAGAACAACCGAATCGTTGCCGATCTCATCACTCAGGAAGCAAGCCAACAGGGAGCCGGCATTATTGCCACCTCGGTAGGCAATCACTTGAAAATGAATGTGGATAAAGTCTTCAACCTCTGAAAACTGACAACTGAATAATGAACAATATCATCTGGAAACTGCTACGGCAGCACATCAGCAAGGGTCAACTCATCGGTTTTGCTATCGCCAACCTCATCGGATTGACGATAGTCCTGCTTGCGGTTCAATTCTATCGCGATGTGAGGCCCGTATTCAACGATGAGGAGAGTTTTATCCGCAAGGACTACCTCATTATCACCCGCGCCGTGACCGGTGCCGGTGCCATGATGGGCAGTAACGGCGAGTTCAGCGACGCCGACATCAGCGACTTGGAGAATCAGCCGTGGTGCCGCCAAGTGGGCGAATTCCTGAACAGCGACTTCGCTATCGATGCACGGTTGGGTGTGGGGAACGGACATGCCATGAGGACTCAGTTCTTCTTTGAAGCAATTCCTGACGAGTTTATTGATATCGACCCCGATGAATGGGGCTTCAGCCCTTCCAAGCCCGAGGTGCCGGTCATCATCTCGCGTGACTACCTGTCGCTCTACAATTTCGGGTTCGCCGCCACACAGGGCATGCCAAAAATCAGTGAAGGCCAGGCCGAAATGATTCCTCTGGATTTCACCTTGAGCGGTAATGGCCAGCGTGAGAACATGCCCGGTCGAATCGTGGGCTTCTCCAACCGCCTGAACACCGTCATCGTGCCACAGGAATTCATGGAATGGGCCAACCAACGCTTTGGTACCGGACTGCCTCAGCACCCCCAACGCCTCATCGTCGAGGTGAACAGCCCGGGTGATGTCAAGATCGAACAGTATATGGACGAGCACCACTATGAGGTGGCCGGTGACAAGATGTCGTCGAGCAAGGCAAACTACTTCCTGACCGTCATCAGCGGCATCGTCATCGCAGTGGGCATCATCATCAGCCTTCTGTCGTTCTTTGTGCTCATGCTGAGCATCTACCTGCTGTTGCAGAAGAACACCCACAAAATCCAAGACCTTCTGCTGTTGGGCTATTCACCCAACCAGGTGTCCAAGCATTACATCATGCTCGTCGTGGGTCTTAATGCGGCCGTACTTGTGTTGGCCATTGTGCTCATGCTCATTGCTCGCCTGTCCTACATGGACATGATTCACGCTTTCGGCGTCAGCGGTTCAAGTGTGTGGGTTGCCATCCTCGTGGGCATTATCATCATGGGTGCCATCACCGCCGGCAACATCCAAGCCATCCGCAACAAGGTCAACTCACTCTGGCTCCACGAGAAATAAGCCACAAGACATCAGTAACCTGATATCCCGCCATTAATGTCGGGATGCGTTTTTCATGCCATGAGGTGAGATTTAAGCGCATTTCACCAACCCGTTTTTACCCTAAGAATGCTAACAACTTGCCTCAAAAAAATTTGTTCAATAATATATAATGTAGTACTTTTGTTGCAAAATTAACCATTAAACATAAAACAACAACTTAAACTACTGATTATCAATGAGTATGGAGAAGAAAATCGTGGAATGCGTGCCTAACTTCAGTGAGGGACGCAATATGGCCGTTATCAAACAAATCACCGATGAAATTGAAAAAGTCAAGGGCGTTAAACTGCTCGACGTGGATCCTGGCGAAGCCACCAACCGCACGGTTGTGACCTTTGTGGGCGAACCCGATGCAGTGCTCGAAGCTGCTTTCCAGGCTGTCGGCAAGGCAGGTCAACTCATCGACATGCGTGGTCACCATGGTGCCCACCCGCGCATGGGTGCCACCGACGTGTGCCCCCTCATCCCTGTGGCCGGCATCACCCTTGAGGAGTGTGCCGAACTTGCCCACAAACTGGCCGAGCGCATTGCCCGCGAACACAATATCCCCTGCTACTGCTATGAGGCTGCTGCCATGAAGCCCGGCCGCCAGAACCTGGCCGTTTGCCGCGCTGGTGAGTACGAAGCACTGCCCGAGAAGATGAATACCGAGAAGGGTCCCGACTTCGGCAATCGCCCCTTCGACGAGGGCGTAGCCCGCACGGGTTGCACCGCTGTGGGAGCCCGCGACTTCCTCATCGCAGTGAACTACAACCTGAACACCACCTCGACCCGCCGTGCCAACGCCATCGCCTTTGACGTGCGCGAGAAGGGCCGCCCCGTGCGTGAGGGCAATCCCATCACCGGCAAGATCGTCAAGGACGAGAACGGCAACAACGTGATGAAGCCCGGTACCCTCAAGGGCACCAAGGCCATCGGCTGGTACATCGACGAGTACAAGATCGCTCAGGTGTCGATGAACATCACCAACATCAACGTGACCCCGCTGCACGTCGCCTTTGACGAGGTGTGCCGCTGCGCACAGAACCGCGGCATCCGCGTGACGGGTACCGAAATCGTGGGCCTGATGCCCAAGCGCTGTCTCATCGAGGCCGGCAAGTACTTCCTGGAGAAGCAACAGCGTTCAACGGGTATCCCCGAGGAGGATATCATCAACATCGCCATCCACTCGATGGGTCTGGACGACCTCAAGCCCTTTGATCCCAACGAGAAGGTCATCGAGTTCATGCTCGAGGCCGATAACAAAACCG